>Ga0257114_1000595_pt1 | contig 28258 bp, 13 predicted proteins | sample SI112_10mmetaG_FD_190149 | JGI IMG/M metagenome (GOLD analysis project Ga0257114, IMG submission 190149) | Marine microbial communities from Saanich Inlet, British Columbia, Canada - SI112_10m | ecosystem: Environmental > Aquatic > Marine > Inlet | place: Canada: British Columbia | collected...
TGGCGGCATCTGGTCTCCTTGACCAGACTTCATCAGCTTCAGGAAGTGTTTTTGCGCGTGTGATCTGATCTGCACAACGTCCTTTGATCCGACGTATTCCTCGATTCGTTTCCAGTCGCGGCTATACAACTCCAGCGCTCGCAAAAATCTCTGATGTTCCTTCGGCGTCCACGACACACGCGCCCGAGTCTGCGTGTACGGTTTACGAGGTTTCTTTTTTCCATCCGCACTCGCTCCGCGCGTCGCCGACCTTCGCTTCGACATCTTGTTCGTGTCGCGCGCCACCTTGTCCACGGCGGCTTGCACCATCTCCTTGGTGACGATCGGTGGCGACGTCGTCGGCCCGGGGTCCGCCTGCGCCTCCGCGTGCCCCGGCGCCGCCACCGATGCACCGTGCTTCATCTTCCGCGTCGCGCCGATCGCGTCCTCGGTCGATCGGGTGCCGACGCGTCGAGCGGGTGCCGACGCGTCGAGCCGATCCAATCCGACGATCGAGCCACTCGACACCGTCACCGCGCGCGCGCGCGCCCGACCCTCTTTCGCGTCCGCGCGCGTCGCGCGACGCGCTCGCGTCGTTCGATCGCGCGTCTCGCCCGACGCGTCGGTGCCGCACCGCGGTGCGTCGAGCGACCGCGTGTGACGCTTCGGTCGCGACGTGTTCGAGCGCTGGAGCGCGCGTTCGCCGGCACTTCGCGCCGCGCCTCGCAGCATGGCCACGGTGGCCATCGCGCCCGACGTCCAGACGCACCCCACGGCGACGGCGGTGACGCTGGCGCTGAAGATGGCGCCGATCGCGACGTACTTGGCGTGCGAACTCGTCAATTCGGACGGTTTCGTCGCAAATTTCGTGGCGTGCGTCCTCGCGCTCGCGGTCGATTTTTGGTGGTGCAAGAACGTCAGCGGACGCTTGCTCGTCGGCCTGCGGTATTGGAACGAGATAGACGACGCCGGGGAGTCGCGGTGGCGGTTCGAGGCGAGGGACGACGAGGGCATGGCGCGCGTGAGCGCGAACGAGAAGCGACTCTTCTGGACGACGCTGTACGGAGGCGCCATCGCGTGGGCCGCGCTGCTCGTCGGCGCCATCGCGTCGTTCGAATTGAACTACGCGTTGATCCCGTTGGTGGCGCTGTGCTTGGCGATGACGAATTTGGTGGGGTACTTTAAGTGTTCGAAGGACGCGCAGAGTCAGTTGAATGGATTCGCGCGAAGGCAAGTCGCGAGCGCGTTGTTTTCGGGCGTCGGGTCCTCGGCCTCGTAGATCGAGGGTTTCGTTCATGTAGATATTTTAGGAGTTGTAACGCGCGCGATTCGCGCGATTCTCGCGTTCGTCTTGAGCCGCACGACGTTTTGATCCTCGCGAGAGCGTCGTCGCGCCGCGCGAGATTCAACCAGTCATCGACATTCCGAACCGGTGCGGCATCATACGGCGACGCGTCGTCACCCGATCGCGTCGGAGGCGAGACTTGCGGTTATTCCGGAGTCGACGCGCGATGTCGCGCGCCGCGGGCGCGTCCGCGCCGTCCACGGCGAGCTCGCACGTCGCGTTCAGTGGCTGGCTGACCAAGCGCGGAGGAAAGGATTTATACGGTAAAGCCACGTGGCGCCTGCGATATTTCGTGCTTCGACGACCGAGACACGCGAAAGAGCGGGCGTGCGTGCGGTACTTCGCCAACGAACCCGCGGACGGGGCGGAGAGCGCGGCGAAAGGGGAGTTTGCGATTAACGGACAGAGTGCGGTGCGAATCTTGGATTCCGATGAAACGTTCGCGGAATTCGGGCTCAAAGCGCACAAGTATGCCGGGAAGCGGATGTTTGCGTTTCAGACGATGCCGGGGCAGGGCGGGAAGAGCGCGGCGCTGGTCGTGGAGGCGGAGGATCTGACGACGATGCAACGGTGGGTGACGGCGATTAGCGAAGCAATCACTCGGGCAAGAAGTTTGGAGAATGAAGCGGCGAGTAAAACCGGTTTGGCGGTGTTAAACGCGCAAGTCGATGGCGATGAAAACGATGTTTTACGAGGGAAGAACTTTCGGGGGACGCTTGAATTGGCGGGACTTTGCGGACCGCTCGGCGACGGCGCGCTCCCCGTGCATTTGGACGCGTGCTGGGAGAATTTGACCTTTGTTGATCTCATGGCGGATTCGTGCTTGAACGAAAAACTCGGCAAGATGCGACGATCGAAATACGTGCGCGAGACGTTGACGAGCTTGGTCGACAGTGCGATCACGATTGGACGGTGCTTGGGGGCGTCGCCGATTCCCATGAGCGGGCCAGAGTCTAACGCGATGAGCACGATTCGTCGAGCTCTTGATGATATGCTCGCACTCGCTCGCTTGATGCCAGTCGGTACGAAAGACAATAATCTTTTTGTTTCGTTTCTTGCGGCGCTGTTGGATCGCGTTCGTCAGCTTCGACCAGGTGAACTGATCATGTGTCCGGGAGGTTGGGCAAACGAAGAAGGCGGCGCTGCGGTGATTTACACCATTCACCGTCTCCCCGCACACTTCGTTGTGAGCTTGACCAACTGCGGCGACGGTGTGGAGTTTCATCCTATTCAAGCTGATCCTGCGAAAGATGCTTTCAAGTATATTCATACCATTCAGTTGATGGACGTTCCGATAGCCGTCGCGATGGACTCCTCGGCGTGGGCGCTGCTGTTCCGCCCGTTGATTTTCCCTCAAGACGCCGCCAGTGCGAAAGACATGATTTACAACAAGCTCCTTCCCATGATGAATGGTCGTCCTCTACTCGCTTCGGTCACCCCCAAACCACTGCGCACTGTTAAGTTTGCGAAACAGCCAAGAGGACGCGATTCAAGCGGCGTCTTTACCGCACTCGAAGCCGCTCGATGCGGTCTCGCTAGTTTAGGTTGCCCGCCGAATCGTGCAGATGCGTTGGTGAACCTTGGAGTAAGGTTTGTCATGCTTGAAGAGGCCAAGCGCGATTTGGAGCGCGTGAACATGATCGGTGCAAGCGCTCTGGTTACGTTGCAAGCGGCGTGTAGAACGGTTGCGGAATACGCGGCGAATCATGCCGACTTGTGCGTCGAGGCAGAAGAAGCAAGTAATGGTGAGCCACCGAAGAAAACGACAATGCCCCGAGAAACGCTGGCGCAGATGTTGCGCTCAGTTGAATCGGTGATTCTGCGGACAAAGGCCCTGCACGGCGCAACGACACTACCGCCGGCATTGCAACCGCCGAAGGTACCGATCACGGCGTGCGCTTTACCACTCTTCAACCGCCTCGCCAGCGAAGGTAACGTAGATTCGTTAGCAGGTGCAGCTAGAACGCCACCGATTTTGAGGCCAGTCGAACTCACATTGGTGCCGGATGCCGTGGCGAAGCTAGAAGACGTACCCAAGGCGTTGAGAAACGCGCTGCATTGCTGCACGATTCTCGCAAACCAAGCGGATTTGATGCCAAACTCTTACGCCTTGCGCGTGAGCTTGCTCGTGCACTTGTTTGTACATGTCCTGCCGGCACCTTTACCTATTACGCACCCTGAGAGACATACGAAATGCTTTTGGGCATCGGTGAACACCACCTATGAGCTCCAAGCTGAAATTTTGAGGAGTCTAAATTTGTTACTGCGGCACTTTTCCGCCGCAGCGCTTTCAATCAGCGTCACGCAGACTTTCGATGCAGCGCGTTTACTCACCATTGCCAATTTCGCGGCAATCGCGGATGCGACGCTTCGTCTTAAAGTAGCAGACGCGCCGTCTGCGTTCATGCAACACTACGCCGGATACGCCGAAGGTCCGATTTCGGCGTTTGGTTTTGAAATCGGTCCGTTCGCCGTTGAGGCAGAGTACTTGCGTTTCCACTGCCCAGAACGTACCATTAGGTTGACTCAGACGCTGGATTACTTTCATAGCTTGAAGAAAACGATCGAGAGCGATCACATGATTTACCGTTGGGAGAATGAAGCCGCGGGTGGGATGTCGTTTGGCGTCGGCGAGGCGAGACTCATCGATCAAGTCTGTTTGCAAATGGGTATCGGCCGCGAAGATCCAGAGTACTTGGCAAAGTATCACAGTGGCGAGTTGCGTGAGTTTGCCGATAGCTATCCGGAAATGAGTGCACTTCGAGATATCATTTTCATGTTCAAGTTACTCATGGCGCCGACGTCAGACGACCTTCCAGAGCTCGCACGTTGGAAGCCCATCGACGCTGCGTTGGATTGGAGTGTGGCGCGACGCGAAAGTTCGCGTAGTTACTTTGACTTGGAAGTGCGGGCTTTCGGTCGTGCTTTGACTATTCAGCCTTGGAAAGAACCAGAGGTAGAACAGGGCACGTCTAAGACAGGTTGGCGTAACATTTTTGGCGGTGGATTTTTCGCAAGAATGCAAGATCGCCGGCCGCGATGCCCACCTTCGGGCGCCAATCCCAGCAACCTGGCTGGTCAGCGAGTCGACACCGAAGAAGACGTCCTTCATTTGCGCGAGGTACCAACGTTTGACAATCTGCTTAAACCAAGCGAGTCGGAGCTGCTCCTGACTTACTTGACCGCTCCCATGATTCGTTTGCCGCTCGTGATGAAGCTGTTCGCAGAACCGACACGCGTGCGCGGGTTGACGCACAACGACATTCAGAGTGTTTTAGACGCTGTGATTTTCGAGCCCGGACCTTGGGCGCCTCCAGAGCCGACGACAATACCAAAGGAAATACCTGCAACAACGCGAGCGCATATGGCAACGCCGACTGGTTTACTCGTGCACGAGCTCATCAACTGTCCGGCGCCTCTCGCGGATAGCGCCGAAGAGCTGTTGGCGTTGAGTTTGGAATTAGATACCGGGCGTCACGACGCACCGAGCGCACAAGGGGTGTTGTTCGCGTGTAGGATGCTCACTAGACTGCTGGCGTTCGTAGATAGCATCCTCAAGGCAAATTCGCTCGATTCAGAATTCACGACATCCACTGGCTTGACGCGAGGGCTGGATTGTTCGTCGGCGTCTTTGTCGGCACTCGCGGACGTCAAAGTCCGCATTACCAAAGCACTCAAGGAGAGATGTCGACCAGTGATTCAGCGATGGTTACGTCACGCGGTGAAGAAAAATGCAATTCGTGCGGCTTGCGCACTTCACGCACATCTCGCGTACATGTACTACTGGACGCCTCGAGTAGAAATAGACAAACAAGCGGCCCTCATTATTCTCACGGCACAGCAGTACATTTTCGTGAACTACCACTTCACGGATACACCGGATGGAAGCGAGACGAGCAATAGAAAGTTGGCGGACACGGGGAGTATGAGCGGTGTCGATACTGGTCTCGGCTTTGCGCCGACGGAGATTTTTGACCTGTTCCAGCGAAAGCGACGGAGCATTCTGGAATGGGCGGCGGCGAATCCGCAAGACGCTAATAGCATTCTGGAGAACGTCGTCGAGACGCTCACTACTAAGAAGACAGATGGCTCGAACTCACCAACGAACGTGTTGGATGCAGAGGACACGTTTAGCGCGAAGCGTGCGTGGCGCCGTGCACCGGGTGCGGGTGGTGCTGGTAGATTTGTCAGCTACGTGTCGGATATCCCATTCGCAGATCTCGTCGAGAGGGACAAACGGGCCGCGGCGCTTTTACTTCAAAACCATCGTCACTACGGAGAGTGGCTTCTGGAGACGACGCTGCAGTCTTTCGATATGGAAATTAATGCTCAGCTCGGCGAATTCACCGTTCGAAAGAACCGATTGCGTCATTTAGAAGCTAGTATTCGTGAAATGCCGGACTTCGTCGCAGCGCTGGGACCAGTGCTCGCCAAGCGCGGGATTGAGCCGTCGCACTTCCAAGAACTCAGCAAAGGGGACGAGCTCGTGATCGGCGATTCGGGGGATGTCGTTCACTGTGCGGAGGTAAAGAATACGGAGCATCGTACATGGATGCGTCTCGTGGGTCTCAATCATGATATTCAGTTGTGGGATCGAGATCCAAGACCGCCGCTGAACGAATTTACGCGACCGCTCGTTAGCCGCGTGCAGACAAAGTCACAAGCATTAGAACTTTTGGGTCGTGCAGTCGGTGCTGGTGGTCTCGCAAGCTGCGAGCAATGGATTCTTTCTATTCTTGATCCCATCATCAAGGGTCCGGGCGCGGGATATCTGCACGGTGTCGAGCTCTTTTTACCCAAAAATACAATTCACGGGTCCATCGCTCGCCTCGCCGGCACTGGCGCGCCTGAGAATGCGGTGAGCGAACCTTGGAGTTTTTGGAAGCGAAAGACTGTGAGCACATCCGATGACGATCAACGTCGCGTGGAAGAGGCCAAGCAGCTCTTGACGGAGGTAATGATCGTTAGAGAACCTCCTCTGGTACAAGTTTTCCGCGTGGAATCGTACGGTCGACGTTGGCGACGTTCGTTAGTGTTCGCATCAAATGCTTCTTTCTGCCTCGCAGATATCGATCCCGATGGTCAACCAATTCTAAAGGATGAAAATGAACGATTTTTACTATCTGCCGCGCGTCTAGGCTCGCGAGCTCCGAGTTTAGTCGTCACGAGACTCTTGAATGGCTTCATTGGACGCGAGTCGTTTGTTCCGGCGCGACATTTGCGTGGCTTACTGCCCCAGGTTTTGCTCGAAGAGTACCAGTTTTGGCGAAGCGAAACTACTGGTGATTTATTTGGTACCGCGAATGAAAGTGCTTCGCACCCGAATACTATGATCCATGTGCGATTGGGCTATGAAAACAATTTACTGCTCGATGGAGGATTTCCCGTAGATACTCGCGCTATCGTGCGAAGACTTCCAACAATGGGTGCTGATGGGATTTCGCGTCTCCCCCCGCTAGATGGTTCGTACGTCGATGGTCAGCTTACATTAGTAGATCTTCTGTATGCGCCCTCGCTGGCGGGTGAACAAGGGCGCGCTCTACTCGCGCTCACCAAGTCTCTCGCCGCCGTCGAAGGATTGGCACATTCGCTTGTCTGGTCATCAAAACCTGGGCTCGAAAGCGGGCCGAATGAGCACATCGCGGGTGTGTGCGATATATCGCGTGTTGAACTTCCAAGACTTGGTGTTTCGTTCAATGCGATAGAGTCAGGTGGTGCTATTCGCTTGGAGTGTGAGGAACACGCCGGGTTGTTTTTAGCGCAAAGACGCAACGCCGCGCTCGAGATTCTGCTTACCGGGCTGCCGCATGCGCTTCTTCTCGAAGCTCGAGACGGTGCACTGTCTGTGCTGTTATCGGCGAGCGCAATACCTCGACCCGCGGCGACTGCGTCGGACTTCGCGCATGGAGCGAGCACGGGACTCGGCTCAGATCTCATAATCGATCGTTGGAGCACGCAGTGGGTGGAAAACATAGGCAGCACAAAGCACTATGTGTATCCTGTGCATCCTTCGCATGCGACAATCAGTGCAACGTCGATGCCAGCCGCTCTATATCTCGCAATCCTGCGATTCATAGGTCGCGATTATCTCGCCGTGCTCAGACTTGCGGAACTCTGTGTGTCAGAAGCGGTGCCCACGCCAGAGGAAGCGCAGCTGTGGGACGCGCTCGCGCATGCGTGCTCTTTGGATCCAAGCCCCGACGCCACAGCAGTTCGCGTGAAGCTTATGTTGATGGTAAAAGACACTCCAATCGAACCCCGACTCGCGCTGAAGTGGCCACCCGTGGCGGATGTACTGAATTACGTCAATTGCTGGTCGTACATCAGCGCAAATTGTCGCCTCACTGGACATGAAGAACTCACCGCGATCGAAAGCTTGGTTACGGAGACCATGGCAAAGAAGAAAACTTCCAAGTTCAAGGCTGTCATTAGTTTCATGTTCCCCGGCTCCAAGAAGGCGAGCGCGGCGGATATGAGTATGGATCCAACGAAGACCCCAGAGTTGTTGAATCGTGCGGCGTACTTGAGGCAGCTCGTGAGCGGAATCGCGCGCATGAGCGCCGGATCTACGCCGACGAGTTCTGGATTCCCTCTAGTATATCCAGTGGCGCCAGAATATGACAGATTCGATACCGTGGACGACCTGACTTGCTTGTCCGATAAGGTAACGGGTGAAGGACCTCTGGGCAAACTCGCGGGTCTGATTCAAACGTACAATCGTCCAGATGACGTGAGCGTCAACGGTAGTCAGGCGCTCGCTTTGATCGGCCAATGGATCGACAAGGAAAAGTTCAATCTCGACGGTAACTTGGGATTCCCGTTATTCTTTGAGCTCATGACTGGAACCCTGCCGCTGCGCGTTCTTCCTGGTGATTCTCCCCATCGTTGGGGTTGCGTTCTCCTTCGTTTTGTGCCAAACGAGCAATCGATGAAGTGCGGTACACTCATGAGTACGTTACGTGTACTTGCTTCCAGCCCCAACATCGCGCAGGATTGTCCTAAAATGGAAGAACAGAGCGTTGGTCAACGGTTTAGTTCAATGTTTACTTCGGACGGTGCGATAGGTATGTTACTTCGCAAAGTACGACCGTACCTGCAACAGCGAAAAGAGGAATTCCCCGTTCGCATATCTTGGACGGGCAAGGAGTACTTGACGCAGAGCATATACGAGTCTGACGTGCAGACTTGGGCGCGTACGATTGCTACTGGCGGTAGATGGGCGCTGACTCGATTCATGAATACATCGTGCTCTGAGCGCGAGTTCTCTCTCAAGTCGAGCGATAGCGCTGAGATGGCTGGTGGTACCACGTGGAGTGGGAAAACACTCCAGCACGTGGATCTGGAGATGCTCGTGAAGCGCCCACTCGGTGTCCTTGATTTGAACAAGTATGTCGTTCCTCTTACGGAAGATAGAGCCGATGAACTCGCGGAATCCGTCGCGCTCGGCGGTGTCGGTGGTTTGCCATTTGACGTCAGCCAGCATCCAGCGGCTACGACGTCCGTCGCTAGACAGATGCTCAATCGTTTGCGCGCCGACGTAACCGGAGCATCAGACAAAGCTAAGGCGCGACGCATGAATGGTGATTTTAGTGCGGTGACGTTGAAGGGTTTCTCCCCCAGTGATACTGCCGCGATCGCATCTGAAGCGGGTGCAGGCCGCGCCGGTCATGCCGCGGGGACCGCCCGTGCGGTTCTACGTGAATTGCTAGAAGGAATTCGTCGTGTCACCGCCGACGATAAGGCGGCCGCATCTGAGGCTATGTCAGCTGCACTTGCTACGGCGAATGGTTTACGAAAAGACGTCGAGTCTGGGACAAAGATGTTACGTCTCGGATTGCAGCGCCGCGCAGGGGCTTGGGCCGAGGTGACATTTGAAGATTTGGTTGAGTGTTTGACGTGCGAAGGCGGCGAACACATTTTATCCCGTTTGTCTCCAGATGTGACCGCAAAGCAAATAGTTGATGCGTTATATTTGACGTCGCAAGCGTTGCTGCTCACGCTTCGCGCGACGCTAGCCGCGAAAGCGGCGGGTATGGTGGCTGACACGCTCATAGCGTTGACGAATTGTGCAAAGACAGCGGCTATTGACGGTATTGATTCTGTCGATCGAGACTTGAGGCTCAGAGCTCTGGCAATCGCGGAGTTGATTTCAGTGGAACGACATTACTTCCAGGCGGACACTGCGAATCCATTCAGCAAGGCAACGCGCTTGATCTTTGATCCTCGTTTGCTAGTCTACGAGTACAGTCAGAGCATCGTGCTGCGCAAGCGCCAAGTCGAGCTGACTCGAGATTTCGTTGACACGGCTGAGAACGGTGGCGGCCAGTGCGCACAGATGCTCATGGGTGAAGGTAAAACAACTGTGGTGTGTCCATTACTGGGCTTCGTTCTCGCCAAGAGCAGCTCTGTCGTCGTCCAAGTAGTCCCTCACGCACTTCTCGAGTTTTCGCGAAGCACTTTGCGCAAGGCGTACTCAGGAGTCATCAGACGTTCGGTCGTTACCCTCGAGTTCAACCGATACACATCCCTCGCCGATGGCTCAATACTCGCAACTTTAAGGAAAGCGAAAGAGAATCGAGCCATCGTCATCTCGTCACCGACAAGCATCAAGTCTCTCGCGCTTAAATTTTTGGAAGTCTGCCACCTGCTCGATCAATCGTACATCGCTGACCGTGATGGCAAGACCGGTGGTATGCTCGCACAAGGAGCTGATTTAGTCAGTCGCGTTTTTGGTGGCGCTAAAAGTCGGAGTGAACGTGTTGCTGAGGCTGGTGGGTTAACCATCGAAGAAATAAACACATTGCGCTCAGAGGCAACGGCGGCCGCGGAAATTTTTGAAATTTTCCAAACTGGCACGCTTATTTTGGACGAAGTCGACTTGATTCTTCATCCTTTGAAATCCGAACTCAACTGGCCAATGGGTCGACGTATTCCGCTCGACTTCAGCAAGGCTGCGTCAGGCGACGGTTTGAGATGGAAGCTTCCATATTACATCCTTGACGCCATCTTCGCAGTCACGTACGGGCGCTCGACGGCTTCGGAGGCTGAAGGTTCGCAAGAGGCAATCGATCTGCTCGACGGTATACGCGCCGCGGTTCGAACGGCGATCGAATCGAAACAATTGCAGACATCACCGCATCTAGCGTTGCTCGATAAGTCTTGGTATCAAGATATCTTGCGTCCGCTCTTGGCGCAGTGGACGAGCATTTGGCTGCGTGCTCATGGCGCGTTGCGTGGCATGTCAGAGGCACTCATTATGGCGTATCTTCTGCGGGGACCGGGCGCAGCTGAAGCAAAAGCGCAGCTGAATCGTGAATGTGAAGACGAGGCTGTGAAGATGACCAACCTCGCGCGAGATTGGCTTTGCTCTCTGTTGCCTCACATGCTCGCGAAGATTAATCGCGTAACGTTTGGTTTGTTACAGCCCGCGGACATATCGCTACTCGAAGAAGTGACGGGATCGCGTCTGCCGAAAACCCGTAGACTTTTGGCAGTTCCTTTCGTGGGTAAGGATATTCCGAGTCGAACGAATGAGTTCTCACATCCAGATGTCGTTCTCGGGTTGACAATTTGCGCATACCGCCTCGAGGGTTTGCGCCGTGCCGACTTCAAGCAAATGCTTCGAATCTTAATGGAAGAGTACGATAACGAGGCCGGTCCTCCTCAGAAGCGACCGGCTGCTCGTAGGTGGGCGGACTGGGTGCGTACGACTGGGAAGCGAGTGCGAGGTGAAGCGCGCGCTGAGGCAGCGCTCGCCGCAAGACGACGCGGCGTTTCGCAGCAAACCGGAACTACGAATGTCGGGGATACCCGAGGATTGGCGTGGCTCGAAGACGACACCGCAGGTCTGCAAGACGACGAGGTTTGGCCTTTGCAGCTTATCGATCTCAGAGATCACGATCAGGTTGAAGAAATCTACCAACTTCTGCGAAGGACGCCGCCGTGTATCGAGTATTATCTCGACGAATTTGTCTTCCCTGAAACGGCGCAGCATCAAGATTTGAAACTGAGCGCCACTGGCCAAGAACTCGGTGGTGATGTGTTGTTCCCCAACCGACTCGGTTTTAGCGGTACCCCAAGCGACTTACTGCCGCTCGAGCTCGGTGCTCCGCGATACGAATCCGGCTCTGACGCCAAGATGCTGGCATACTTGACGGATCCGGAAACCGCAGCGACGATGCCTTTGGACGTTGATTGGAACGTGCAGACTCTCCTCACCCGTATTGCGACGGTAGACCCACCGATACGTGCGCTCATCGATACGGGTGCGCTTGTCACGGGCATGTCCAACCTCGATGTCTCGAGATTCTTACTCGAGAAGGGTCTGAAATGGGCTGAAGGATGTGTGTTCCTCGACGAAAATGATCGACAGATGATTCTCATGCGCAAAGGATGGGAAGTCATTCCTCTTCAACGCGTCGCCGCAATGCCTTTGACGAAACGATTTACGTTCTATGATCAAGTTCATACGACCGGTATGGACATCAAACAGGCCGCGGCGTCGCAGGCAGCCATCACCCTCGGTAAAGACATGTGTCTTCGCGATTATGCGCAGGGTGCTTGGCGCATGCGCGGTTTGGGCAAGGGTCAGACGCTAAAGGTGATTGTGATTCCGGAGGTTGCGAGACTCATCTCGCACGAAGTTTCCAAAGGAGGTGGACAGATCCCATCGACGCGCGATGCTGAACTCGCGACAATGTCGGCCGAAGCGGTCGAGAAGCGTAAGTTACGAGACATCACGGCTTGGCTCGTCGTGAACAGTATGCGAAGTGAGAATATTCAAGCCGGTTTGCTCGCAGAGCAACGCGCGGCGAATATCTGGAGAAAGCATTCATACAGGAAGCTTGTATCATCGCCCACTGCACCGGGAACACCAAAGGCGGAGGGTATGATTCACGCGTGCCTTGACGTCTTCCGAGATCGCGTGTCGTACGTCGTGGCGAATGTCATTCCTCAAAGTGTATCGCCTTCAGAGAAGTTAGCGAGGAGCGTACAGCAGTTCGGACATTTGCTCGACGATAATCCTCGTGCAAAAGAGCAATTACGATTGATCGTGAACGACGTGAAGCAAATGGAGGAGACGACGAATGCGGCGTTGAAGCGGATTCGCGCTGGCACACACATGGCTCCAGATGCGGCGGAGTCCGGTGATCAAGGTTTGGCTGGTGGTTTGGAGCACGCCTTGGACCTCGAGCAAGTTCAAGAGAATGAGGAAGAACAAGAAAATGAGCAAGAACAAGAGCAAGAGAAGGAAGAAGAACGTGAGGAAGAAATCATCGACGAAGCCCCAGATGGCTTGAAGTACGTGCGCGACGACGAGAAACAGCCGTCGTGGAGTTACGAGTCTTTGTGCAAAAGTCCAAGCTCAATGGCTCAAGGTTTCTACCCACTCAAAACGTTCAAGATACATAAAGGTGTCGGCAAGACTACAGCACCTTTGGATTTCCCGGAGTATCTATATCTATCGAAAAATTACTTCCGTGAAGGATGGGCGCTCAACGGCCATCGACGCTTGAAGAATCTCACCGTCGTGCTGGACTGGGTACCGGATAGCAGCGCTTTATCGACCGACGCCGGTGGTAGCGTTGCGGCGGGTACGTTCACAGCAGACCAGGAGTCAGCGCTACGAACTGCGTTCGATATGTTTGACTCTTCCGGAAACGGTCGTTTGACAGAGTCCGACCTCCGAGAGGTTTTGCGTGAGATCGACGCTTGCGTAGAAGACGATGAGCTTCGTCTTCAACAGTTGGCGCGTGAGGTTGCTGCAGAATCACGCACGTTCAATACCGGGGGTAAGTCATCTGGGACGTCTTTCGAGGAGTTAAAGCGCGTCCTTCGTTCGAAGAACATTTACTCATTGCAACGTGGGCGATACTACGTCGCGTTGTCTCTGGCTGAAGCCGAGTCGCTGCGCGTTGTCATGCATCTCACGAAGGGTAGTAAAGCGAGTGACGGCAAACTGATTCCATCCAAACTCACCGAAGCTGCGTTGCGAATCGGTGGCGGTACGCTCATCGATAACACGTCGAGATTTACGCCCGCACAGGTGTTTCAAGGTGCGACGGCCGAGCAATGTTTCAGATTTCTCGACAGTCAGCTGGATTTCGAAGACCGCGAAGTTTCATTGCTGCTTCGTGCGCTCCAAGGGTCGTCGTGCGATAAGCGAGCGCAATTTTTCGTGTCTGTTCGGGCGTGCAGGCGGCGCGCTAAAATTCCATGGGCGTCGTCGCCACTCGCCAAGGTTCTCACTACGGTGGATGAATTCCATTTACTCGCGTCGAGAGCACTCGTCGCTCGTGTACGTACGGCGCTCAAGTCCAAACGTATGCGTCTTTTAGATGCGTTCCGGGCTTTTGACGGAGATAACATTGGAAAGCTTACGTATGAAGCGTTATATGGTGGTTTGTCGTGGCTCGGCCTTTCGCTCACGTCGGCTCAAATGCTCGAGCTGGCTGCGCGTGTGGACAAGACGCACGACGGCTACATCAGTCGAGAAGAGTTCGAGGAAGCTTTCGGGCCAGATGACGATTGGGTTTTAGATGGCGATTTCCATGAACAGGTTCCCATACCGACTCTAGCTCCCTCGGTGCCAGTGCCGACGTCTCAGCTTGCGCAAGTGAGCTTGATGGATATTCTCGGCGACGTTGGAAGCGACGAGGGGTCGAAATCGTCGAGTAAGGATCTTGTCGCTCCTGAGATACAGTCGCCACCGAAGGTAATGAGCACGGAAAATTTGAGCATCGATGACGGTACAGGACTTGGTGACTGGGGCGCGCTCGGAATGGCGGCGACTTTACCAGTTGTTGCGAAGAAGAACCCGCCTCTCGCGAAGGAACAGCCCAAGCCAAGCGCGAACGATCCGTTTGGTTTGGGTCCTCCAGCCGGCGCGTCGTCAACCGCGTTCGATGATTGGTTGTCTGGCGGTTCGGGCAACATGCTTGGCGGTGGCTCGTTGAACGATCCCCTCGGCGCTCAAGCAAACCCAAATGCCGCAGACGGCTGGGAAGGCAACGACATGATTCAGCTCGACACCTCGACTGGTACCATCGCCGCGCCGGCGCGAGATAAAATCCAGGCAAGAGCTCTTGTGGATCCGGCAAAGGAAGCTGAAGAGCGCAGGCACCGCCAAGTCGATTCCAAGTTGACGAGCTCGGCTCTTAATGGGTTCCAAGTAGCCGTCGTGCACCAAAAATCGTTCCAAAAAGTTTGGACGAGCGACGGCACTGGAAGCCGTTCGACTGGAAGCGTGTGGCAAGCAAACTTGGGTAAATCGACGCTGAAGAAAAAGACTGAGCGCATTTCGCTCGGTCACTACGCTTCGCCACACTTTTCGCAACCGAAACCTGCGCCATTTGCTGTCGAAGTGACCGACATAAATGCGTTCGCGCTCACTGGTTCGAACTATATGCCACGAGTGTTGGATCGCTTGTTCCCACATCCGAGCCGGTTCAGACAGGTTTGGGGACAAGAATGGAAAGGAACGGCGGTGTACGCGTGGACTCCCGTGCCGCCACCTGGATGCGTAGCCATTGGTATGGTGTTGACGTCTATCCCGCAGGCACCGGACGTGTCCACCATGCGATGCATTCCAGAGAAATGGGCAATAAAGCCAACGATGGAACCCCAACTCGTGTGGACGAATGAAGGCAGTGGTGGTCGTCCGGCGAGTATTTGGTTGGTGAACTCGCTCGGTTTGTTGTACGTGAATGTCGGGCACAATCCTCCTCCGGCGAGAGATGTTTGGGACATCAAACGAGGTCAGCTCACCGCGGACCAGGTGCTTCAGTATCAGGCGTCAGCGCCGCAAACGTCCTACGGCGGAACAGGAATTTCGAGCGACAGCTTCGACGGACCGACGTACAACCCTCCGCGGCCTCCACCCCCGAGCGGCAACAGCGGTGGATCAAACGCTTTGCCCGCGGGATTAGGATCGCTGATTTAGAAAGCGTCCAAGCGCGCGTGTTGAATACATACAAGAACTGCGAATCTTTTACAACCGTTTTGCCCCTCGTCATTCTTGATAAATAAAACGCCTATTAGTTGTGGAACATCGGCGAAAGTGGCGCGCGGTCTCGGCTTCGGCCAGCCGACGAGCGCCTGGGAGATGGCTCGTACGCCTTCGAACCTCTCATAGGATTCGGCGAATATTGCGCGAATTGCGCCTTGGCTTCGGCGATGCCCTCACTCAAATCGTGGCTCGCTCGAAGGATTTCGTCCTGCGCCGCCATCTCGCGCGCAGCTGCGCTGTGGAACGTCGTCCCACCAACGGCTGCCTTCGCGGCGGCTTGCGTTGCAGGAGAGTTACCGCTCGATGCCTCGAGCTGCGAGTGGATCGATGCAAACTTGGACTGTATGTGCTCCATTTGCTCGAGCTCGCTCTCAAGCTTGTGACGACGAGACTCGAGCGCGCTTCGGACGCTCTTGACGTCGAAGACGGAGTCGAGGCTAATCTCAAACGCGTCTTCCATCTCGTTGCGCAAAAAACTATTGAAGTCGTTCAGCAGAGGCATAAGGAAGAAGCAGTTGAACTTGAGCTCGACCGACTGAACGATGTGTGCGCGAATACCGGAGAAGATTTGACGAACCAACATGTCAACAATGTCCACCGTGACCGACTTCATCGTTCTGTTCCAGAGCGTGTTTTCAACCAAATCCGTGAGCTTGCAGTTCTTCAACTCCTTATCCGACATCACGAGCTCGCCACCGGAGCGGCGCTTTTCGTCTTTCGCGTCATGTTCGCCTTCATGCGGCGCCAAGACGTTTCGTAGACCAGCCTTGTTTCCAGAGTGCAACGACCAAGTGACGAACTGAGTCGTAGACTTGAGGTCTTCGTGGCACTTTTCTTGGCATTCCTTGACTCGGTCGTCCACGAATCGAGCGAAAGTGCCGCCAATCTTCTTCAAGAAGACTTCGTGCCCGTTCAAAATTCGTCCCTCCTTTTGCAAAAGGTACATGGCCACAGGCAAAGTTCGTCGCGCGATGTGAGACAGACGGAAGCCGAGTTGGTGCACGAAGGGCTCAAACGTTTCTCGAGCCCGAGCGATGGCAATGACGCACGCAGTGCGCGTGTAATTGACACCGTTGTGGATTTCATCAACACCGCACGAGTTGACGATATCTTCTCGGCTCACCGGCGGGCACTCCACGGCGTTGACGATTAAGCGGAACTCTTCGAGGGCTCGATGGTATTGCGCGCCACCGAAGAGCCGCATGTCGGCGTTTGGCACGGGTTGCTGCGGCATGCAAGGTCGACCGTCCGCGTTCACGAACGCGCCGCCACGAATGTGCTCGTGCGCAAGAGACTCGCCAAAGATGCGCGGCGGCGCGGCGAGCGTACCTCGGACAATCTCCGGAATCTTTTCCAAAAAGTGTTGATAAAAGGCGCGACCCTTCTCCTTGAGGTGATCTTGGTTCAAGTCCGCCAACTCTTGCACGGTTTCAGAGAGCTTGCTCGTGGCGATGCGATGCTCGCGTTCGAGCACGGGAACAATCGTGGGAACGTTCTCCAAGTATCGCTGCTGCAACAATCGCTCGAGGAAAAATCGCAGTTGGCTCACGCCGATGCGGCCGCGCTCGTGCGAAGACAGGTGACGATCCAAGCGGCGCTCGAGTTCGGCGATATCGTGTTGCTCGCGCTCGAGAACGGCCTCCCGATAGTGATCGTTCGAGCGATACTTCGAATCTCGTGCGAGTCCAACGCGGCCAGAGGGCACGGAGGAAAAGAACGGACCACCGCCCAAGACGGTCGGCTCGAGTAGACGCGCCGGCGGGTGCAAGAACATTTCGACGTCTTGCGAGTGGGAAAATTGCGGGATTCGCGTGTCGAACTTGGTGCTCACCACGACGGTACGTCGCAGCTCGGGATCGGCTTCGAGAACCAATCGCCGAGTGGTGGCGTTGGACCAATCTGAGCTGTCTTCCAGGCACAAGATGATGTAGTCTCGCTGGTGCATCTTTTGCTTGACTAAATCCTCCACCAAGCGCGCAGACTGTTGCAAACCAGAAAACTTTCGGCCCGGCGCGGCGGAGATCAAACCGGGGGTATCGATGATGGTGAGGTTCGGGCAATACTTATACTCGATCTTCACGACGATGTCCTTCGCCCAAAAGCCGTTCTCGTTTTCCAATCGTCTGTTTTCGCCTTCAATGTGCGCCTGCAACTCGGGAAGCGAGAGCTCGTCCTCGCGCCCAAGATTGTCGTCCTTCATCAAAAAGCACCTCGGCTCCACGGCGGAAGGGTTGTACTTCATGTTGATCGCGATTGGGCGCCTCGTCTTCGTTCCACCACCGACGTGGTTGAACTGGAACCCCATCAACGCCTCCACGAGCGCCGACTTTCCATCCGTCTGGTGTCCGACGACGAGAATCGCCGGCGAATCAAACGGCTTATCAAACTCTTGCGCCATCGTGTGCAACTGCGAATACGCCTCGTACAACCGCTCGTTCGCCTTGTTAAAGAACCGCTTGGGAGATGCCCGTCCATCGTCTTGACTCGAATCCACCGCTTGTCCGTGCGCCCAATACGCCGGCTTCGCCGCCGTCCCCGGCGCCGCGCGTCGCTCCGTCTCCCGCTCGTACCTCGCACCCCCGTACGAAGATTCGCGCGCCTGCGTGTGAACCACCGCGCATCATTCGTCAGTCTCGTTCTCCGTCCTCGAATCACCCGCGCGCGTCTCCGACCTCGCGTCTCCGCGCCCGTCCGCCCGAATCCTCTGAATTCGACCGTTTAAAAACCGTTTCGAAATCCCGCGTCGCCCTCGACCCGTTCGCGCGCGCGCGCGCGACGTCCCGCGCACCTCCTCCCGTCGCGCCGACGCTCGATCGACGACGTTCACGCTCGCCTCCCCGAACGCCTTCTGCAACCACCGCTCGGCGGACGCCCCCGACGCCGCGGGCGAGTGTCGCGCCGACGACCCCGGCGGGCTCATCGCGTTTGAATCTCCGATCGCCTCTCGCGCGCGTTCGCGGTCGCGTCCGACGCGCGTCGCGTCGCGCTCGCGGGTCGACGCGCGCGGTAAAAACTCGCGCGTCGTTTCGCTCGCTCGCGGCGCGCGGCGAGCGGTCGCGCGGGACGGTGTGCGGCGCGGTCGCGCGGCCGCGGCGCGCGTCTCACGGGGGTCAACGCGGGACGGGGTTTTATACCAAGGCGCGCGCGTCGTGACTGTGACTGTTTGCCCATACGATGCACGACGTCGCGACCGCGTTATCCGAATCGCGCGCGCGCGCGCGGTCGCACTCCGCGGCGACGAGACGATGTTCGCGGTGCAGCGCGCGCCCGCGCGCGCGCTCGCGAAGAGCGCGCGCGGCGATAGGTGCGCGGCGCGGCGCGGTGCAGCGCGCGACGCGCGACGCGCGAACGCGAGACGCGAGACGCGACGATCGAACGGCGAGGTCAAAAGCGTCGCGCGACGGGACGGCGACGGCGCGGCGACGACGCGCGAGGCGAGGGGCGAAGAGAAAACGACGAGCGAGGACTGACGAAAGGCGACTCGACGACGCAGACGCGCGAGAAGCGCGCGACGAAGCGCGGTGGTGCGCGCGGCGGAGAAGTCGTACGACTACGACTTGGTGATCATCGGCGCGGGCGTCGGCGGACACGGCGCGGCGATGCACGCGGTGTCGCGAGGGATGAAGACGGCGATCATCGAGGGCGATGTGATCGGAGGGACGTGTGTGAATCGAGGGTGCGTGCCGTCGAAGGCGCTGCTCGCGGCGTCTGGACGCGTGCGGGAGATGCGCAACGCGGAGCACTTGCGCTCGCTCGGTATCCAGTTGGATCCGAGCGCGGTGAGCTTTGATCGTCAAGGCATCGCCGATCACGCCACGAATTTGGCGTCGACGATCCGGGGTAACTTGGAACGTTCGTTGATCGGGCTTGGGGTTGAAATTTTGACCGGGGCGGCGAAGATTGAGGACAACCACACAGTTTCCTACGGCGCGCCGGGCACGGTCACCGGGGGGAGAGTGACGGCGAAGAACATCATCATCGCCACCGGTTCCACGCCGTTCGTGCCGCCGGGCATCGAAGTCGACCACAAGACGGTGTTCACCTCCGATGCGGGTTTGAAGCTCGACTGGGTCCCGGAATGGGTCGCCATCATCGGTTCCGGTTACATCGGTTTGGAATTCTCCGACGTGTACACCGCGCTCGGCTCCGACGTCACCTTCATCGAAGCCATGCCTAACATCATGCCGGGTTTCGACAAGGAGATCGCTAAGATGGCGGAACGTATTTTGATTACCCCGCGTAACATCGACTACGTCACCAACGTGTTGGCGACCAAGGTCACGCCGGGTATCCCGGGCGAAAAGCCGGTGACGATTGAGCTCACCGACTTCAAGACGAAGGAAGTCGTCGACACTATGGAAGTCGACGCCGTCTTGGTTGCCACCGGTCGTTCTCCGTACACCGCTGGCTTGAACGTCGAAAGCATCGGCGTCGAGCTCCAACGCGGCTTTATCCCGGTCAACGAAAAGATGCAAGTGTTGGACAAGGATGGCAAGGTTGTCGAGGGCATGTGGTGCATCGGCGACGCCAATGGTAAGATGATGTTGGCGCACGCGGCGAGCGCCCAGGGTATTAGCGCGATCGAGAACATGCACGGTAACGAGCACGTCCTCAACCACCTCTCCGTTCCGGCCGCATGCTTCACTCACCCCGAAGTGTCCTTCGTCGGTTTGACTGAGGAGCAAGCTCGCGCCAAGGGTGAGGAGGAAGGCTTCGAAGTCGCCGTCCGCAAGACGTCGTTCAAGGCCAACTCCAAGGCGCTCGCTGAGAAGGAAGGTGAGGGTATGGCTAAGTTGATTTACAACCCGAAGACGAACGAGATCTTGGGTATGTGGATCATGGGCTTGCACGCCGCGGATTTGATTCACGAAGCGTCCAACGCCATCTCCACAGGCGCCACTTTGGACGACTTGAAGTTCACCGTGCACGCCCACCCGACGCTTTCCGAAGTCATCGAATCTCTCTTGCGAGGCTCGGACGGGCACTAAGTATGTCGAGTTGTGAATACCAATACAAAATTCATTATTACAATCAGTAGAAGTCCTTCAACTGCTCACGCAATTTATCTATGTCGCCGTAAATGTCGACGTCCTCCGATTCGAGCGCCACGCTAATCGTGCGATTGGGCGTCAACGTCCCCGGTGCGCCCGGTTGATTTTCAGCCATGGGCCGACCAAAGTGTATGTGCCACAACGCTCGTCCAGCGTCGCTCTCAGAGAGCCACTCGGCGATCTCCTTTACGCGGTCCTTTTGCGCTTGATTCATAAACGGTTCGGCGTCCTGAGAGGGAACAAAGTCAGTCACCATCGTCGATCGCGCGCGGTAAGTTCGCGAAAAATACATCAACATCGCCTAGCATCGTCTCATTCAATGGTATTCATTTCTCTTCAATGACTTTCAGATCCGAAAGATGGTGTTTTTGAAGGTGTATAATCATCGACGACGCTCGGTCGAAGGCGCGGACAAAAAAACGTTCGCGCAAACAGACCACTCACCGTAAGCTTTGCAAAAGTCTCGATCGTTTCCCCCGACGGTACCGAGCCAAACTCTTTCATGTATCCGAACACATCACACGTCGCGTCGTACGCCTTCTCCTCCAATCGTCGCGTCGCCAACGCGACGAACCAATTACTCGTCAGCACCTCGTCGCCGCGCTCGCGTCCGCCCGCCTTGACAAACTCCACAATCTCCCTCGCCAGATCCCACTGCTCCATCCGCCCCACCCCCACGAGCACGCTCTTATATCCATCCAGCTCCATGTTTCCCTTGACCTTATTCAGCAGGACGTCCGCCTTCAATCCTCGTCGATGATTTCTCAGCAGCGCCAGCATGAGCTCGCTCAAAAACTTTTCATCCAGCGGCTTTTTCCCGACGCTGTACGTTCCTCCCTCGTCGCGCGCGTCCGCGTACTCGCGCCACCGCTCCGCCGCTGGTTCGGTCTTGGCCCACCTCGCGTAATCGTCCTCGCTCGCCGTCTCCGCGACGGCGTCGATGTCGTCGAATCCGCGTCGGCGCGCGCGCGACGCGCGCCGGCGGCGGCGCGTGGAATCGCGACGATGCGCGCGCGCGCGCGCCGGCGCGGACACCGCGGACACCGCGCGCGAGATCGCGACGCGCATGACGTCGCGCGGCGTCGCTCGCGAGCGATGCGCGCGCGCGTCGGCGTCGCGCGCGCGAGTGACGATTCACACCGAACGAAATCAAATCAAATCAAATCGACGACGTCGTTACAGTTGGGCAGTCGCGCGGTTGCGCTAGTCAGAGGAAAAAGGATTGAAGAAAACCGCGAACGTCTGGAATCGAGCGCTCGCGCGTCGTGGAGTCGTCGGAATCGAGGGAAATGTCCGTGGTCTCGCGCGCGCGAGCCCAGGCGTAGAGCTTGCGATCGAGCCAATCGGCCTCCTGGGCGTCGGCGTGGGCGCGAACGACGGCGTCGACGGCGGCGGCTTCGGCGCGGGAGTAATCGCTCACGTGACGCATGGACGCCTCGAGCGATGCGGTGGTGGCTTCGCTCGGGACGCTGAAAAACGCCGTGACGGCGTGAACCACCGCTTTGGGGTGCTCCAAGGTGAAGAACCAGTCGAAGTTGCGCAGGAGGAGGTCGGCGGTGGTCGAGAAAACATCCGGCAAAGACGCGGTTTCGCTCGTTAAACGCGCGGGTAGAATGGACGTCGCGTCCTTCGTACCCGCGTTTACGAGCAGAAAACGGGCCTGTGCGTTCGATGCGAGAGGCTCGGATGCATTTCTCGCGACGACGTCGCTCATATCGCGAAGAAGAGGTTCTCGCATCACCGTGAACGACTTCAGCTCGCATCGACGAAGCTTGGCGCGTTTGCGCAGCGACGCCAGCCTTTCCTCCATACCTAACAACCCCGATCGACCGACGTGATGAGCGATGACGTGATTTCCGGGGTTGAGAACGCGATCTGTCACGCGTTTCCAGTGCTCATCTTCGTCGAGCGCTTGTAATTGTGCGAGATCCGATCCCTCCTTCGCGTACTTTGAGCGCTCGAATCGTTGAACGTCTACGCCGAGACGCGAAAAGAAGGTAAGCAACGTTCCGCCGCCCGTGCGAGGAATGTGGTAAAAGTACAGAATCTTGCACGATCTTTGGCCACCCAGCAGTGGTGTAGCGGCGTCTTCACTGCTATTGCTGTAGTAACGCCGACGCAAAATATTCAGCCCCTCGAGTGACGCCTTACTTGAAAGCGACGACGCAACGCCGATCTCACGAGTCGCCTGTGAGTCGCCTTGACCGTTTTGGAAAACATGATCGCCGTAATCCGCGATAAAATCGGCGTTGCTAATCAAATCATCCCTCCACATTGCCTCGACGCGCTGCAAATGCTCGTGACGACTCTTCTTCGGCGTGCCCCCAGGTGTTGGGCCTTTCTCCTTGACGTGACGAGTCGCCTGCGTCGTGGAAGAACGCTCCTTCACCGGTCGATCCGCCTTCGACTTTCCGCGCATCATCATTTTTCTATGTCCCACCGCGGCCGTGTCCGCCTCTTGTCTCTCCTTCAAAGCTGCGCGCGCTCGGCGCAAGAACCGCAACAACTTTTCCGTCCCGCCGACGTCGCCGTCGTCGTCGCGACCCCCACCCAAATGCGCCACTCGCATCACGCCCGCTTCATCATCTTTGACGTACTCCATGACATCTTTCAAGAACTCCGTGCCGTTCTCGCCGCCGATATCGTAAACGCGCTGCGGCCGTCCCTCGAGCTCGCGTCGAATCGCGTTGCCGATCGCCCGAGCGCGAAAACTATCAACCAGCTCCATCGTCCCTCTCGCCTCGCTCGCGCCGACGCCGAGCGACGTGAGCGGCGAACGCGCGCTCGACGTCCGCGCCGATCGCGCCGGCGCGCCGTCGCCGCGTTCGCGCGCACCGTCGAGAACCATCGCGTAACACCCACAAGCGAAGAGCACCAAACCACCGACCGAGCGAAACGTCGCGCGCGTCGCGCGCGCGCGCGTCGCGCGCGCGTCGTTATCGCGCGCGTCGTCGCTTCGCGCCAAGAGCGCGGTGTCGTCGCGCGGCGCGCCGCCGGCGGCGACGACCGCCATGACGCGTCGCCGAGTGACGCCAGTGCGCGCCGACCGCGGCGGCGCGTCGACGTCGAGCGGCGGCGAGCGCGCGTCGACGTCGCGAGCGCGTTGCGTTCTAGCGATCGACGACGCCATGGCGTCGACGGCGCGCGCGCGGCGTCGCGCGAGCGTCATCTTGACGATGACGCTCGCGCTGATGACTGTCCGCGCGGACGCGAAATCGCAAATCACGCGCACGCTGCGCATGCGAACCGCGGACGCGCGCGCGCTGACGAGAGACACGTATTTGTACGTCCCGATTCGAGTCCCCGAAGGCGCGTGGCACGTGGTGAAGTACGAGCCGAGCGCGAAGCAGGAGATCGTCCATCACATGCTCCTGTACGGGTGCCGAGACGCGGCGGCGAGCGGATTGGATAAGGTGGTCGGTGGGATGTACAGCTCTGGTTCGCACGTCGCGACGTGCGGAGATGGAACGTCGCAGGCGCTGTTGTACGGATGGGGAAAGAACGCGCCGCCGATGCACATGCCTGAAGACGTCGGATTTCGCGTCGGCGAAGGCGCGTTTCGAGTGTTGGTGCTGGAGGTGCACTATTTGGAAAAGCAGAGCGCGGGCGCGGTGGGGAAGAGCGGGTTGGACGTCATCTTGGCCAGTGGGCGGCCGAAGATGAGCGCGTCGGTGTTGGCGTGGGCGAGTTATTTCTCGTTGCAGCCGGGAAAGAAGGACGAGCTCGTAGCGGCGACGTGCGCGTACGAGCAATCGCGAGAGCTCAAGGCGTTTGGGTTCCGCGTGCACACGCACGATCGTGGGACGAGAGTGTGGTTAGATAGACTAGTGGGTGGGGATCCGGGTAAGCCCGTGCGCGTGCTCGAGCGCGATCCGCAGTTACCGCAAGAGTTTGAGTTGCTGTCAGAAAAGGGGACGTCGTTGACGGTGTCAGCGGGCGACGCTTTGCGGGTGACGTGTAGTTTTGACACGACCAACGAGACCGCGGTCGTGAATGCGGGATTTGGGGCGTCGCACGAGATGTGTAACATGTACGTCATGGTGTACAGCGATGAGCCGCAATATCTGTCGTGCCTCGGATCGAACGACGGCTCGATGGGGAAATTCGCGCTCGAAGTCGGCGACGCAAAGCAACCGATCGAGGACATGGATGCGGTGCGCGCGCGCGTGGTGCCGTCGCGCGTGAAATGGCCGGCACTCGGTGGGATCGGTGGAATTCAAGCAACGAGCGATGGTGAGTACGTTTGGATGACGAACCGCGGACCAAACGTGTGGGAAGCCAGCTCCTCGTTGAGCGAGGCAAAGACCATCCAAGAGGACGCCATAGTGCGCATGAACCTGTTCACCGGGGCGATCGATAGAGCTTTTGGCGCAAACGCGCACGTGATGCCCCACGGTATACGCATCGCTCCCGATGGGTCTATTTGGGTCACCGACACCGCGCTTCACCAAGTGTTTCAGTACTCGCCCGACTCTGGCGAGCGAGTGCGCGCTTTCGGACAAGCGGGCGTGAAACGTGGGGGCGGTGAGGGATTCTGTGCCCCAGCGGACGTTTTAGTTTTAGAAGACGGTTCATTCATCGTCGCAGACGGATATGGACTGTGTCCGAACAGAATCGCTCGCTTCGGCGCCGACGGCGCGTACGCGGGCGATTTCGACCTCGGCTCCGCCGGCAAAGTGAGCGTGGCGCACCAGCTCGCGTACTCTCAAGTTCGTAGAGAAATCGCCTTGGCCGACCGCGAAAACTCTCGAGTCATTCTGTTCGACTACGCAGGTAAGTTCAAGCAGGCGGTCGATTTGTCCGAGCATGGATTCGCGTACGGGTTAGCGTGGATGGGGAGTTCTCTCGAAGGCTTAGGTGGATACTACGCCTTGTGTTGGACCCGCGACGCGCCGAATCCCAAAACATCTCTCGTGCGCATCTTCTGGACCGGCGACAATGCGCCCGTGACGCACGCTTGGGACTTGAACGCCATGGGCGTCATTTTCGAATCGCCGCACGTACTCGCCGCGCAGAGCAGCAAGAACGGCGGTACCGCGTCTTGGGGCGCGGGATTGACTCTACACATCGGCTCCACGACGTCGACGATCGGCAAAAATTACCAGCGCCTTTGGCTCGGGTTAAACGAGCCGCGCGCGCTCGAACCACCGTCGCGCTCGGCCTCCGCGGCGCGAGGCGTCGCGCCTCCGCGCCTCCGCGCGCCCGCCGTCCTCATCGCCCATCCCATCGCCGCCATCCTCTGCGCCGGTCTCGCCGTGATCGCCCTCGCGCACGCCCGTCGTCACCGCGCTCCACCGGCGCCCTCCCGGCCGTGGCCGCGCGACGTGGAATCCGTCGCGTTTCGAGACTTTGCCGACGACGACGACTCCGACGACGACGACTCCGACGCGCCGCCGCGCGATTCCGCCCCCATCCCGCCCCACCGCCGCGGCTTAAAACTCGCAAAGGATTAATCCAACGCACATCGCCCGTTCCAACGCCTCGCCGTCGTCGATTCGCGTCCTCGACGTCCCGCGCGTCTCGCGGAAAACCTCGGGTAATCCACCGTTCGCGACTCGACGTCGCACCCCCCCCATGTCCGTCGGTCGCGACGCCTTGACGTCACACCGCGCCTCGACCGCTCACGACATGTCCGCGTTCACGATCTCCGCCGCCGCCGCCCGCGTCAACGCCGCCCCGGCGTTCGCCAACAAGGCCTCCAAGGTACGCCTCGTTCGCCTCGACGCGCCGACGCGACGCGCGTCGCGCGCCGACGCGCGCGCGCCGTCGCGAACGTCGACGGCGCAGCCCTAACCCCGAAGGACCGGCGGCGACGCGCGCGGACCGCGCGACGCGCGCGGACGCGCGCGATGGCCGCCGCGACGCGCGCGCGCGATGGGATAAAATACGCACGACGCATTCGCGGCGCGTCGGGCGACCGACGCGTCGCGCGGAGACGCGACGACGGGAATCCGACGACTGACCCCGCACCACGATGTCGCGCGCGCAGCCGACGTCCGTTCGCCCGACCGCGGCGAAGCGCACGTCCGTCGTCCTCGCGTCGGCGAAGACGGATGCGATCATCGAAGATATGAAGACGCTCACGGTACGTGCGGCGCGCGCGATCGCGCGAGGACGCGGCGTGGGAGGCGCGATGATGATGACGCGACGCGCGGACGACCCTACGCGATAAGGGTCTGGGGAAACCCTGAAAACGGAGCTCGCGCGGACGCTCGGGAAGGCGCGTGGAACGCGGGAAAGATGGCGCGATGCGACGCGGAACGAAGACTGACGATAAAATCGTGATCGTTCTCTCGCGCGTAGCTCCTTGAAGCGTCCGAGCTCGTCGCTCAAATCGAAGAAGTGTTCGGCGTCGACGCCTCCGCTCCGGCGGGCGGCATGATGATGGCCGCCGGCCCGGCTGCCGGTGGCGAAGCCGCCGAAGAAAAGACCGAGTTCGACCTTGTCATTGACAACGTTGACGCCGATAAGCGCATCGCGATCATTAAGGTTGTGCGTGGCCTCACCGACTTGGGCTTGAAGGAAGCGAAGGATGCCGTCACCAACGTGCCGTTCACCATCCTCGCGGGCAAGACGAAGGGTGAAGTCGAAGAAGCCAAGAAGGCGCTCGAAGAAGGCGGTGCCAAGTGCTCCATCAAGTAAATTCGTTGATATCAGCATGCCTCTAATTCTTTCGGTAGGAAGAGGAGCCGCGTAGATTCTGCGATATAGTCGATAGGAGAAGGAATGGCCCTTTTGCAAAACACATAACACATATTTCTTGATGATTTTACTACGCCGCGCTAAAGCTAATTCGCACCGCCGTCGACCTCGTCCTCGAGCTCGTATCTCAACTCCTCGATTGCGTCGTTGATTTCCCCAAACGCGCGCTCGAGGGTCTGCGTCGCCTCGCCGACGGCGTTCGAGTACTCCTCCTCCGTCGGCTCGGGACCATCCTTCGCGCACGCGCATCCGATCGCACACGCCGCCGGATCGCAATCCTCCGTGCGCGCCCATGACGGTTTCAAATTCATAGTCGTCTCCGCCGCCGCGCGTTCGCCGCCTCGTTGCCACGACCACGCCTCTCTTGCCGCGGCTCTTCGCAGCACTTGCAGCGCCGCCGTCATCTCCAATCGCACGCGTTCGTTCTGTTGAATCACGCGCACGAGCATCGCCGCTGACGTGCGATCGAGTCGTTTCAATCCCTCTTCTATGCCTAAAATCTGCATCAACGAACGAGCGCTCGCGCGGTCATCGTCAGTCGCTCGAGTCGAGTCGCGCCGCGGCGACGCCGGCGCCGTCCCGCTCGCGCCGCGGGGCGAGGTGACCTCCCAGTCGCGCGCGTGCGCCGCACCTTTTCGCTGTAACCCCGCATGTCGTCCGTCGTGCGCTTGGTTTCGAGCACGAACGCGTCCTCGGACGTCGTCCCGGCGAGCATCGACGCGTACGCGCCGTTCCACCGCTCGTAGCTCGAGCTCCTCGCGCGTTGCTGCTCGAAGAAAGACTCCAGCAGCGCGCGCGCCGAACCCGAGGCGGGCTCAATCGGGGCGGAGAACACGCGCCCGGTGGCGGTCATCGGCGACGCGGCGTGCGTCGACATGACGGAGGCGCGCGCGTGTGTGGGGGCTCGGACGGCTTTGCGAGCGAGGAGCGAGCGAGTCAATAACATTTCAAAACCTTTTAAACTCCTTATCTGTACACCGTCATATCGTGCATATCGTGTATCGATCATATTATTTACTTCTTCATTTTGGGTTTTCTTCATTTACCTCTTCACGCGCTTGCTGCACGTCGTGCCCGCCTCCTTGCATTTGGAACACGCGCTACGACCGCCGGCGGGGACCGCAAAGTGACCGGCCTCGTGCGTCTCGAGCACCGTGCGCAACTCGATGACGT
>Ga0257114_1000597_pt1 | contig 28206 bp, 29 predicted proteins | sample SI112_10mmetaG_FD_190149 | JGI IMG/M metagenome (GOLD analysis project Ga0257114, IMG submission 190149) | Marine microbial communities from Saanich Inlet, British Columbia, Canada - SI112_10m | ecosystem: Environmental > Aquatic > Marine > Inlet | place: Canada: British Columbia | collected...
ATAATGATATATATATTTTATATTTTGAAATAACAATTAGCTGAGGAAAGACACTAACAATCGAAACAAAAGTTGCACCAGCACCAAGCGCAACAAACAGAGCTGGCAACGCACAACATATCAATGTTGATGATGATGCCAGAAGCGTAAAGAGCCCGATGTTTGATGTTTTTTCCCTAGTTTTCATAATTTATATTTTTTTTATTATATATCCAGTTGCATTTTGTCCATTAGATAAAAATATATTTTTTATTTCTTCAAAATCAACTTTTTTTGAGAGTGAATATGCTATGAGAACTTTGCCAAGCTCTAGGCTGACTCCAACTTTTTTAACTGCATCATCTGTGTATAATCCTTTTTCTATCCCTCTTGCACAAAAATCACAGACCATGCCGCTTACATCAACAATGGCAATTTGTACATTCATAAGATCAGATGTAAATTCACTAAACATCTTTTCTGGGAACGCTGTATCTGAACCGTTTACGCTTTCATCGGCGCTATGCTGATGACTTTCATCGTTATGCGAGCCATGGCCATGATCACCTGATTTCTCCATTGCAGATACAGAACTTACTGTAAATACCATAAACATTACTAATATTTTATACATACTTTTCTCCTATATTTAATACCTAATTATAAAATGAACATCCCAATGAGAGTTCTTAGAGCCAACCTCTATTAAAAAATCTCCTTGAAATAATTTTATGAATGGATATATTTCCCAATTATTGTTAATTGTATTCTTTTTAGCTTTTAACATAACCCATGTGTGGATATCATTATACTTACCTAAATACGGTGCTACTCCGAGCTGAAATTCATTTTCTGTGTAATCTTTTTCTTTTGTATGTTTATTAATGAATGAAAATGATGAGAATAATCTTCTAGTTTCCCAATCTCCATGTATGCCATAAGAAAAGTCTTGATTAGTTTTAGTGGATATTCCACCGGTTAAGTAAATATTTCTTTGAGAGATTTTAGTATTATGTCTGTCCAGTAAATATGTTGATCTTAAATTAATAAAGTGATTATTAAAATATCTATCATTTACATACTCAGCCCCAATTGAATATTTATATGTTGGAGAATAATGGAAAGTATAAGACGACAACATTGAGTTTGTCTTATACATTATAGTAGAACCACCAGCCCAAGATACGGGTCTTGACTGAGCTAAATCACTCAGCATGAATAGCATTGTTGCAAATATTAGATTTTTATATATACCCATATAGGGTATATTAACATTAAATCTAATTGATACAATATATATCTGCTTATTTATGAAGAGAGATTTTAGTAAGCCTTCTAACTAGGATTGCTTGTAGCAAAGTCCTTATTGTCCTGAAACTCTTTATCTTCCTTGCTCATGAATACTGTCTCTACTGTATTCTTTACTTTCTCTGTGATCTTTTTGCCGCTTGACCAATCAAGATAAAGGAACGCAAATATATTGCCATGTCTTTTAATAATCTTGTAGATTGTTGTACTCTCTTTATTAAGTGTATTTGCTAACTTATCTATATGCTTGTTAAGACTTAACTCTTCTTTAGAATCTACAATCATTGTTAATAAACTCTCACATATTTCATAAGATGTTTGCCAGTCTTCAGGTCTGCCTTTGCGTTTAGGGATAGCTGAAACTAAATCTCCATTCTTCATTGAATCAGAAACAATACTCTGGAGTTGTTCTGGAATACTGCCTCCCAATTCAGTGAGTTCAACAAACAAGGAACACATGAACATCATGTTTGCATCATTCTTTGAATCTGGATAGTCTTTCGCGTTGTTAATGGCTAGCTGTTGCAGCATATCAATTCGCTTTTTCTTTTCTTGTTTTAACAAAACTATTGCCCCGCTATTTTGTTAGCTAGGTCATCTGACCAATTAGACCATTATTTCATCATATCAATTCATTCATCTAAGAACAATGTTCTATTAATGCTGTTATAATCAAGGTATGAGTAAAAAGTGGGAATATATAGCAGAGATATTAGAGAATCCTAATAGTGGAATGACTGCCACTGAGCTAAATGCTAGGGGCAACGTAGGTTGGGAATTAGTGTCTATAAGAGATACTAAAAGAACTCATCCTGATAAGTCTATTCTTACTGAGCAATCAGTTACTGAATATATTTTTAAAAGAAAGGTATCTAATTAGTATAAACATGTATGGCTAGAGTAGTCTTTTAAGAATCTATTTTACGAGTATCATAATAAATATTTAACATTAAATGAGGAAGTGTTAAACATGCCAGAAGAATAAAAATATATTTAACAATGATGACATCAAATGAATATTGTCCATAAGCTTGAAGTGAGATAAGGACTATTATTGAAAAAAATACTGAAGTCATAATTATAGTTTTCAAATATTGTTTAGTCTCATATTTTTTAGGAACCAAGTTATCATGATAGATTGAATGAATATAATGCCTAATTGAATGATGGAAACAGAAATATAAGATAAATGATAATAATGGCGGCAAAACAATAAAATTTAAAATAAGTATTAAATAGACCCATGATCTTTTAATGCCATTCAAATAAAGAGCAACGAATAATAATGAAAAATAGAGATAATACATATAAGTATTAATATCAGCATAATTAATATCAAACCCAATTATTTGATTAAATATATAAAATACATCTGACGAGTGAAATAAAATAGGTAAAGCAACGGGCATAGAGCCAATTATAAATATCTGATAGAAGCTCATATCCTTGTATTCAATATGATTCAATTCTTCAATACCAAAATGAAAAATAGAAATCATTAGAAAAAATATTAATGAGGCTAAAGGGTAATGAATCCAAAGAAATAGATATATTAAAGATAAAGATACATAGCCGAAAGTAAAATAATAAATCCAATTTATATTATTTTTAAACAATCTCTCTGCAACAGAATAATCAAAAAAACCATGAGGTATTCCAATAACAGTTACTGTTATCAATAATAAATAATATTGAAAGTAGTATGTAAGGATAGAAGGATTTACCAGAATAATACCAATAAACAATAGGCTTAAGATTATCAACAAACTTAATTGTAGTCTGTTATATTTTTCTATTAATAAGAGATTTGATTGCATATTTAATAAAGATTATTTTCGGCATATTTATGATTATTCTAAGGATATCAAATATTGAAGGAATATCTGATAAAAATCTTATTATTGTTTGATGATTGTTTGAGGTGAACATTTTAAAGATAATATGCTTAGCTTGTTTGGGCTGATTTTTAATAATTCTTAGTAAAATTCCATCCATTTTCCTCAATACTTTAGCTTTAATTGTCAAAAGTGGGTTTTTAGAATTTATACCCCTTATCTTTTTAGCAAAGAATTCTGATTGTTTCTGGATATTTAAAAATGTATATCCTGTGGAGGCCCTAGTAGCACCCGATCTTATACCAATTTTATGGACATTCTTTAATGAATCTGAGACTGGTAATTTAGGTGTCATTGGTATTACCCCATATTCTGACCTAATGAGATTATATTGACCTATTGTATCTTCTATATAAGCGTCTAAAGTCTTTTTCAATGCATCCGATGTATAGATTATGGGCGTGAAGAATGTATATTCAACTAAACAGCTATTGTCCTTGAAGGGAATGACATAATAAAAGCTAAATTCCTTATCTTGCGTAAAATCCATTAATCTGGGCATAATTTTATCAGTAGATGAAATAGGATTAATATAATAACCCAAAAATACTTGATACATAGAAGCATCTATATTATCTGGCCTACTATCATAAACTTCTTTTACTCTATATATATTATTACTCGACTTAATCTGAATGCCTTTATCTTCCGCTATAAGATCATCAACAGGAGCATTAAAAAAAATATCAATATTTTTAGATGCATCAATTTTTTCAAATATGTATTTATCAAATTTTTGTGAGTCGATTGATTTATAATTATGTTTATCACAATTAAGTTTTATAGGCGATGAGTTATTGATGCAATAAATATTATTTAATGAATTACTTTCAAGTGAAGAAAAGGGATGTTGGTATATATCCCAGTATGACCAAGTTTTTCTTATTCTATTTTCTCGGTTTCCTGACTCTAGTATACAAACATTAATATTGCTATTAAGAAGCCTATGGGCAAGACTCAATCCTGAACAGCCAGCTCCAATTATTGCAATATCATATTTTTTCATTTGCAAACGGAAAGCCTTTAATAGCTTCATGTAATTTAGGATTATGTTCAGTTTTCCTTAGAGAGAATAAATGCATAAATAAGAATTCAAAAAAGCACAATATTAGAATAAGAAATTTTTCAAACTTCGTGGTATTTATTTTTTTTACTGGATATTTATTTTTACTTCTCTTTATTTTTTTCCCAATTGCTTGATATAGTCTTAGCGCAAGAAGTATTGAGAATCTAGATTGCATTGGGATATGTTTAATTCCATGAAGAGCACTCTCGTAATATTTTTCTGATAATATCAGTAGCTCGCTTATACATGCAAAAACTGATTTATCTTTTATAGATATAGCATCTTCAGGAAACATAGTCTTTGGAATATAAACTCTTCCATTACTTAGGTCTTCACTTATATCTCTACAAATATTTGTTAATTGCATCGCAATACCTAAGTCAATTGCATGATACTTATGTTTCGCATTCTTAACCTTAAGAAGTTCGCACATAATTAAGCCAACACAACCAGCAACTCTATAGGAATATTGGATTAATTCATCGATATTATCGTATCGTTTAAAGTTTCTATCAGAATCAATTCCAGTCTTTATTTGCTCTATAACTTTTTCATTAAGATTTAAATGTTTAATTTTTAGCTGAAGATTATCTAGATTATTATCTAATTTTAGATCTATGATATCATCATATAATCTACAAAAAGCATAAACTTCTAAAACTTTCTTCTTGAGATTATGCGGCAAAAATGCAGAAGCTAAATAAAAAGTTTTGCTATTTTTTTTAATCAGAGATATGTTTTTAACTAATGCCATAATCTTTTAGTATAAGTTTTTCTGTTGCTTTTGCTGTCGATATAACCCCAGGTACACCAGCTCCTGGATGCGTGCTTGCCCCGACAAAATATAAGTTATCAAATTCAGGGGCTTTATTGGAATATCTAAAATAAGCAGATTGTCTAAATATTGGTTGTATGCCAAAGCCACTACCAGCATGCGTATTGAGGTCTTCTTCAAAATATTTTGGTGTAATATAAAAAGAATCAACTAAATTTTTTCTGAGACCTGGTAAAGCAAACTCCTCTAGAATATCAAAAACAATATCCTTAAATGAATCACCGTATTCTTCCCAATCTATATTGCTTAAATTATTTGGGACTGGGGCTAATACATAAAAAGAATCAGACTCAAACTGTTGGCCACCAATATCAGTTGCCAGTGGTCGATGAAGATATAGACTCGGGTCATCTATCATTATTTTTTTATCAAATATATCTGCTAATAACTCTTTATGCCGTTTATTAAAAATAATAGTATGGTGCTGGATTTGATCATATATTTTTTTTGTTGAAAAATATATTACAAATAAACTCATTGAATGTTTTAGAACAGATGGCTTATTAGAGATTTTTGCTGGAGTTTTCCGTAAAACTTTTTCATAAAACATACTTGGATCTGCATTACTAACTACAAGGTCAGCATTAAAACTACCATTATCTGTTTCTATAGTAGTTATTTTATTGTTATTCTCAACAACTCTAATTACCTCTGTATTTTTATGACACTCAACTCCAATTTCACCTAGAAGTTTCTCTAAAGAATTTACAATAGATCTGGTTCCGCCTTCAGCATAATAAACTCCCCACTTCCATTCCAAGTACTGAATTAAAAGATAAATTGATGTTGTTGTGTAAGGATTTCCGCCTACTAGTAATGGATGCATGCTAAGAGCTTTAGTTAAATTTTCATTTTTCATAAATTTAGAAACTGAAGAATTAACAGATTCATAAAATTTAATTCTTAACAATTCAGGCAAATATGGCATCATGCTGCCTAAAGATTCAAAGGGTTTATCAGAAAGTTTAGTGAAAGCTGTTTTGAATATTCTTTTTGAGTGCTTAAGTAAGGCAATATAACCTAGAGCATCTTCATAAGAATATTGCTTCTTTATAACTCGCAACATAGCTAATAAATTATCACCATAATCAAAATGGCTCTTATCAGAAAATACAAATCTATAAAATGGATTAACTTTAATTAAATTATAATAATCTTTGCTATCTTTTCCATGCATTTCAAATAGCTCATGAATCAAGTATGGAGCAGTAATAACTGTTGGACCAGCATCATACTTAAAACCATTATGAGTGAAAGTTCTTGCTCTCCCTCCAAGATCACTTTGTTTTTCTAAAAGTGTGACATTAAAGTTATGTTTCTTTAAACGACATGCAATTGCGAGCCCACCAAAACCCGAACCAATGACAATTGCTTTTTTCATATTTCAAAGAGAATGATATAAGGGGCTACAATTAGCCCCTTATAATTTAGATTAATATTTATGCAGTTTTTGCTGAATCTTGAACAGCAGCAGCCCATATAAATACACCAAAACCAATTTTATTAATAAAATCAGCAAGGTTATAAATTAAGTTTAAGCTTTCTGGTGAAGCTGCTCCCATTAGATATCCAAATACATATCCTAACGGATAGACCGCCCATCCAACTAATACGATAGTTCGACATGCACTAAATGCCATTTGTGCACCAGCACTTCCGCAACCAGCAACTTTCTGTCCAGCTTCTCCTGCAAAAATTTCATATAGAATATATATCCAGCCAACCATCCCGATGATGAAGCCTAGCATTGCAGATATCACGCCTGATTCGCCTAGATAACCACCAAGCAGCATGACAATAGTTCCTAAAAATAGTCTCCAGAAGACTCCTACACTAACAGTAGTTACAGCTGCCAATATGAAGTAGAACTCTATCATTAGAAGAGGAACTGTTAATAGCCAATCAATATATCTAAATACTGTTGGAGTTTGACCTGTTTCGACCCATACATCTCTCATATAGAAATAGTGTACAGCTGCTATTAGAGTTACAAGTGCAGACACTGTTAATGATGTCTTCCATTTATCGTTAACTCTATCTCGCTCAACAAGAAAAAAGACTGTTGATGCTACCATTGCTATAGAAATGATCCAAAATGATACACCAACAAAATCGTTTGATTGTAAATCACCTGCAAATGCTAGTGACGGTATAAGAGCCACTGTAAATATAGGTAAAATGATTGATAATAGTTTTTTCATGTAGATTCCTCGTTTATAACTATGAATATTTATATTAAAATTATAAACGTTTATAGGACTTTTGACAAAGATTCTTTTGCGTCACCAAACAACATTCTTGTATTACCTTTAAAAAATAATGGGTTTTCAACTCCTGCATATCCAGTGGACATACCTCTTTTTAAGACAACAGTATGAGTGCCTCTCCAGCATTCAATCACAGGCATTCCTGCAATAGGACTATTTGGATCCTCAAGAGCTGATGGATTTACTATATCATTTGCCCCAATCACTATTGATAAATCTATATTTTCGAAGTCACCATTAACCTCATCCATCTCATAGACAATATCATAAGGAATTTTTGCTTCTGCAAGCAAGACGTTCATATGCCCAGGCATTCTTCCGGCAACTGGATGAATTACAAAAATTGTTTCAATATTTTTATCCTTGAGTATCTGAATCATTTGATTCACGACAAACTGTGCTTGTGCAACAGCCATTCCATAACCAGGAATAATAGCTATTTTCTTCGAAGCAGCAATCATTGATTTGAATTCATCAATATCAATAGCTTGAACTTCTCCTTGATCTTCAGTTTTTACAGAAACTATAGACGATTCAGTTCCAAACCCACCTGCAATAACAGAGATAAAACTTCTATTCATGGCACGGCACATTATATAACTTAAAATTGCTCCACTACTTCCTACTAAAGCACCTACAACGATTAATAAATCATTGCTTAGCATAAATCCTGTGACAGATGCAGCCCAACCTGAATAAGAGTTTAACATTGAAACAACAACGGGCATATCAGCTCCACCGATAGAAGCGACAAGATGAATTCCAAATACAAACGAGATGAGTAACATCATTGTTAGTGGATTTATTGCATGATTAATAGTTTCTACTGAAACAAATTGATAACCATAATAAATAATAGCTACGAGCATTATTAAGTTTAAATAGTGCTTGGCAGGCAATATTAGTGGGTTACCAGATATTTTTCCACTAAGTTTTCCAAATGCGACTATAGACCCAGAAAAGGTTACCATTCCAATAAAAATTCCTAAATAAATTTCTATAGAATGAATAGTTTTTTCGATACCCACATATTCTATAATTGGATTAATAAAATTTACAATACCTACTAACACGGCTGCTAAACCTACAAGACTATGAAGGATGGCAACTAATTCAGGCATTTCTGTCATTTTGACTCTTTTAGATAGCAGGAGACCTAAAGAACCACCTAGCAAGATTAGAATTATCATTATACTATAATTACCCGAAACTTGTGGCCCCAAGATAGTTGCGGTAACTGCAATTAGCATTGCAGATATGCCATATTGATTACCTCTTCTTGATGTTTCTGGATTACTTAAACCGCCTAGTGTAAGAATAAATAAAACTGCTGAGACTATATACAAAGCCCGAACAACTTCCATATTAAATATTTCTAAATTCATTTTTTAAACATCCCTAATATTCTTTTGGTTACAGCAAAACCTCCAAAAATATTTATACTTGCAATAAAGACTGCAAACCCTGAAAGAATTAATGAAAGTGTATTAACTGATGATATCTGAGTAAGAGCACCAATAATTATGATGCTGCTGACAGCATTTGTAACAGACATCAACGGTGTATGTAATGAAGCAGTCACATTCCATATAACCATATAACCAATAAAACACGATAAAACAAATACGGTAAAATGGTTCATGAAAGATTCTGGTGCGAATGCTCCTACTAAGAATAATAAAAATATTGCAATGAATCCTGGAAGAAATGAACCTTTTTTTTCTATTACTGGTTTTAATTTCTCTATTTTCTTTTCTTGTATCTTGGGTGTTGCAGAAACTTTTATTTTTGGTGGCGGGTAAGTAATTTCTCCATTTTTAATTACAGTCATTCCTCTGATAACATCATCTTCCATATTGATATTTATAACACCATCATTATTGGGTGTAAGCTCATCCAAGATATGATATAAATTATTTGCATATAATTCACTAGATTGAGATGGAAGTCTAGATGGAAGATCTGTATATCCAATAATCTTGACTCCATTATATTCAGTTATTTCATCACGATTACATAATTCACAATTCCCTCCTTGTTGAGAAGCTAAATCGACAATTACAGAGCCTGGTTTCATTAAATCAATCATTTCTTTTGTGATTAGCTTAGGAGCTTCTTTGCCAGGAATAAGTGCTGTAGTAATAATAATATCCACATCTTTGCATTGTTCTTTAAAAAGAGACATTTCAGCATCAATAAACTCTTTGCTCATAACTTTTGCATAGCCATCAGTGCTCGATCCATCCTCATCAAGGCTTACTGTTAAAAACTGTCCGCCAAGACTTTCAACTTGCTCCTTGACCTCTGGTCTTGTATCAAACGCTCGAACAATCGCTCCAAGGCTCGATGCAGTTCCAATTGCTGACAAACCTGCAACACCAGCTCCAATAATTAATACTTTTGCTGGAGGTATTTTACCTGCTGCAGTTATCTGCCCACCAAAAAATCTTCCAAAAGCATGTGCGGCTTCAATAACAGCTCTTGATCCTGCGATATTAGCCATTGATGATAATGCGTCCATTTTTTGGGCACGAGAAATTCTTGGAACTGAGTCCATTGATAAAACATTAATATTATCTTTAGCACATTTTTTCAATAAATCAGGATGTGTAGAAGGACTAAAGAATGATATTAAAGTTTGATTTTTAGACAGTTTGTCTACTTCATCTTCATGTGGTTTATTAATTTTAAGTATGACATCACAAGACCAAATATTGCTAGTATCAGAAATCACTGCTCCAGCTTCAACATATTCTGAATCAAAAAAGTTAGCATTTAGCCCGAGTCCCTGCTCTACAAGTACATTATAGCCAAGTTTACGAATTTTAGAGATTACATTTGGAGTGATTGCTACTCTTCTCTCTTGACGAGCACTTTCCTTTAAAATACCGATATCCATATACTTTTATTAAAACATACATATCTCTTTGTTACAAAAATATTCCAAAGATAGTAATAAACTTCCTATTATCTTGCTATTATGATTTTATTTACATAGTCTTATATTAATTCAGTAAATAAGTATAGATGTCATGAGTGATAACTTAAAAGACAGATTTTATAAAGCTACCTATGCATCATTTTTTGCAATAATTACAATTAGCTTTCTTTCTATTTTAAGTAATTACGAATAAATAAAATATATTAAGCATGCAATAATTGTCAGAATACCCCAGAACTTTATCCACATTTTTTTAAATCGCATTCCAAAATATAAAAATATTAAACCAGTGATTAAAGTAAATATGACTGTTCCATCAATGATATTCTCGCTTGGATTATGACTTTTATCTTTTGCTAATATGCTGTATCTCATAATATATAATTTTATTCTCTTTTATTTGTTATAATTTATTTATGAATAAAAAAGTTAAAAGGCCTTGGGGTTATTATAATCTACTAGTAAAACAAAATGAATATCTTATTAAGAAAATTGTAATATCAGCAAAACAAAGCATTTCTCTTCAGAAACATAATCATAGGTCAGAACACTGGATTGTCTTAAGCGGTAAAGCTCATATTGTGATTGGTACAAAAAAAATAATCTTAAAAGAATCTCAGTCGATATTTGTCCCTGCAAAAAGGAGGCATAAAATTACAAATAAATCATCAGAATCTCTTATCATTTTAGAAACACAGTTAGGAAAAATATTATCTGAAAAAGATATCATTAGATATGATGCAGATTATACAAAATAATATTAGACTCATCTATCAAAGGTGGGCAACTTTCAGTGAATATAAATAATGGATATTATTGAATTATTAATAATTACTTTACTCTCAATATTCCAAGCAGTATTTGGTATTGGGTTACTCTTGATTGGTACTCCAACATTTCTCTTGATTGGTTATAATTTTTTTGATGTTCTCAATCTCTTGCTCCCATTTTCAATCACAATTAGTCTTCTACAAGTTATATATAGTAAAGATATTGACTCAGAATTTAATACAAAGATTCTGCTATACTGCATACCTCCATTAATCTTAGCTTTATCTATTTTAGTGAAGTATGAAAATAATATTGATTTTATTTTACTTATATCGTTTACAATAATATTCTTCTCAATCATTAATTTGTCAAAGTTTAAAAATACTATATTTAATAATAATAAAAAAATAAATTTAGGCCTTATTATTTTAGGCCTGATACATGGATTTACAAATCTTGGCGGTAGTTTTTTTACATTAATATGCACAAATATTAATAAACAGAAAAAAATAATAAGACAGAATATTGCAAGTGGTTATTTAATATTTGGTACTATCCAATTACTATTTATCAACATTTTTTATAAAACATTAACTGCAAGTAATTTATATTATTTATATATACCTATCATTAGTTTCCTTATAGCCCAGTATTTTTATAAAAAAATAAACAATGAATTATTCTCTAAAATATTAAATATAACTATACTATTATATGGGATCTATATATTAATAAATAATTTATAAAATACTGATTTAATATTCAAGAAAATCTTTAATAGCTGGATTGAAAATAAAATCTTCGCCCCTTAAAGGTTTGCGTAAAAATAAGCCATCCAATGAAACCACTCTACTAAGAGCCACGTAAGTTTGGCCATGAGCAAAGGCCCCATAATCCATATCAATAACAATATTTTCAAAAGTCTGGCCTTGGCATTTATGAATAGTAGCCGCCCATGCAAGTTTTAAAGGATATTGAGTGAACGTGGCGCTGACAGATGAACTAATCTTTTTATCAGATATTATATATTCAAATTTTTCCCATTTCTCTGGCTCTAGCAGATAAACCTCATCTTTAACCTTTATGTATATTTCATTCTTAGTAAGCTTATCAATTGTTGCTAATGTTCCATTAACCCAATTTTTTCCATTCTTAACTAACATTACTTGTGCACCAACTTTTATCTTAAGCTCTTCATCAACTGGTACACCGGTATATCTACCATCAATTTCTGCATGATATACAAATTCTTTTGATTGAATATTTTTCAAATTAGACGCATTAATACTATTAACTTTATAATTATTCGTTGATAGTGTTAAAACCTCTTCTGGAACAATAAAATCAGTCTTTACCAAACGCTGATTAAATACCATGAGGTCATCATCATCAAGCATAGCTTTTCGTGCTCTATCAAGCAAGGATATAAGTTTTGTATCGGATTGTCTAAAAACCTGAGACAACTCAAACTTAATTAAATCAATTTTCTTTATAACATTTGAATTGAAGAAAAAATAACCGTCAGGATATAATGTATTCATAACATCTATTTCATTATTAGTTACTACTGGAGGAAGCTGGTATAAATCACCAACCAATATTATCTGAATCCCTCCAAAAGGATCTTTGTTTTCTCGGGTAATTTGCAAGGTTAAGTCAATTGCATCAATAATATCTGGTCTCAACATAGAAACTTCATCTATAAGAATGGTATCAATTTGCTTTATTAATTTTTTATTATAATGTTTTTTGATCACATCCGGAGTAATAACATGAAATGGAAAATTAAAAAAAGAATGAATTGTTTTTGCGTTAATATTTAATGCCGCAATTGCAGTAGGCGCTAAGACTATTAAGTTTTTATGTGTCTTTTTTTTTATATGATTAATTAAAGATGATTTTCCTGTTCCAGCTTTGCCAGTGATGAATATATTTTTATTAGAATTTTCAAAGATCGCTATAATTTCATTGAAATCATCATTTAAGGTAAAATTATTCTTCATTTTAATGAAGCAGTAATTGTAAGGCTTTCGAAAACTCAAAAATAACCAAGAACATACCTATTAAAACACAAAAGAATATAACAACTATTAATGGTGGTATTAGGTTTGGTTTAGTCTCAGCCAAAGCTTGTATTAAAAGTTTTTCTATAATCTTTTGTAATGCATATATTATATTACCAAAAACTGCAGCAGAGAATATTGGGCCTAAAATGAAAAAGATAAATGGTTTCCAGGAATAAACATCTGAAAATCCAACATCAGTAGAATAAATATATAAACTTGAACCAAACCAAAATAAAACTGAAATTATTTTAGCATTTTTCTTTACTTTACTTTCTTGAAGTAATTGCTGAGCTTTAATTCTCTTATCTTTGATTGTATTCATGATTTGACTCTAGAGGCATATTCACTATTCTCTGTATCAATTCTAATTAACTCCCCCTCTTTAATAAAGATAGGAACCATTATCATCTCATCATTATCCATAATAGCTTCTTTAAGCGTAGATGAAACAGTATCTCCTTTTATCGCATCCATAGTAGACTTAACGGTTAAGTTTACAAATTTAGGTGGGTCAACCTGAATTACATTGTCATTCCAAATCGTTACATCACATTCATCACCATCTATTAACCATTTAGTGTTGTCACTAAGAATTGATTTACTTACTTCTGATTGCTCATAAGTAGATAGATGCATAAAAAAATATACTTCATTCTCTTTATACAAGAACTGCATCTTTGTATTCATAACATCAGCCTCTAGAACTGTTTCTCCAATTTTGATAGTTTTTTCAAGGACTTTATTATTTAGAAGATTACGAATTCTTACTTTTGTAAAAGCTTGTCCCTTCCCAGGATTAACAAAACTATTATCAAGTACTAGATATGGCTCATTATCTATAAGGATTTTATTACCATTTCTTAAGAGAACAGAATTATCAGCCATTAGCTTGCGCTATGTTGATCTAAATTTGAAGTAAAATCTGTCTGTTGTAATCTCTCAATTCTTTCAGCTAGTGGAGGATGAGAAGAAAAATATTTTTGAGCGAAAGATTTTTGTCCTTTATTTGATATGCCAAATGCTAACATTTGATCAGGTAATTTTGCAGCTGTACATTTTTCTAATGCACGCAGTGATGCAATCATATCATCTTTTGATGTAAGCATTGCCCCACCATAATCTGCACGGTATTCTCTCTGTCTTGAATACCACATAACTATTGTTGATGCGAGTATACCAAGAACAACTTGAGCAAAGATTACTGTAAAAAAATAGCCGATACCGTATCCTCTTTCATTTTTAAGTATTACGCGATCAACAAAATGGCCAATTACTCTAGAGAAGAAAATTACGAATGCATTCACAATTCCTTGAATTAACGCAAGAGTGACCATATCCCCATTAGCAACATGACTCATTTCATGTCCTATAACCGCTTCTACTTCATTTCTATTCATATTACTAATGAGTCCTGAACTAATAGCTATTAATGAATTATTTTTTGATGACCCAGTAGCAAAAGCATTAGGCCCAGCTGATTGGAAGATACCAATTTCTGGAACTTTAATATTTAGTTTATTTGACTGTCTTTCAACAACCTGTAGGTACCATTTTTCAAAATCATTTGAAGGCTTACTTATGACTTGAACTCCAGCCATTTTTTTTGCCATCCATTTCGACAAGTACAGGGAGATAAATGAGCCGCCCATACCAAAAACAAGGGAAAAAAGCATAAGTGAATCATAGTCAAGATCAATTCCATTGCTTTGTAGAATTCCAGTAAAGCCTGTAAGAGATAAAAATATGCTTAAAACAAGCAATATTGCAATATTTGTCACTATAAAAAATAAAATTCTTTTCATATATTCCTCTATTCAATATTATAGGTTGTTTCTACTTTTTCAAGTAAAAACTTCTTATCAATTTTTTTTCCTCTTCTATTTCTTTCCATGATAAAACCTTTAAGAATATCAAAATCCATCACTCTCTTCCTATTTGAATCATAAGAAAAGCTCAAGGACTGCCCTTTTCGTAAAACACCTGTAAAAACTATGCTTTCTTTGCTCAACTTAGGTAGATTTATTAATTTTACACCTCTGCCTTTGGATAAAATAGGCACATTCTTAATTTTACTAATCAGCATATAGCCAGCATCAGTAATTATTAGATAATATAAGTCCATATCAAGATCAACGCTTATGGATTTAATTGCTAATGAATCTTTCGTACGCAATAAAGTTTTACCTTTTTTATTTTTCACAATTAAATCTTCATACAAGCAGATAAAACCATATCCATAATTAGTCATCGTTAGAATAGATAGTTTATTGTTTAAAAGATGCATTCCTACAACAGATATACCGTCTTGTATCTGAAAATATTTACTGAGAGGCTCTCCTTGTCCACGTGATATAGAGATATTTGTTGAGTCTAAATTATACACAAAACCTAACTGGTCTAAGAAAACTAAGGATTTATCAGAATATGCATTCTCATGCAAAAGATATTCATCTCCAGTTTTAAACCCGGCATGATTAATATCTATATCATGACCTTTTGAGAATTTAAGCCAACCATTTTTAGATAAAATCGATGTGACAGGATCAGTATTCACTATAGCCTTAATCTCAATTGCCTTAGAAGGTGCAATATTAGATATTTTTGTTTGCCTCTCACGAGAAAAAGTATCTAGGATTTCGAGCAATTCATCTTTTAAATACTTATTAAGCTTAGCTTTTGATTTAAGGATTGCCATAAGTTTTTTTTCATTTTGATTTAATGATTTTAATTCTTCAACTATGTTTTTTTCTTGAAGTTTAGCTAAACTCCTAATTTTCATATTAATGATTGCCTCATATTGTGCATCGGTAAATTTAAAAGTTTTAATAAGCACCTTCTTTGAATCATCTTCATTTCTTATAATTTGAATAATTTTATCTAAATTGTTATACACAATAATATATGCGTCCAATATATGTATACGCTTTTGTATTTTATCTAATTCCCAAGATAATTTATTAGTAATAGTTACCAATCTATACTTAATCCATTCTAATAAAATTTTCTGTAGATTTTTTACCTGCGGTTTTCCATCAAGACCAATCATATTAAGATTAACTCTAAGACTTTTTTCCAGATCAGTTGTAAAAAAGAAATGAGACATGACATCATCAGTATGATGGGTTCTACCTTTTACTTTTAAAATAATTCTGACTGGATTCTCTTGATCAGATGCATCCATAACACTTTCAAGAAACAATGATTTCTTGAGCAATATTTGCTCTTGTATTTGTTCAATTATTTTTGTTGTATTAGCTTGATAAGGTATAGATTTTATAATGATTTCTTTTCCATTTGCCTCATATGTTGCTCGAATTTTAATATTACCTGTTCCATAAAGATAGATATCATCTAGATCAGACTCATTTAATACTATTTCACCTTTCGTTGGAAAATCTGGACCAATAATAATTTTTCTTAAATCCTCAGTTAATAGTTTAGGATTATCTAATAATTTAACAACAGCCGCTATTATTTCTGCTAGATTATGCGATGGAATGTCTGTAGACATTCCCACAGCAATACCAGAGCTACCATTAATTAATATATTAGGTACTTTTGAAGGGAGGGTTTTGGGCTCATCAAGGGTTCCATCAAAATTAGGGGCCCATTTAACAGTTCCCATATTTATTTCATCTAAGAATAAATCTGAGAATTTTGTAAGTCTTGATTCTGTATATCTCATGGCTGCAAATGATTTAGGATCATCTTGAGTACCCCAGTTTCCCTGACCTTCTATAAAAGCATGATTGTAAGAGAAGTCTTGTGCTAACATTACCATTGCTTCATAACATGCGGTGTCCCCATGAGGATGAAATTTTCCTAAAACATCACCTATCGTTCTTGCTGATTTTTTAAATTTAGAAGTATGGCTTAAAGACAACTCATTCATTGCATATAGGATTCTTCTTTGGACGGGCTTAAGACCATCAGATATATGAGGAAGAGCTCTATCTAATATTACGTACATCGAATAATTTAAATAAGCTTCTTCTGAAAAGTCTTTGATAGGTAATCTTTCTATCGATTTATCTGATTCTTTTATAATTTTTTCTAGGTCTATATCCATATCTTAATCTATCTGCGCCAGATCTCCTTTCTTTTCTAACCAAGATTTTCTATCCAGAGATTTCTTCTTGGATAGCAACATATCCATTAGGACATCATCTTTATTTCCTGGTGACAATGTTAACTCAATTAGTTTTCTAGTTTTTTTAGACAAGGTTGTATCCCTTAACTGACTAGGATTCATTTCCCCTAAACCCTTAAACCTTGTAATAGAAACTAATGGACTATCTTCATCAATTTTAAGTTTTTTTAAGGTAGATTTTTTTTCAGCTTCATCAATTACATAATAGGTTTCTTTTTTGTAATCTATTCTAAATAAAGGTGGCTTAGAAATATATATATGACCAGCTTTTACTAACGGATAAAAATGTTTATAGAATAATGCGGTTAATAAAGTAGCAATATGTAAACCATCTGAGTCTGCATCCGCAAGAACACATATCTTGCCATAACGTAATTTAGATATATCATCTGAACCTGGGATAACACCAATAGATGTGCTGATATCTTTAACCTCTTTAGATTCCAATATTTTTAAAGATGAAAGTTCCCAGGTATTTAATATCTTACCTCTTAAGGGTAATATTGCCTGATACGATCTATCTCTAGCTTGTTTTGCTGAGCCTCCAGCAGAATCACCTTCTACAAGAAATAACTCTGTCACCTTAATATCTTTCAGTGTGCAATCTGAAAGTCGGCTCGGTAGTAAAACAGATCTCGTGTTTATTTTTTTTGAATCTTTATTCAATGACAAAATTCTTGCCTGTGCATTATTAATTGCAAGTTCAGCAAGTTTTTCGCCAGCTTCAGAATGTTTATTTAACCATAATTCAAATTTATCCTTTAATTTTGAGGTTAATGAAGTCAGGAGATGATTTGACTGTAATTTACCTTTTGTTTGTCCTGAAAACTGAGGATTACTCATTTTAAATGACAAAATAAATGATACGTTTTTCCAAATATCTTCTGGTGTTAATTTAATATTTTTAGGTAAGAGATTCCTGCGATCACAGAATTCTCTCATTGCATCAATTAATCCAGCTCTGAATGCATTTACATGAGTTCCGCCATACATGGTTGGTATTAAATTCACATAGCTTTCCTGCAGAGGATCTATTGATTCAGGTATCCATAATGCTGACCATTCCATAATGTAACTCTCTGCATCAATTGCACCATAATATGATTCCCTCGGCAGATATTCAGAAGTTGAATTATTTTCACCAATAATATAATCACTGAGACTACCATTATGGAAAAATTCTTGATTTCCGGTATTATATTTTTCGTCAACAAGTTTTAATTTTAGTTTTGACTGAAGTATTGATTTTGCTTTAATCAAATGAGTTAGCTCTTTCACATTAAGATCCAAGCTATCAAAATATTCACCATTAGTTTTAAATGTTATTGCGGTTCCCTGTTTTTTAGCTGATATTTTTTTCCTAGACTCAAGTTTTTTTGAAAGCTTACCGTTTTTGAAAGACATTGAGTATTCTTTGGAATCTCCTTGTCTGCAAATTTTCATAGTCAATGATTCTGATAATGCATTAACCACAGAAACTCCGACTCCATGAAGACCACCTGAAAATTTATAATTTTTTTCTGAGAATTTTGCCCCTGAATGCAGGTTTGTCATAATAACCTCTACCCCTGACACCTTATGTTTTGGATGAGGGTCTACTGGCATACCTCTACCATTGTCTTCCACGGTAATAGAATGATCATTATGAAGATATATGGTAATTTCATCACAATGCCCGGATATTGCTTCATCAACACTATTGTCTATCAATTCCTGAACTAAATGATTTGGATTTGTTGTATCAGTATACATTCCAGGTCGTTTCTGAACTGGTTCAATTCCTTTTAGGACCTCAATGTCTGATGATGTATATTTTTTTTTCACTATGATGATGTATAATTAAAATCATATTACTATATATATCCGAGAATATACATGAATTATGTCTTTTATGATTTTGAGACCACTGGCTTAGATACAAAATTTAGCCAACCTATACAAATAGCTGCAGTATGTCTTGATGAAAATTTTAAAGAATTAGATAAGATAGATCAAAAATGTAAACTCAATGATGGCATAATTCCACATCCCTTGGCTATGTTAGTAACAAAAGTTTCTATTGATGATCTAAAAAACAAACAATCTTTTTACGATATGATGGACTATGTCTATGATAAGTTTAAATCTTGGGGTCCGGCAATCTTTATAGGCTACAATAGTATACGATTTGATGAAGAAATTCTTAGAAGTGGTTTTTTTCAATCTTTACATGATCCATATCTTACCAATACAAATAAAAATGCGCGGACTGACTTATTCAAGATTGTCTTGGGGCTAGTTGCTCTGAATAAGGATATTATAAAAATTCCAATTAATGAGAAAACAAAAAGACCTTCATTTAAGCTTGAGTTAATTGCAAAAGCAAATGGGATTGAACATATAAAGGCGCATGATGCATTGAGCGATGTATATGCAACCATAGAGGTAGCAAGAATAATTAAGAATAAGATTCCTGATTACTGGAATGAGTGCATGAAAATATTAGGCCCAAGAGATTTAATGGAATATATTCAAAATCATGATTATTTTTATGCTGCACCAGAACATGCAGCTGCAAATGTGACATATAAGCCATTATCTTTTTTGACAAATAATCCTAATAATAATAAAGAGTTGGCTTTTTTTGATCTTAATTATGAGCCAAAAAAAAATTATGAGTCTGGCATATCAAAAATTATTTCCATGATAGAGAGTAAACAAAAAGTTATCAGGTTATATCAATCCAATAAAGCTCCTATTCTTCTAAGCTCGGACTTCATGAAATCTTTTAAAATATTTAAAAATGAGGAGATGGATATATTCAGGCAAAGATCTGATGAAATAAAATCTCGCGATGATTTTATTGAGAAAACTAATTTTGCTCTGGTTGAGCGTTATGATGATTTCCAAATTACACGTGAACCATCGGAATTTCTAGAAGCACAGATATATAATGGAGGTTTTTATAGCTCATCTGATAAGGAGAAAATTATCTTATTCAAGAAATCTGATGATGCAGGAGATAAATATAATATATCAAAAAAATTTCAAGACCGTAGACTTAGAGAAATTAGTTATAGAATACTATTTTCCGAGTCTCCTCATATTTTTACAGATGAACAATTATTGGAAAGGAAAAGATTTATAGCAGATAAAGTATTTTGTACAGAAGAAAAAGTGAAATGGTGCACGCTTGAAAAAGCAAAAGGTGAGCTACTATCAATCAAAGAAAGTGATAAATACGAAGACCAGAAATTATACATTCAAGAGATTGAGAGTTACTTAATCTCAGAAGAAAAAAGGTATAGGGCTTATTTATCGGGAAGCAATCTTGCTTAGAGCATCCATTATTTTATCTGAAGATACATACCCTGGTATTACGGACCCATCTTCCATATAAATCATTGGCGTTCCATTGACTTTTAAATCTCTAGCCTTTAAATAATTATCAGCAATAGGATTTTCACAAGTTTTAGTTTCTAGGAAATTATTACTAAAAGCTTTATCTAGAGCCTCTTTCTGATTTTCAGAGCACCATATAGAGACCATATCATTATATGCATCATCATCATTACCATTTCTAGAGAACAAGACATAATGTATTTCTATATTATTTAATAATAGCTTATCAACCTCATTATGTAATTTTTGACAATATGGGCAGGATGTATCCGTGAAAATAGTTACAATATATTTGGTTTCTTCAGGCTTATATATAATGATATTTTCATCATTAATATTAGATAAATATTTCACTCTCTCATTCTTCAGCCTATTTTCTGTAAGATTATCTCCAGTCTCAAAATCAATTACATTTCCAACAATTAAATGCTTAAAATCAGAAGTAAGATAATATAGCTGATCTTGAATTATAATTTCAAAAAATGAATTATTTACCTGCTCAATTGAGTCTATTTTTATATTTGGATATTTTTCTTTCATAGCATTTTTAGCATCATCTATACTATTAATATTACTTGAACAAGAAATTATCATCGACATTGCAAATATAGTTAAAAATATTTTACGCATAGCATTTATCCTCTCGGGTGGTGTTTTATATGGAATTTAATTAATCTTTCTTTTGCTACATGAGTATATATCTGAGTAGTAGATAAGCTTGAGTGCCCCAATAACATCTGAACTGATCTCAGGTCTGCGCCATGATTAAGGAGATGAGTGGCAAAAGCATGTCTTAAAGAATGAGGAGATATAATTTTATTTTCTAAAGATTTTTTTGAGTATTCAACTATAAAACTCCAGCAAACTTTTCTTGATATCTGCTTGCCTTTATTACTTAAAAACACAAAAAGATTATCATCATTTACCACTAATTGATTTCTCACTAGATCAATATAGCTGACTAACCACGCAAGTGCAGTTTCTCCAATAGGAATAATTCTTTCTTTCCCACCTTTACCCATTACCTTCACTATCCCCTGAACAATGTCAATTTGATTAAGTTTTAAATTAGTTAATTCAGATATTCTAAGACCTGTAGCATATAATAACTCTAAAATTGTCTTATCTCTTTTACCTTGCAATGTTTTACAATCCGGCGCATTCAAAATTTTTTCCACATCTTGTTCACTTAAGTTGGCTGGAAGTTTTCTACCAATTTTTGGAGATTCTATTAATTCACTTGGGTTTAGTTTAATAAGATTATTATATGTTAGCCAGTTATAAAAACCTTTTATTGAAGATAAGGTCCTATTAATCGAAGAAGCTAAAATACCACGATCTATCTTTTCCGCTAAATATGAATTTATATCAATTTCGCTACAAAATTTAATATCTATATTTCTTGAAGCAAGCCATTTCTCTAACTGTTTAAGGTCTGATGCATAAGAACTTATCGTATTTTTTGAGAGACCTTTCTCTACCCATATCAAATCGCAATAATTATCAATAATATTGTTATTTAAAGAATTCTGCATATACTATATCCATAAGGCTAGTAATTATTGTACTATAATTTAAAATTAATAGTAAAGGGACCCATGCGTAAGAATATTAAAAATAGCTGTATTAATGACTTTGACCCATCGGCACTTGATGAAATCACTGCTATTAACCGAATACTTAAATCAATAACAGCTATAAAAAAAACTGAGACTATTAATATTATGGGTTTACTTGGAAGAATAGCTTCCAAAGATATAAAGTCATCAATCGATATCCCTTCTTTTAGAAATTCTGCTATGGATGGCTATGCTATCAATATCAAAAATTTAAAAAAAAATAAATATAATCTTAAAGAGCAGGCTATATCTTTAGCTGGAAAAGCCTATGATAAGAAGTTAAAAAATAAGGAAGCTGTAAGAGTTATGACTGGTGCAGTCATACCAGATAATGCTGATGCAGTAATAATGAAAGAAATGACAAGAGAAAAAGATGGGATGATTTCATTCCCAGATTTGATTCAAAAAAATCAGAATATAAGAGATATTGGAGAAGATATAAAGAAAGGTGATACGGTAATCAAGAAAGGTAGGCAAATAAATTATGTAGACCTGGGGATATTGTCATCTCTAGGTATAAGAAAAATAAATGTTTTTAAAAAACCAATTGTAAGTTTTTTTTCTACTGGCGATGAACTTATTTCTATAACTAAGAAATTAAAAAAAGGACTAATCTATGATAGTAATAGATATTTACTCTTTGGATTGTTAAGTGAATTACCAGTTCAGATTAAAGATATGGGAGTTGTGAAAGATAATGAAGAGATACTGGCTAAAAAATTAAAAGAATGCTCAAAAGTGTCAGATATTGTTATAACAACCGGCGGAGTATCCGTAGGAGATGCAGATTATATAAAAAGCGCACTAAGAAAGGTTGGGGAAGTTAATTTTTGGAAAATAGCGATTAAACCAGGAAGACCTCTAGCGCATGGAAAAATAAAAAATGCATTGTTTTTTGGTCTACCAGGAAACCCTGTATCAGCAGCTGTGACATTTCAAATATTTATTATTCCTGCAATCAGAAAAATATTACAGATGCCAGGTTCTTCAAAGTTGACTATTGAGGCTCAAGTAAAATCTGCTCTTTCTAAAAAGAAAGGTAGAATTGAATATAAAAGAGGATTACTGGAACAGAAAGACGGAGTCAATATTGTAAGTACAACAGGTCTCCAGGGATCTAATATTCTATCCTCACTCTCAAAGGCAAACTGCTATATAAGACTATCTTCAGAAACAGAAAAAATAAAAAAAGGTGATATTGTGGAAGTGATACCATTTGATATCAATCTATAGTTATGAAAAAAATAAATTATATAAATATTGGTTTTATAAAAAATATAATAATTTGTATATATGACCTATTACTACTGTTCTCAGTATTATTTTTCTTTACACTTCCGTTAATGATATTTTCAAATGGTGAAGGAATTGGACAAAATATTTTTTATAAACTATACCTATTATCTATAATTATAGCTTACTACTTGTGGTTTTGGATTAAACATAATCAAACCCTAGGAATGAAAAGTTGGAAATCATATATAGTTAACAAAGATAATGGAAAAAAATTGTTGATAAGTCAATGCTTAATTAGAATGTTTATAGCTTTAATGGGTGGCCATCTATTTTTATTATTTCGTAAAGAGTCATTACAAGACATCCTTTCTAAAACAAAGTTAGTCAAATTATAAAAAAATATATTATCTAATCCCATCTCTTAATTGATATTCTAGTAGGTATTTCCCTAAAACTATAAATAATATATGCGGTAGCAATACATTTATGAATGGTAGTATACCAAAGACCATTCCTAGATTAGGCAATATTGATGTGACAATAAAAAACCCTATACCTATAAATAAACCAAGGATTAGTCTTTTACTGATATTTGCTGATCTATGTTTGCCAAATATGAATGGCATAGATAGGAATAACATCACAACAGTAGAAAGGGGCATAAATATTTTTTCCCAATATATTTTTTTCTGTAAATCAGCATCTAAATTATTTTTAATCAAGTAGCTAATGTTTTGATTCACATTATCTAATGATAGACTTGATGATTTATTGGTTTTAATTTTAATTAATTTTCTATTAATAAGTACATCAGTATATTCCTCTTTATAAGATTTTTTTGTAATCAATGAGTTATTAATCAATGTTTCATTAATCTCTTTAAGGTGCCACTTATTATCAATAAATTCAGCATGGCCTATACCTTTAATTAAATATAGAGAGTTATTATCATCGTAGCTATATATCATAATATCGCGGAGTTTTTTATCTGAATATATTTCATTTATTTTAACAAAAGTATTTTTATCCTTGAACCAAACCCCATTTTTATTAAAAATGAGTTTTTTATTTAATGCAAAATTCTTTTTCATCTCAGCCTTATTACTATATTTTGGAACAAGAGAATCTGTTACATAATAAAAAATACTAGATAATAAAAAAGCTTGAATTAAAATAATTGCTATTATTTTTGGTATTGATATTCCAGCTGACTGCATTGATACAAATTCCATATCAGATGACATTGCGCCTAAAGATAACATTGACCCAATTAGTACTGCATATGGAAACATAATCTCCATACTTTTTGGGATATTCAAAATTATATATTTAGTAAGCAATAACATATTATAATTTCCAGTATTTAGATGTTTTAACTCTGCTGTAAATGAAAAAAATATCTCTATTGAAACTAATACAGTAAGACTTACTAACAATCCTATAATAAATCTATGAAATAAATATTTATAAATTATCATTACTGCCTTCTTGGTATTGAGTTTTCATCTTGATGATAAATTTTGAATATTATTCCAATCATAATCAAATGTAACCACCATAACCCTAAAAAATTAGGTGTTAGTTCCAATAAAAACATTTTCTTTGAAACTGACATTGCAATGAAGTATAAAAAATATACTAATGCACCTAAAAATATTTTATCATACCGTCCCTTTCTAGGTGCCGAATAACTGATTGGAATTGCTAGAAAACCTAGTATAAGAGTCGCGATTGGAAGCATTAATCTAGCCTGCAATTCTGCTCTGGCAGCTATACTATTTGACATAAATAACTCATATGTACTTTTTGCTTCAAGCTTATTATTTTCAAAACCCACCAACTCTTTGCCAAGCATGAGACCATGTTCTTCATACTCAGTTATTTTTGTATCCGCATCAATAGAAGATGAAGTTTCTGTAATAATCCCATCTTTGAGCAGAATAAATCTATGATCATTTTGGTCTTTATAATAAGTAGCTGATTTCGAATTTTCTACTGTTGATACTGCTTTATTAGATGTGTGAAAGAATATTTTCTTAAGAACATCTTTATCGGTGCTTTGAATAAAAAATGTAGCTTGTCCATTCTGTGAAGAAGTAAACCTTCCTGGTTTCATTTCCTCAATTCTCTCTTCACTATTAAGCCTATGCTCTAATTTAGATCTATACTCTATGACCGAAGGTGTTAAATATAATGAAAATAATGCGACTATGAAAAATGACGGGACAATGATCTTGTTTATGATAGTAGCTATATTAAATATGGACTGCCCAGAAGAGGATATGACTGCCATCTCATTACTATTATAGAACCTACCTAAAGAAATAATTATTCCAAAAAATAGACTAATAGGTATTATATATATTGAATATTGCGTAATTTTGACAAAAATAACAGGAAACAGTAAATATGTTGGAAATGTACCCGCCGAAGCTTCCTCAATTAATCTCAGCATAGTATTTGACGATAAAATTACCATAAATATCAAAAATACGGACAAGGATGAGCCTAGGATCTCTTTCAGTAAATATTTTTCAAGAATTTTCATTACAATGATTTATTTTATCAAATTTTAACAAGTTTTTTAAAAAAAATGTTAACCTAGTACATATTCTCACATAAAGGTAAAAAAATGGACTATAAAAGCTTAATATCAAAAAAATTACAAGGTAATACGGATATATACCTGATAGGTGTATTTGCAGATAAAAAACTATCTCACCTTAATCAGTCTGTTAGTAATGCAACATTAACACTAATTAAGAAATGTTTTGATAACAATAGCTTCACTGGTGATATTGGTGATAACCGAACTTTTGATGATGCAGAAAATAAATTTCAGATAATAGTTTTTGGGCTTGGGGCTAAAGATAAATTTGGGCCTATTAATTTAAATCAATCAATAAGCCTAATTATCAAGAAAATAAAGAAAACAAAAACTAAGTCGATATCTCTAAATATAGATAATATCATATCTAAAAAACTCTCCATATCTCCTGAATTTTTAGTTAGTTCAATCGAAAATAGTCTTTATAAATATTCTTATAAAAAAGACAAAGCAAGTGTAAATATAAAAATATGTAACTTTATCTCTAAACTTATGATTCCATCTAAGACATTAAATCAGTCAATACTAGTAGGAAAAGCTATTGCGAATGGAGTTAAATTAGCAAAAGACCTAGGTAATACTCCACCAAACATATGTACACCAACATATTTAAGTAATGAGGCAGTGAAACTTAAAAAAATTAATAAATTAATAAAAGTCACAGTTCTTGATGAAGCTAAAATGAAATCGCTCGGTATGGGCTCTTTACTATCTGTGTCTCAAGGCAGCAAAGAACCTGCAAAACTTGTTTCAATTGAATATATGCCTTTAAAAAATAAAGCTCCTATAGTTTTAGTTGGTAAGGGTATCACTTTTGATACTGGGGGGATTTCTTTGAAACCACCTGGAAATATGGATGAAATGAAATTTGATATGTCTGGAGCAGGAAGCGTTATTGGTACAATGAGAGCATGCGCTGAAATGAATGTGAAAACCAATGTTGTTGGAATAATAGCATGCGCAGAAAATATGCCAGGAAGCCAAGCTACAAGACCAGGTGATGTTGTTACAAGTATGTCTGGAATTACAATTGAAATACTTAATACTGATGCTGAAGGAAGATTAGTTCTATGTGATGCGCTAACATATGCCAAAAAATTTAAACCAAGATATATGTTAGACATGGCCACATTAACAGGAGCTGTTTTAGCTGGGCTAGGAAAATATCCAAGTGGCTTATTCTCAAATAATGACAAACTTGCCGAATTAATTAAAAAATCTGCTGATAAAACAGGGGATCGTGTCTGGCAATTACCCTTATATGATGATTATTTTAAAGAATTAAAGACAAATTTTGCTGATATACAAAATATTGGAGGAAGGTATGGAGGTGCAATAACTGCTGCTGCATTCCTAGCAAAGTTTACAGAAGGCGTTAACTGGGCTCACCTAGATATAGCAGGTACGGCCTGGGAAGTTGGTGAAAACAAAGGGTCTACAGGACGACCGGTTAGCCTGTTAATTGATTTTATTTTATCAAATCAATAAATTGAAAAAGAAAGTTTATTTTTATATATTAAGCAAACAAGATGATATCAATTTATCAGTCTGTAAGATTATTAAAAAATATTATAATGATGGACATAAAATTATTGTCAAATCAAATGATCAAGGGTTTATAGATAACATCAATAAGCTTTTATGGACCTTTGAGCAACTGACTTTTATCCCACACTCGACAAATATTGAATATGACTCTGCTACTCCAGTACTTTTATATAAGAATAATTATAAGAATGATTCTATAATAAAAAAAGACTATAATGTCATATTAAACATAGACACGGAATTAGAGGCTACTGATAATGACCATGAAATTATAATAGAAATAGTTGGTCATGATGAAAATAAGAAAGCTATGTCAAGAGAAAAGTACTTGTATTATAAAAAAAATAATCTCGATGTAAGACATGAAAATTTATAAATGGATATAAAATACTCGCCAAAAAATCTAGAATCTTCTATATATAAAAAGTGGATGGACAATAATTGTTTTTCTGCTAAAGATTTAAAATCAAATTATTCTATTGTCCTCCCTCCCCCAAACGTAACAGGGACATTACATATGGGTCATGCTTTTCAAC
>Ga0257114_1000600_pt1 | contig 28061 bp, 14 predicted proteins | sample SI112_10mmetaG_FD_190149 | JGI IMG/M metagenome (GOLD analysis project Ga0257114, IMG submission 190149) | Marine microbial communities from Saanich Inlet, British Columbia, Canada - SI112_10m | ecosystem: Environmental > Aquatic > Marine > Inlet | place: Canada: British Columbia | collected...
CGTTCGCGTCTCGCTCGCCTCGCCGCGGCGTCAACCCTCCGCGCGGCGCGTGCCACTCCCCGCACACGCCCGCGCGTCCGTCGTCGCACCGCGCGCGCGGTTCGGCGACATGGAAGACCTTCGCGCCGCACTCGCTGGGTCGGTGAGCGCCGATGAGGGCACGCGCGTCGCCGCCGACGCGTTTTTAAAATCCGCCGCCGCCCGCAGCGGCGCCGCGCTCGGCCTTCTCGGCCTCGCGAGCGACGCCGCGACGGAGATGGGCACGCGGCAGAGCGCGAGCATTTACTTCAAGCATCTCGTCAATAAGTCGTGGACGCAGCGCGAAGGCGCGACGGCGACGACGGAGACGAATCCGATCTTGGACGAGGGCGAAAAAGCGGCGGTTCGACGCGTCGCGCTGGAGGCGATCGCGAACACGCCGAGCAAGGTGCGAAGTCAGCTCGTGGAGGCGGTGCGAGTGATCGTTCATCATGATTTCCCCGGGCGTTGGCCGGAGGTGGCGAATCAGGTGCTGGATGGGTTGAACGCCGCGTCGTCGAGCGAGAGCGGAAAGCTGTGCGGGACGGTGTTGGTGTTGCACGCGCTGTGTCGAAAGTATGAGTTCAAGGCGGTGGATGAGCGAGCAGACATCGAAGAGATGATACGCGTGGTGTTTCCAAAGTTGCTGGAGATTTTGAAGGCGTTGCTTGCGTATCAAGGCCCGCCGGACACGGAATTGGAGGAGTTGAAAAAGGCGATTTGCAAGACGTACTTGAGCGCAACGTATCTTAACGTCGGACCGTCTTTGCGCGAGGAAGGGACGTTTCGGGAATGGATGGCGGCGTTTCACGCGATCATCACCGCGCCAGTGCCGACAGAGAATATGCCGACGGACGATAAGACTGAGTTGAAACATTGGCCGTGGTGGAAGACGAAGAAGTGGGCGATGCACGTCGTCAATCGGATGTTCAATAGATACGGCAACTTGAAAAAGTGCCAACCTCACGACAAGGCTCAAGCGACGGTGTATCGTGACAAATACGCTGGACACTTTGTGACAGTATACATCCAATTACTGAGCTCCCTCGCCACGGGTGCGGTGATTCCCGACCGAGTCGTCAATCTCGCCGTGCACCATCTCTCCACGGCGTTGGGGGTTCCGACGATGTACAAGCACATGGAGCCGCACCTCGATGCAATCTTCCAGCAAATCGTATTTCCAATGTTATGCTTCAGCGCTGAGGACGACGAGCTGTGGAAAGATGATCCCCAAGAGTACGTTCGAAAATCACAAGATCTCATAGAAGACATGTATTCGCCACGAACCGCGGCGTGCAGTTACACACAAGAATTGGTGATTACCGGCAGGCGTCTGAAGGAAAACTTGCCAAAGGTGTTAGGTGCGATGGTTCAAATATTTACCAAAAACTCTTCCAGCGTCAGATCCGGGCCGATGGACGCTAGAGCGCGATACGAACTCGATGGCGCGCTGCTCGTCATCACCACCCTGTCGCAACTTTTATCCACGCACCCGGATTACGCAAAGGAAATCGAAGGTATGCTCATGACGCACGTTATTCCGGCATTTGGTTGTGTACATGGTCATATTCGCGCCAAGGCGGTATCGTGCGTATCAAAGTATTCGGATATCACGTTCCGAGACCAGAATAACTTTATGCAGCTGTTTTCGAGCGTCGTAAATGCGATGAAGGATCCCGAAATTCCGGTGAGGTTCGAGGCAGTCGTTGGGCTCGGAGCTTTTGTGCAAGCCACAGACGACGTGAGCGCGCTGAAGGGTATTCTACCACAGTTGTTAGACGAGTTTTTCAAGCTCATGAACGAAGTGGAGTCGGAAGATGTTGTGTACACGCTTGAAACAATCACCGAAAAGTTTGGCGAAGACATCGCGCCCTTCGCTTTGGGCATGACGCAGAACCTCGCCGCAGCGTTCTGGAAGGTTGTGCAAGAAGCTGAAGGAAAGGATGACGATGAGTACGGCATGATGGCATGCATGGGATGTCTGCGCGCCATGTCGACGATTCTCGAATCCGTTTCTAGTTTACCGCACATGTACCCCGAACTTGAAGCCGCCGTGTTCCCAATTTTGCATAAAATGATTAGCGAAGAAGGATACGACGTGTTTGAGGAAGTTTTGGAGATATTGTCCTACCTGACGTATTTCACTCCGGTCGTGACACCACGCATGTGGGAACTCTGGCCGCTGATGATGCGCATGATGGATGACTGGGCGCTGCAATATTTCGAGAATATGCTCATTCCGCTCGACAACTACATCAGTCGAGGCACGGAGCACTTTCTCACCCCTGGCTCGAGTTACGTGGAAGATACGTATAAGCTGTGCGAAAAGGTATTAGGAGGCGATTATCCCGAACCCGATTGCTTGCCAGCGCCAAAGTTGATGGAGTGCGTGATGACGAATTGCCGCGGCCGCGTCGACGTCGTCATCGAACCGTACGTGAACATTGCACTCGCGTGTCTCGCGACTGCGGAGTTGCCACACTTTAGGGATTGGCTCATGATGACTTACGCGCATGCACTTCATTATAACGCATCGCTTGCGCTGGCAGCGACGAACCGAACTGGCAAAACGAACGAAGTGTTCGCGTTGTGGTCGAACATGCTCGCCGAGCGCAGGAAGAGTGGAGAACGTAAAAACTTCACCTCTGAACACGCCAAGAAAGTTTGCGCGTTGGGACTCATGGCGCTTTTGCAGGCGCCGGCAGAGTCGCTAACACCTGAGATTCGAGGTGCGCTCGGAGGTATTCTTGACACGCTCATCTCTTTACTCGAAGATTTGCGATGGCAAATCACGGAGCGCAAGTCGGATGAAGCGAGCGGCAAGAGTAGGCATCAATGGAATGGCCTCTTCGACGGCGAAGACGAATACGAGGAACACAACTTTGACGAAGAGGACGATGATGGAGAAATGCACTTTGACGCGACGACGCTCCGCGCGTTGGCGAAGCAAGCGCAAGACGCTGATCCGTACTCTCGCGCCGGCGACGTCGACTCAGAAGACGACGAGCATTTCTTCTTCGACGACGATGACGATTCGTGCCAAAGCCCGCTAGACGACATTGACACGTTCATCGTATTTTCGGAGTGCATGAATCAGTTGCATCGCACCGGTAGTCTCAATCCGAGCGCTGAATCTCATTCAAAATTGCAGGAGTTGATCAATCACGCCGCGATTCGTGCCGAAGAGTTCCCTCGAGAGCGCGCGGAGGCGAAGAAGGAATCACACGGCGTGTCTGGTAGTTGAACGAGTACCAGCATACCGGCGGTACGTTAGACTGAGAATTATGTGAATATACAACAAGTAGCTAGATCGTACGTTTTTACCTCGTTATTCGTCGAGATTTATTTCGTTGAGAATGCGAGACATCTCGTCGGGGATGTTCGCGTGCTTAAAAGACATTTCAAAATTTTCGACGTCATCTCTATCGACGCGCTGTAACCCAGCCAATCCGAGCGTCGTATCAACGCTCTTGAGTCTATAAAAGAACAGCAGCATCCAGTCGTCGGGGACGTACACATTGACCAGTCGCCCCGATACCACTTCTCGCATCGGTTCCCAGACTTTATTCGACGTAGACATCGGCGCCGAAATGAACACGACGCGCTCGACAATATTCTTTCCCTTTTCACCCGCGGCGTGGAGCTTCATCAGCGCGCTCTGAACCACAAACGCGCCAGAGCTGTACGTCACGAACGTCACGGGTCGTCGACCGTGCTGCTGGGTGAGCAAAGCGTTGGCGATTTCCTCCCCTGCGATTTCCGCCTTTGCTCGCGCAATCGTCCACGGATTGTCCAGGTAGCACGCGCAGCTGAGGAGCGTCACCGGCCAAGACACCGCGGTCGTGATCGACGCGAGCGCGGTTCGAGCTAAAACTTTCGGCGCGGCGACCGTGATGGCGTACTTACCACCCACGAACTGCATCGCGGTGCCGAGTTCGGTGAGCGTGGACGGCTCCCAGTTCAGCACGTATTGTTCGCCGGTGTGATTTCCCCACTCAGGTTTTGCCGCCGGCGCTTCGGCGTCCTTCTCGTCGATCGTCTTCTCCAGCACGACCTCCCTCATCTTTTCCACCAGCGAGTCCATTTTTTTATCCAACGCCTCGTCCTTGGTGAGTTGCAGTCGTAGCTCCAACGGCCGCGGCATGGCTTCCAGTTCCTCAATCTTCGGCGTCTTGCCCTTCTTGCTCAAGATTTTACTCGAACGCGAACGCGCCAACTCTTGCGGATCGATCGAGCGGTAAGAAACCAAGATGCTCCCAGAGATCACCCCAGCCAGAGACGCCGCGCCCTTGACGGTCTGCTTCAACGCGTCGGTGGTTTGCACGATCAAATAGCCGTCGTCGTCGCGCTCGAGCGTCATCCCGAGTTCGCCCGGATCATCGATCACGACGACGTATTGATTCTTTTCCGCTCCCCACGCGCGGAGTAAATCGCGCTCATCGCGCAAAAATCCAGGAACGAACACGTGCAGCGCGAATCGTCGCCCGACGCCGCGCAGAGGAATGAACTGAAACTGTTCCATCTCCGTCGACGTTCGACGCAACATCGCGTACCCAGTCAGCCCCGCGCCCGTGGCGCCGAACACGGCGCCGACGCCGCCCAGCGTCGCCAACACCCCCGTCGTCGCCGCGCCTATCACGCCCAGCCCGCTCAACGACGCCAGCACCGCCGGCGCCGCGACCCCCCCCGTGACGAACAACGCCGCCCCCCCGATCGCCGCCGCTCCACCGATTTTCACCGCCCGCGTCCACGACCACTCTCCCTCCGCTCGTTCTTCGCTCTCCGATTCGCTCCCATCGTCCAACGCCGCCGCGCGTCGCATTCGCTCCGCCGCGCCGTCCTCCGCCTCCGCAAACGTCCTCCACGACTCGCCCGCGCGCGTCGCCCGCGTTCTCAATCCCGCTCTCGCGTCCGCGTCGTACGTCCCGCTCGCGATCAGCGCCTCCGCCGCGAATTCCACGCTCATGCGCTCCATGCTCTCCTCCTCGTCGCCGGATTCGTCGTACGTCGCCATGCGTCCCGCGCGTCGCGTCTCCGCCGCCGCCTCGAGCGCGCGTCGAACGCGCGCCCCCGTCTCTCGTCGCCGTTCGCGCGTCCAGTGCGCGTGTCCCACGTCCGCGTCGAAGTCCACGACGGACCAATCGATCGTCGTCGGCATCGCGTCGCCGTCGCTCGAGGCGCGCGTCGGATTCGGATCGGGATTCGCGTCGAACGCGACGATCCGCACTCGCGAGCGCGACGCGCGCGCGCGTCCGAGCGCGCGCGATGGCGAACCCGAACCCGACGCCGTACCCGGAGCGGTGCGCGCGCGGACGCGCGCGGCGCGCATGCGAGCGCGCGGCGCTCTGACGAACTCGACCGCGATTCGAGCGCGATTCGAGCGCGATTCGAGCGCGGCGACTGACCCGAACGCGAACGCGCGACGCAGGTTTCACGCGGCGACGCGCGTGGGGAACTCGAGCGCGGCGCGGTCGTTTTTCAGCGACGAGACGCGATTGATGCTCTTCGCGTTGGAGCGACGCGCGACGCGCGGCGCGTTGACGACGGTGCGCGAACAGACGGGCGCGTCCGACGCGGAGGCGCTGGCGGAGGACGCGCACTTGGCGGAGGGCGACCCGCGGGCGCTGCGAGCGATGGCGCGGGCGTGGGAGGCGCTGGACGCGACGCCGGCGAACGAGGCGATGCGGCTGTACGTCAAGGTGCTGGACGAGGAAAAACCGAATTGGTGGGACGGCGCGGCGACGGAGGCGCGGCGAAGCAATCGTGGGATGCACGCGAAGGGCGGGATGGAGGCGCTGCCGGAGGCGATGCGCGTCGAGCGCGGGAGATGGGAGTTTTTGGAGTACGCGGGGACGAAGCCGACGGCGCGGTTTCAACACGCGGCGACCGTCGCGGGCGCGAAGATGTACGTCATCGGGGGATCGTTTCGCGGACGATTCATGAACGACACGCACGAGCTCGATTTGACGACGTCGACGTGGCGGCGGTTGAAGACGAAGCCGGGGACGAGCGCGTTACCGGCGTGCGCGGGGCATCGGGCGGTGACGTGTCGAGGCGTCGTCTTCGTCGTCGGCGGCCGGTTCAAGGGACCGGAGACGAGCGCGATGTCGGTGTACAGGATGGAAACGAAAGACGATGGATTAGACGAAGTGGAATGGGTCAAGATTGAAACCGGCGGAGACGAAGCGCCGTGCGCGCGTCGCGGCGCCTCGGTCACGATGGTCGGCGAACACAAGTGCATCGTCTTCGGCGGCGAAGACGACGAGCGACGATTTTTGAACGACGCGTGGATTTTAGACATGACTTCTTTCGTGTGGCGCGCGGTGAAGGCTCCCGGTGGGCACCCTCCAGAGTCTCGCGCGGAGCACACTGCGACGATGTGGGGCCAAGACACGCTGCTCGTCTTCGGCGGTACGGGCAGATCGACGAAATGTTTTTCATCACTCTTTGCGCTCGACTTAGTGCAACACAAATGGATAGAGGTGAATCCTCGCGGCGCGGCGCGCGTCGAGCCTCGCGCGGGTCACGCGGCTGTCTTGATCAAAGACGGTCGGTTCTGGGTCCTCGTCGGCGGAGGCAACAACGAGCGCGGGCTCTCAGAGTGTTCGATTTTAGATTTGGAGGAGATGGAATGGGTCGATCGGAACGATGCATTTCTCGCACCGCCGATCGTGGGAGAAGGCATGACGTTGTGCGCGCTGAGCACGCGCGATGGTATGGAGGACGCCGTCGTCGCCTTTGGTGGATACAACGGAGCGTGCCAAAACGAGACGCAAATCTTGCGCGTGCCGGAAGATTTCCCCGAGCACGAAGCCCTGGCGAGCGATGAAAATCGCGCTCCACCGGTGAGCACGAGCGTTCTGCGCGATGACAAGTCGATCGAACGAGACGACGAACGAGACGACGAACACGCGTCCTCCCCGGCGTCGGCGCTTATCGATTTCGCTAGTCCGGACAAGCCGGCGGCGACCACCTTCGCTTTCGGCACCGACGCGAGCGTGCAGGCGTACAGAAAAGAAAACGTCGAGCTCCGTCGCGCGTTACATCGCATGCGGAACGACGCCCAAATCGTCGCCGACGCACACGCCGCCCTCCGCGTGCGATGCGAGGACCTCGAGCGCGGCTTGAGCGACGAGCGCCGCCGCAACGAAGACCTCGAGCGCAAAGTCGCCGCGCTCGCGGAGCAAATTCGCGGCGGTTTAGGTGCCAGCGGTTCATTCTTCTCTCCTTGATTTCGTTTAGCGTTTAGTGTTTAGCATTTCACCGCACATTCATCGCGTTTCAGCCGCGCGCCGCGTCTCCTCGCCTCCCTCTCCTCGAAAGCGACGCGAAGAGTCGCGCGCGCCGCAGTGCGCGACGCGCGCGATCGCCGCGCCCGAGAGCGCGACGAACGCGAGCGAACGCGAACGAACGCGCGATGGGGCTCCATCTGCGTCAGCGCGCGCAGAAGTTCGCGCGCACGGTCGCGACACCGCGCGGCCGTCCGTCGCGCAGTTCGTCGCGCAGAGACGCGACGGAGAGCGAGCACGAGCGCGCGAATCGCATCGTGCGCGAGCGCAAGCTCAACTACGATCGATTGTCGTTCTGTGTCCTGGCGTGCGCGATGTGGGCGATGCTGCGGTTCGCGTTCGGGGAGGTGATGGCGCCGAACGGGGCGAACGTCGAGGTGAGCGGCGGCGGCGTCTGGGCGGTGGCGCTGATTTGGGCGTGCGCGCACGTCGGTGGGGCCGCGGCGGTGATGTGTGGGCTACCGTCGTTGACTGGAATGTTGTTGTGCGGGTTGCTGCTGAGAAACGTGCCGGGAGGCCTGGTGAACGATTTGCCAGAGCGGTGGTCGAGCGACATTCGCGCCGCCGGTTTGAGCGTGATTTTAATGCGGAGCGGGTTAGAGTTAGATTTGGACGCGTTTCGCTCGATAGGATGGATGGCGAGTCGATTGACCGTCATGCCAGGGCTCTCTGAAGCGATCGCGTGCGGGTTATTTTCGATGCTGATATTTAAAATGTCGTTCCCGCTCGGGATGTGCTTGGGGTTCATCCTGGGCGCGGTGTCGCCCGCGGTGGTGGTGCTCGGCATGTTTGAGTTACAATCGCTCGGTTACGGCGTGGCGAAGGGAATTCCGTCGTTAGTCGTCGCGGCGGCGTCGTTTGATGACGTCGTAGCGATCACGGGGTACACGATCTTCAAGTCGTTCGCGCTAGGCAGCAAGGGACACATGGCGTGGACGATTTTGCACGGTCCCGTGGACGTGTTGGCGGGTCTGTGCGTCGGCACGCTCGGGGGGGTTATTTGCGGTATGACGAAAATTTGGAACGAGCGTTGGAAGAGATCGTCCATGGTTATGATGTTAGGGTTGTTTACGATGTTCTTAGGTCGACATTACGGGTTCAACGGTGGTGGCGCCATGTCCGCGCTCGCGTTGGGCATCTCGGCCAACAAGTGTTGGCGCACGAACAAGCCGCACCCGGCGCTGACAAACGGACCTTCCGACGATCACGCGCACGGTGTGGAGACTGATTTGGCCAAGTTATGGCGTTTCATATTTCAGCCCTTGCTGTTCGGCGTCATCGGCACGGCGGTGAGTTTCAAAGACGTCACGCCGTCGACGATTCCCAAATCCATCGGTCTTCTCCTCATCGGTATTTGCATTCGTTTGCCCATGGCTTATGTAGCCGTGGGCGGCGGTGAGCTATCGCGAATCGAGCGCGCGTTTGTGTCTTTGGCATGGATCCCCAAAGCCACCGTCCAAGCTGCGCTGGCATCTGATCCGCTGGATTACATCATAGAGAAGAAAAAATCCGCCGAGTACGTGTCGTGGGGCAACGACATTCTCACTACGGCGGTATTTTCAATCATTTTAACCGCGCCGCTCGGAATGGTCATCATCGCCACGCTCGGGCCGAAGTGGTTACAGAAGGATCAGAAGAACGCCATCGTGAGCAACGTCGAGCCCGGAGACGACATTGTCAAAAAAGTTGAGCTGGTCCGAAGAAACTCAATTGAAACTGCGGCGCGACGAACGAGCGAGGAACGTCGCGGCAGTTCCGTCGACGGCGGTTCGCCGTTCAGCGAACGTGTTGCAGACTTCTGGCGCGATGATGGCGCGTCATCTCGTCGCGATCAACGCGAAGGGAGCGTGATTTCAGAAGCTGACTCGCAAACCGGACTGAAGGGCGCGTCGGCGAGCGAAAAGCTCGTCTATCACCTCGCCACCCTTCGCGATTTCGCCACGGATTCCGCAAACCTCGAACCTGAGGACATGAAGCTCATCCAAGACGCTTCGGACGAAATCGAAGCAATCATGCGCGAGCATTTACCGCGCGTGCGCTCGGTGGACACTCCGGGTTTGTTCTTCCGTCGAACGTCGGCGACGTACGCCGATTTAGACCTCCCCGCGCCCGAGGAATTCATCGAAGCCGACGTCGAGGTCACGGACCCGCGCGTCAACTCGGACGAAGCAGTGTAGACCATAGATGTCGCGCAGCTTTCGCGGTCGACGTCCTCTCGATATCGATGTAACGAAGAAACCGCCTCGCGGCGCCGCACACGTCGACTCTCCTCCGTCGCGCCATGTCGCACGCCGTCGCCTCGACGTCCTCGCGCGTGCCGCGCACCCACGCGACGCGTCGCCGGCACCGTCGCACGCGCGCGCGCGTCGTCGTTCGCGCCTCGGCGGCGCCGAGCGACGAGGAAACGCCCGAAAGCGTGCTCAGAGTGAGCCGACGAACCTCGTTCGAAGGTCTCAAAGCCGCGCGTCGCGTCGAGTTACAGGCGGCGCGCGACGCCGGCGACGACGAGAGAGCGGCGAAAGTGGAGTGGGCGTTCGATGCGCTGATCGCGCAGTCAAAAACGTTCTTCGAAGAGCGCGTGAAGACGGATGAGAGTCCAGAGAGTCGATTCATGTTGGGCAACTTTTATCAAACGCTGGAAAAGTTTGACGACGCGGAGCGGGAGTATCGACGCGCGCTGGAGCTCGGGACGAACGTGGACGCGGCGAATAATTTAGCGATGATATTACAGGCGCGAGGAGAGTTAGATGAGGCGGAAGCGTATTACTTAAAGGCGTTAGAGCCGGATCCCGATTGCGTCGACGTGCTCTTTAATTGGGCGACGTTGAAGCTCGAGTGTCGACAAGACTTGAACGCCACGCGGATTTTGATTGAACGCATCGTTACGATACAGCCAGATCTTAAGAAACATCCGCTGGTGAAGGCGTTGAGGGACGACGACGACGACGACGACGACGAGCCGTTCATTCCGCCGATTTAGTTTCGATTTGTGAGTGTGAATTGAAAATTTTGAGCTGCAATAGTTTTGCGTCTACACCTCGATCTCGAACATCTCTTCCGGTTCTTCCTTGGCTGGGGGTGGTGCACTGCGCGCGGGCTTAAGTTTTGGAATGTTCGGGGGCACTTCCCAACGAAGCAAACCCCAATTGATGGATTTGAAAAATGGGTGTGATTTAATTTCTTCGGCACCGCCGAGCGTGCCCAAGCGATTTGTCGTATCGTGCTGCAGTAATTTACCGACACAATCTTTGAAATCGTCGCTCATGGGAACGTCATCTGGGAACATCACTTTCCCATCCGAGATTTTGTTGAACGTCTCTTCTCGCGTCGCCGATTTGAACGGTGTCGTGCCGTACGCCATCTCGTACATGAAAATGCCCAGTTCCCACCAGTCGACCGAACCGGAGTGGCCGGTACCGTTCAAAACCTCTGGGGAAAGATACTCCTCCGTGCCGACAAAAGAGTTCGTGAATGTGAACGGTTCCGCCATAAGCATGGGATTGGAACCGTTCTTTGGCAGTCGCGGCGGCTTGAGTGACTTCTTTGACGACGCTTGCTCGACGGCTCGCGCGCCGGCGATCCAAGACGGGTTCCCAGGTTGAATATTAATGTGCGGTTTGCATGTCGCGCAAAACGACAGGTCGAAATCGGTGATAACGATGTGCCCACTACGACGTAGCAAAACGTTCTCCGGTTTCAAGTCTCTGTACACGAATCCGAGCAAGTGCAGGTACTGGAGCGCCACGAGTACTTCCGCCGCGTAAAACCTCGTCGCGTTTTCGCTCAGACGCCTGTCTGGAATCTTTTGCAGGAAGTCATACAGCTCGCCTCCTTCGCAATACTCCATCAAAAAGTACACGTGAGTCGCGGTTTGAAACGACGCGAACAACGTCGCCACGAATGGGTGGTCGACTTCGTTCAAAATCGTCGACTCAGTGTGCAAACGGTGAAGCTTGTTGCGGTCGATGATTTCCTGCTTGGTCAAAATCTTCAATGCGAACGTGATATCTTGCTGTTTGGCGAGCGCAACCAAGTGCACGGTGCCCACGTCGCCTTGTCCAATGCGCTTTACCGGCACGAAGTCGTCGATCGTTAAAGCTCTGGTGCCATCGTTCGTCGCCTTGCGCAGCGCCTCCCAATGACGACGATTTTCAATTTGATGAGGCTTGGGCGTGAGCATTTTCCCGTGCATGTGCACCCATGGTGGCTCGAACTCTTTGTCTTTTGCCGTCGCACCGGCGACCATACTCGCCGCGCCCTTCGATATGGCTATGTTCTCTTCATCCGTGCCCTTGAACGTGATCTCCGCGATCGACTCGTCCTCGGTGCTCGGATCGTGCGCGGTGATGTCCACCTGTACGCCCGCAAAAAATCGTACAATTCCCTGGTCATCACGCACGGGGGCCAACGTGAACATGTTCCAAAACTGCTTTCCGCTCTTTGTGTAATTCAATAATCGCACCGTACACTCTTCCCCGAGCTCGATCGCCTGACGAATCTTCGCCACCGCCGCTCGATCCGTCTTCGGCCCTTGCAAAAACCGACAGTTCCGTCCCAAGATTTCATCCACAGAGTATCCAGTAAAATCCATGAAACCGTCGCTCGCGAACACGATCGGATGATCGGGCAACGACGGATCGGTGATGACGAACGATTGCTCGATGCGCTCGAGCGTCGAGGCCAAATCCAAACCCACGCGTCCCTTCCTCGCGCCCGCGTCGTCCACGCCATCCTCAGATAACCCTTCCGCCGCTCGCACCGCGTTCTCCACCTCGCTCACGCGCCCTAGCGACACGGCTGCCGCGCGAGCGTCGTAGCGACTCGGCACTGGCATCCCTTCCTCATCGAAATCGATCCCTCGCTCGCCCGTCGTCGCGTCCTTCACCTCCGTCACGTCCACCTGCACGCCGATGTACTTCGCCACCGTCCCATCCGCCAGTTTCACCGGCGCGACGACGAGATAATTCCAAAACGGCGTCCCATCCTTCTTATAATTCAACAACCGCACGCTCCATCGATCGCCCCGCTTAATCGCCTCTCGCAGCTCGCGCACGTCGTTCCCATCCGTCGCCGCTCCCTGCAAAAATCGACAATTATGCCCGATCACCTCGTCCGCGCCGTACTGCGTCATCCGCAGGAACCCATCGCTCGCGTACACGATCGGACAATCCTCCCTCGTCGCGTCGCACACGGTGAACGTGTGATCGAACGCCGCGAACGCCCTCGCGACCTTGGCGTCCAGGCTCGGCGCGTGCGCGCCGCCCTCGATCGACCTCGCGCGCGACATCGTCGCCGTCTCCTCGCGTCGTCTCCCGCGTCGTCCCGAGCGTCGTCCTGCGCGTCGCCCTGCGCGTCACCGCGTCACCGCGTCACCGCGTCGCGCGTCGCGCCCTCAGGATAACGAATGCCCTCGCCGCCGCGTCCGCGCGCGTCGACGCGCGTCGACGCGCTCGCGCCGCGCGTCGCGCGTCGCGCGTCGCGCCGCGCGTCGCGGTTCCGCGCGTCCGTCGCCGCGCGTCCGTCGATGCGCGCGCGTCGACGCGTTCTGGCGCGACGGGCGCGCCCAACCGTCGTCGTCGCACTCGGACGCGCGCGCGACGCGCCGACGACTCGACCCGCGCCGACGATGCGCGCGCGCTGACGACTCGACCCGCGCGACCGCGACCGCGACGACGCGCGACGACGCGCGACGCGCGACGCGCGACGACGACGCGAATGGATGCGACGACGACGACGACGCGAATGGACGCGTTCGCCGCGGCGCTGGGCGCGCTCGACGCCGTCAGGGCGGGATACGCGACGGGCGCGCGTCCGCGATGCCTCACCGCGATCGTGGACGCGTACGACGACGTGGCGGTGGAGGGGGCGATGCGGACGCTGAGCGGACGAGACGACGCGGCGGCGGTGGCGGCGCTGGCGAGACGACGCGCGAGGTGCGACGAGGGCGCGGCGAACGCGAGGGCGAGCGATCGGGACGATGGAGACGATGGGAAAGACGCGAAAGACGCTGGATTCGCGCCGACGCTGGATGTGGGGCGACAGGGCGTGGATGAGGAAAGCGGGTGGGGCGCGATGCACCACGCGGCGCATTACGGCGCGTTGGCGTGCTGTCAAACGCTGTCGAAGACGTGTCGAAACGCGGATTGGGAGCGACCGCGCGATCGACGAGGACGGGGGGCGATAGATTTGATCAGTGAAAAGTTGACGAGGGATCGGGCGAGGAAACGCGCGATCGGGGGTGGGGGAGACGAAGCGGCGCGAACGACGTTTGTGCGTTCGTTTGGAAGCGGGGCGAATTATTGCTTGGGGACCGGGAGCACGGAGACCGAGCGCAAGCCCGCGCGCGTGGAGGGGGCGCTGATGAAGGCGAACGTGTCGCGGGTGAGCACGTCCAAGTTTCACGCGCTCGCCGTGGATGAGAGCGGGAGCGTGTACGCGTGGGGGTGCGCTCGAGACGGAGTTTTGGGATTCGGACGCGAACGCGGAGACGAGGCGGTGGTATTTCCGACGCTCGTGCGTAGCTTTGGATGTGACGTGCGCGTCGTGCGCGTTTCCGCGGGTCTCGCGCACAGCGCGGTGACGACGGATGCGTTCGAGACGTTTACGTGGGGAAACGGAGCGCTCGGGCGATTGGGATACTCCGTCGCCGTCGACGATTCGGCGTCCGACGACGAACGCGAACGCGAGCGGAGGTGCACACAATTCACGCCGCGTAAGGTGCCGAACATGGCTGGCGCGCGCGCCGTCGACGTGTCGTGCGGCGACACCTTCACGGCTGTGCTCGACGCCGACGGCGCGGTGTGGACGATGGGTTCGAACGCTCGAGGGGCGCTGGGATACTACCTCGGCGGCGGCGGCGACTCGCGAGACGGGCCGCACTCGAGCGTCGCCAAGCAGGTGGAATATTTAAAACACCGTGACGTCGTCGTGACCGGTGTGTCGAGCGCAAAACAACACGTCGTCGCGTGCTCGTCCGCCGGCGACGTGTACTCGTGGGGCAACGGATCCGTCTCTGTTCGTCGAGTTGTCATCCCGAAAGCGTCAGCCGACGGCACGCGATGGCACGAGCTCGATCAAAAGATTATCAAGGTTTCTGCGGGTGCCGCGCAAAGCGCGGCGCTCACCGCCGACGGTTGGGTGTACGTCTGGGACAGCGCGTCTGAACGCGTCGAAGCGCGGTTGCTCGCTGACGGCGACGGACCGGGTGGACGCGCCGTCGACGTGTCGTGCGGAGCGACGTCTTCCGCCATCGTCACCGACACTGGTGATGTGTACACGTGGGAGTCGACTGAGCTCGAAGTCGTCGACACGGCGTCGAAGAACGTGCTCTCGTCGGCGTCGCCAAAATCTTTCGCGAGTTCCGGTGAATTTGCGGCGAAGCGACGATGCGGGGCACTTCGTCGTGTCAGCGGATTGAAGGGTGTCGCGAGCGCGTGCGTAGGAGACGCGCATGTGTTGGTGCTGCAAGCGATTTCGCGTCCGCAATTTTCTCTGGGGCGGTTGGATCCGCGGCGAAAGAAGGCGTCTGTAGAATCCGAGCTCGATCGCTTGATTCGCGACATCGGTTCCGTCGTCGTGTCCCCGCCTCGACCTCGCGACGAAGAAGACGTAGAAGAAAGCGAGGAAGAAGAGGACTTTGAAGACGATGAAAGCGAGTTCCCGTCTTTGAACGTGTTGGCGCAACACGCCGTGGCGAAATTCATCGAACCGAGAAACGTGTTGAATGTTGTGCAGCTCGCCGATCAAATTAACGCCGTGGCGCTGAAGCGGTTCGCCATCGAGTACGCGGTGAAGAACCTCGACGTCGTTTTGTTGGAAACACCGAAGGCGAGTTTCGATTCGCTCGAGGAGGAGACTTTGGAGGACATCACCCAGGTACTGCGTTCGGGCGATGTCGTCGGCGGGTGGACGGAAGCCGCCACGGCGACGCGAAGCGTGGGTCGTGAGCCGGACGATGAAATCGAGCGTGCGGCAAAATTAGCGCCTCGTGCGAGAGCTCAACCCAAAGTGCACGAAGAAAAGGTTGACGTCGGCAAACCGCCGCTTGCGTCGCAAGTCGTCGCGAAGGCCGCACCTCGAACGCCGCCGTCGTCTTCTTCCCGCGTCAAGGGTTCATTGAGTATGTTTCTTTCGGGTGAATTGGATAAAGACACTTCGACGCCGAGCGCACCATCGAGCAACGTCGCGTTATCTTTGCGAGACATCCAATCACAGCAAGAGCGAGCGGCGAGTCGGTCGAAATCGCTCGAGCCGAGCGGGGCGGCGCCGGCGCCGATGTTCTCGCCGTCGCCCTCAAGCCCGGGTGCGTTCTCTCTCGGTGATCTCTTGAGACGCACCGCGGCGTCGTCATCGTCAAAGAAACCAGCCTGGCGACCTCCGAAAAGCGCATCACCGACGATGCGTGAGATCATCGCCGCCGAAGCCTCCGCGCAGGCGGCGGCGTTCGCCACGACGACGGGTTTTGACGTCGCCCGCGCTTCGCCCACCGACCGCTCGTCGTGGTACGTCGCCGAACCTAGCGACCGTAAAAAGTCACTGCGTGAAATCCTCGACGAAGAGCGCCAGCGCTCCGCCGAAGAGGCTGAACTCGCCCTCGCGCTCGAAGCCATCGCTCGGCTCGAGCGCGGCGCCGGCGACAAGAAATCCGCCCCCAGGCGTCGCCGAGGCGGCGCGCGCGGCAAAGGCAAGGCTGTCGAGCCCACGAAAGCGAACGCGCGCAGAAAAAACACTAGCCCAACGTAGTCCAGCCGTAGCGAGCTTAGAAGTTTAGAAATTCCACTTCGCGCCGGGTCGCGGCGCGAGCCCCGGACCTATTGAAAACCCTGAAGCCCAGAGCCATTGTGTCACACGCCGCCTCGCTCGCCGAGCCCGCCGTCCCGCCCCCCCCGAACGCGCGAAGCGTCTTCTATCGTCTCTTCCTCACCCACCGCGCGCGATGCACGCCTGCGCCGTCGCGCGCACCGCCGCCACGACCGTCTCGGCGAAGACGCTCAAGACGAACGCGCCGCGTCGCGCGGTCGTCAAGCCCGCGCGACGCTCGAACGTCGTCTCGCGCGGCGTCGGACCTTCGGGTGACGTGAAAAAAGTCGTCCTGGCGTACTCCGGTGGCCTGGACACGTCCATCATCCTGAAGTGGTTGCAAGACACGTACGGGTGCGAAGTCGTGACGTTTACGGCGGACCTGGGGCAGGGAGAAGAACTCGAACCGGCGCGCGCGAAAGCGGCGCAATTCGGTGTCAAGGAAATATTCGTGGACGATTTGCGAGAGGAGTTCGTGCGGGACTACGTGTTCCCGATGTTTCGAGCGAACGCGTTGTACGAAGGGACGTATCTGCTGGGGACGTCCATCGCGCGACCGCTCATCGCGAAGAGACAGATTGAAATTGCGAAGCAAGTTGGCGCCGATGCGGTGTGCCACGGGGCGACTGGGAAAGGGAACGATCAAGTTCGATTCGAGCTCGGATATTACGGCTTGAAGCCGGACGTCAAGGTGATCGCGCCGTGGAGAGAATGGGATTTGAACTCGCGAACCAAGTTGTTGGCGTACGCCGACGAGGCGGGGATCCCGGTGGCGCAATCGAAGCGTCAAGACGCTCCGTACTCCACCGATGCCAACTTGTTGCACATTTCTTACGAAGGCAACGCTTTGGAGGATCCGTGGGTTGAATACTCGGAAGATATGTTCACGCGATCGGTGAGCCCGGAGAACGCCCCGGATAAGCCGACGTACATTGAAGTCGAGTTCGAAAAGGGTGACCCGGTGGCCATCGATGGCGTGAAATACTCCCCGGCCGATATGCTCGCCAAGCTCAACCAGCTCGGTGGCGACAACGGCATTGGGCGCTTGGATATTGTTGAATCTCGCTTTGTCGGCATGAAGTCGCGAGGCGTGTACGAGACGCCCGGTGGGACGATTTTGCTCGCCGTCCGCCGCGCGCTCGAAACCATCTGCCTCGATCGCGGTGAGATGCACTACAAGGATCAAATGATGCCGCAATACGCTGAACTCATCTACAACGGTTTCTGGTTCTCCCCGGAACGCGAAATGATGCAAGCCGCCATCGACACGTGCTCCGAAAGCGTCACCGGTACGGTGCGCGCCAAACTCTACAAGGGCAACGTCATCGTCGTCGGTCGCAAGGCTGCCAACACTCTCTACGACGATCGTCTCTCCACGTTCGAAGAAGACGGTGGTGCGTACGACCAAAAGGACGCTGCTGGTTTTATCAAGCTTCAAGCGCTTCGCTTGCGCACCCTCAAGGTTGCTCGGGAAAAGAAGTAAACGCATTCGTCATGTAATCAATTTATTGTCGGTGGACATCGTTTGCCTAAGTCGAGTCTCTATTATTATATTATCTAATCGCTACGATGGTGCTAAACGTGACGAGATCTACGGCGCGCGGCGCCTGTCACTTTCGACGCGCGAGAACGCGGCGGCCTCAAACATTTTGATGACGTCGGATGGAATCTTCATTCCGTCCGGTGGTGGTGGAAGGAGCATCGGATCGTCGCAACACGCCGCGTACGCGCGCGCATACGCCGGTACTAAGTCCTCAGGCCACTTGAAATCTCGAAGACGTGACTCGATTGTTTCCGCGAGCGACGTATGAAATGCCATTTCTTTGTCAGACGCGGCGACGACGGCGGCTTTCTCTCGTGCGCGCACCAATCGACGCGCGCGCGCGTACGTGGCGTCGTAGTACAAACGCGCGTGCACCTTCTCTTTCGCACAATCTGATTCTTCGACGACAGGCCTCTCCGCAGGTTCTTCACTCGCAACATACACGCGCATGCGAAGATCAATTGCGCACACGGGCTGTTTTTCCTCAACCAAGGCGAGCCAAAACGAACGCTTCGCCCCTCCGTCGCGCTCCGTGAGTAATCTATCAACGGAAATCTTGGCACATCCCATGAAGAGCGACTTACCTTGGCGATTCAAGTGGTAGACACGTATCGCGACCACATCCGCGGCGGACGATTTGCGTTCCGTCGCGACGGTGAATTTCATCGCGTGATTCCACACAGGATCCTTCGTGCCCGCGTGTGGTGCCGTGGCGTGGAGTTGTGTTCCGCACATCACCTCGGCGTACGCGTTACTCGTGCCGAAGACGTCGCCGGCGCTGAGGTCCATCGCACGCGCCGCAATGATTCGCAAGTCAGTGCGCGCGTCGTCTTTGAAGTATGCGATCACGTTCACCTTACCCAGACACTCGAGTTTTGTCGTCAATTGTCGCCATTCTACGTCGCGAATCGCAGCGTGGGTATCCATCGGTCGCGCCGCCTTGATTTCACGCACGCGCACCGCGTATTGACTCAGTAAATCGTCGTCGCCCACCATGTCATGATCCCACAACTCAAACGTCACGTACGATTCTGAGCCACGATCTACGCGCTCAAATTCAAAGGTCTCGTTCCACACCGGGTCTAGCGTTTTCTCCACCGTCTCCGTTCTGAACGAGTCCTTCACGGCATGATGGCCGAACGCATCGCCGCTCGCGACGGCTAACGCCTTAATTTTGGCCCTCGACTCGTTGACGCGATGTAACTTGACAACGACGTACGGGTCAGACAGCCCCGATAAATCGGATCCCTTGATCCCGTGCGCGCTCACCACCTTCACTCGCAACATCCCATCGATTTCGTGGTCAAAGTAACACTGAAATTTTAGTTGCCCTAGTTTCTCCGGCACGCGAAGCTCGTGATTCAACTCGATCCACCGCGCCGGTTCGCCCGCCTCGATCGTCGGCACGCGCCTCGCCAAAATCTCACACGTTCCCAGCGCGTATCGCATCTTTACGTCGTTCGTCTCCCCTTCTTTCGCGCCGCTTCCCCGAAACACGCTCGCTCGCACGACGTCGTTTAAAGAAACATCCGTCACGTACACCTCAAACGTCGTCTTCACCGCCGCCTCACGCTGCGCATCCCGAACGACGCCGCGACTCTTTTGTCGCTGTCGCTCCATCGCGTACCGCACCGGCGCCTCTTCGTACGACGTCGCGAATCCGTGCGAGCTCGCGTTCGCCTTCTCGCTCGGCTCGACGTTCACCTGCGAGTGACGCTCGCGCGCGCGCTCGGTCAGCGATACGAACGACGGCGACGCGACGACGACGCGACCGCGCGATGCGAGCGCGCGAGATTCCACGACGCGTCGCGACGCACCGTCGCGTGCACGCGGTGGACGTCGCGCGGTAGACCGCGCGCACCGTCGATTTCGACAACCAACTTTAACGGTTTCGGACGGTCGCGCGCCGCTCTCGCCTTGGCGCGCGCGCGGCTCTCGTCGACGCCGCGCGCGATGACGCGTCCGACGGCGTCGTACTGGATCTCGCGCGACGGCGCCGACGACGGCGCGGCGTCGACGTCGGACATCGCGCGCGGCGACGCGAGGCGACGTGTGCGGCGACGCTCGAGCGGAGGAAACGCTCGACGCGCGAGAAACGCGTCGCGGAGAAAAGGAACCTGGGGAATGAATCGACTACGCGAACGGCGCGCCTCGCGCCGCGATCTACGGGCTACGCGACGCGGTGCGCCGCCGCTCTACGCGACTCGCGTCGCGCTGCACGCAAAGGCGCGAAAAGCGTCGCGCGCGTGGCCGCGCGCGGCGTCGGCGAAAAGAAACGCGGGCTCGCGCGAGGCGGCGATGACGCTCGTGACGTCCACGGGGTGCAGACGCGCGCGTTCCAGCGCGTCGATCAGGACGTCCATCGTCGTCGCTTGACGCACTGCGCTCACGACGAACGCGCACGGCGTTCGAGCGTACCGGTCTCTGATGACTTCTCGGGCTCGAGACGCCTCGAGCGTCTCGAGCGTCGTCGGCGCGCTCTCGTCGTCGGCGCCGCGAGCGCGCAAAAGCGCGCGGAGCGCTCGAACGAGTCCTGGAATGAGGGTCGGGTCGTACGAGCAATCGGCGGCGAGAACAAAGTCCGCGTTCACGGCGCCCAAGACCTCGACGGGCGCGCGCTCCCAATCTAAATCGCGAACCGACACGACGAGCGCTTCGTCCGGCGTCGACCGCTTCGCGACGGGCGCGTCGAGGGCGTCGAACACCACTCGCGTCGCGCCGTCGCCGTCCATATCTACGTTGAGCCGCACGTTGTCGCGCAAGTTTTCCAACGTTTGCGCGTCGCGATCCGTGAGCACCAACGCCGCGGGCGCGCACCGCGCCATCGCGACTCCCGCGACGCCAACACCGCTTCCGAGCTCTACGACCGCGCGTCCGCGCACCAGCGCCTCGCTCGCGAGCCGCGACATCACGAACTCGCTCGCGACGAAACCCGCCGGCCACGCGAAAGCTCCCGTGCTCCCCGCCAACGCGTCGCTCTGCGTCCTCGCTCGAATCGCGTCGACGTCGCGCGTCCCCAACGCCGTTCGCGCGTTCATCTCTCGCGCGTCGATCGCCCGCGACCGCGCGTCGTCCTCGCGCCGCGTCGCGCGTTCGTACGCGTACACGCAGTCGCGCCATCCGTCGCGCTCGCGCTCCCACGCCTCGTCGTCTCGCGCGTGCAGCGCCGCGGCCAGCGCGTCGTCCAACGCCAACCCCGCCGCGGCGATCGCCTTGCACGCCGCGCGCGCGACGCGCACGGCGTACGACTTTGAAAATTTACTCGAAATTTCCAGCGCGCGCGCCAATCGCGCTTGCGCGTCCTCGTCGAGCGTCACCGCGCCGTCCGCGCGCGCGCACCGCGCGAACAATGTCTCGCAGTCTCTCTGCGCCAGCGCCACGGCGAGCGCGCGCGCGTCGGCGCGCGCCTCGTCGTCATCGCTCATGCGCCGCGGAGTGATGGGCGACACAAACCGTCGCGTCGTCGTCGACGCCGGACGCGCGCGCGCGACGCCGCCCGGCGCGCGACGATGCGCGAGGCGACGCTCGCGTCCGCGCCGCCGCCCGCGCCGCTGCTCATCGCGCGCACGCTCGTCGTCGCGGTGGTTTTGTACTTTATCGCGCAAAAGTTGAACGATCGACGACGACGCGCGCGCGCCGTCGCGACGCCGTCGCGCGCGCCCGTCGATCGCGCGACGACGTACTCGAGAGAAGACGTCGCCGAGCACGCCGCGCGCGACGATCTGTGGGTGATCATCGACGGCAAGGTGTACGATTTGACCGAGTACGTGGACGAACACCCGGGCGGCGCGGACGCCATCGCGCGAAACGCGGGCGGAGACGCGACGACTGGATTCAACGGGCCGCAGCACCCGTCGAGAGTGTTCGACATCGTGGACGATTACTTGATCGGCGCGTTGAAGTGACGCGGCGATCGGGCGACGCGCGGGGTCGTTTCGAGTCGACGCGCGGCGACGCGCGGCGGCGACGGCGCGGCGGCGGCGCGGCGGCGGCGCGGCGGCGCGCGCGCGGCGCGGCGACGACGCGCGGTCTCGCGCGTTCGCGCGTCGGCGTTCGCATCCTTAGCATTCGTAGCGTTTTCGTGTCCATCACGGACGACTTTAAAGATCGCGCTCGCGTCGTCGTCGCGTCGTCGTCGTCGTCCCGCTCGCCGCGCTCGGGACGCCTCGTCTGATCGACGTCACGCTCGCCGCCATCGCGTCATTCGCCGACGCGCGTGTGGACGAGCGTCCGACGCGCGCCTCGTCGAACGAACGCGCGAGAACGCGCGCGCTCGACGCGATGCGCGCGATGGTCGCGCGTCCCGCGCGCGCGACGACGACGACGACGACGACGCGACGCGCGCGCGCGGATAAGATGAAAAGCGCGCCGATGACGACGACGACGCGCGCGCACGTCGTCGCGCGCGCGATGCCGGCGCGAGCGCGCGCGGGTGATGGTGCGCGATGCGCGGTGGTCGCGACGCGGGACGCGGGACGCGGTGACGGCGTCAAGGCGCGCGCGGCGTCGAGCGAGGATGAGGGAAAAGACGCGAGCGACGGCGGCGAGTCGGGGGACTCGGAACTCACGCAAGGGATGATCGACGCGATGCAAGCGCGACGGGCGCGTAAGATGGCGAAACAAGAGAGTAAGGGACCGGCGGGATTGGAGGACGTGAACCCGGTGAATCTCGGACGGAAGTCGCGGGCGGCGTTTGAGAACGTCTTCAAGCAGCTGACGTCGTTGACGTCGTTTCAAAAGTCCACGGCACCGACGAACGCGAGAGAGTTTGATCAGGTCTACGACGCGGATTTGCTCAGTGGGAGCTCGGTGGGGGAGTTCGAGACGCCGAACGCGAAGTTTACGACGGTGTTGGTCACGGGGGCGACGGGGCGCATAGGTCGCGTTTTGATTCGCAAGCTCTTGTTGCGCGGATACACAGTCAAGGCGCTCGTGCGTCGCCAGGAAGACGTCGAGAAGCTTCCGGGTTTGGTACAAGTCATCGTCGGGGACGTCGGGGAGAAAGAAGTGATCAAAAATGCCATGATTGGCGTGAACAAGGTGATTTACTGCGCGAGCGCAAAAACCTCCGTCACGAGCGACTTGTACAACGTCGCCGACCAAGGTGTGAAGAACGTGGTATCGTGCATGCAAGACTACTATCACATGCTCGCTTCCCGTCGCGCCGGTCGCAGCGCCAAGTCCAAGGTGATGTTGACCAACTTCAAGCACCCGACGGCGTACGAGGCGTGGGACGTCGAAGAGATCGAAGCCGACGCCGGCGCCGGCGCCGACGGGCGATGGGCCGCCGCGGCGGAGATGCAGCGTGTGAACTTCGATCCGCTCTACCCCGAAGACGAGGACAAACCTTTCGAATTCGCGACGTTCAACGGTTTCATCACCTCTCGTACGGGTAAGGCTGAAGTGAGCTCAAACGTCGAAGGTTTGCAAGCCGACGTCGACTTTTCAGCCAAGGAAGGTTTGTTGTTCCGTTTGAAGGGCGACGGGAAGCGCTACAGCGTGATGCTCACGCAGGACGATGGTTCCAAGTTCAGATTTTCGTTCAACACCACTGGGGGGTGGCAAGTCATTCGTATGCCGTTTCACAAATTCGTCAGTGAAGGGAAAACTTCTTGGGGAGACGACGGCGACGCCATTCTCGACTTGAAGAGAATCGAGAAGATTGGCGTTCGCTTCGATGCGAGAAAGAACCAACGCGAGACGACGATGTCAGACGTGATGAGTGGGAACAATAACATGTTCAACTTGACGCTCGAGTACGTCAAGGCGATTCCCAAGGGCGAGGAACCCGACGTCATTTTGGTTTCGTGCTTCGGCGCCGGTTTGGAAGAGGGCGAAGAAAAGGAACGTATCCTGAAGATAAAGCGTGACGGTGAACGCGTGCTGCGCAACTCTGGTGTAGGATACACCATCGTTCGCCCGGGTGAGCTCGTCGAAGAGGCTGGTGGGGGCAAGGCGTTGGTTTTCGATCAAACCGAACGCATCAACACGCCGATTTCTTGCGCCGACGTCTCCGACGTCTGCGTCAAGGCGATGCACGACGAAGAGGCGCGTAACAAGAGCTTCGATGTCGGCTACGAGTACGAAAGCGAGCAAGCCGAGTACGAGCTGATCACCCAAGTCAAAGGCAAATCCGACAACTACCTCACTCCGGCGTTGAAGGTGCTCGAAAAGAACTCGTAATCCCAGTCGCGACGAGACGAAATACTAGACCACGCGCGGTGCTGTATGTAAACGACGAACATTCATTCATTCATTCATTCATTCATATGTTCTACCTAAACCTGCGCCGCCTCCTTCAGCAGAGGCCTGACTATGGAGAGAAGCGTCTCGTTGTCCGAGGCGTAGCGTTGGAGTAACCGCTCCGTCGCCGCGTCCGCGAGCTCCAACGCGCCTTTATCTTTAAACTCTTCCCCCCTCTTCGACGACATGATGCGTAACTTCTTCACACATAAAATGACGGCGTAAAGCGCGCGAATATCTTTGCCATTGGTGAAATCAATCGCCGCGGCGAAGTGATGCTTCGCGTCGCGAATGTTTTCCTCGCCGCCCATGGTGTAGAGCACCTCACCCATTCGCCTGTGCGAGTTGGGATCGAACGGTCTCGCGCACAGCACTTCTTCGTAACAAAACAACGCCTTCTCGTACTCACACCGCTCGGCGTACAGCTTCCCAAGCTCCAGCCACGCCTCGTCGTCCGCGCCAAAGTCTTCCAGATACTCCGTCAACGCCGCGACGGCGCCCGGGACGTCGCCCTCGCTCTTCGCGCACGCCACGCGCATTTTTCGCAACCTCGCCTCGCCTTTATTTTCCTCCAACATTTCATCCAACATCTTTCGCGCCTCCGCGGCGCCGCCCTCCTTTCCGAGCGTCGTCGCCGCTCGCAGCGCGCGCGCTCGAATCGACGTCGTCCCGAACCGTCCCTCCAGCGCCTCGCACAGCTTTTCCGCCGTCTCCGCGTCGCCGTAATCCAGCGCCGCGTACACCGCGCGTTCGCATCGCGCGTGCGCTTCCCTCGCGCGCGCGCCGCTCCCTCGCAGCGACGCGAGCGACGTCGACGAGTTCGCGAACGCCTTCGCCGCGCGCGCCCACGACGCGATCTCTTTCCCACCGCCGCGCCGCGTCTGTTGCGCCGCGTGCGCCAGCGCGTCGTCGCGCGACGCGCGCGCGTGCGTCGACGCCGCTCGCCGCGCGTCGTCCAGCGCGCGCTCGTGCTCGCGCGTCATGCGCGTCGCCGAGTCGCGTCGATCGCCTCACCCGATGCGCGCGCCATCCGTCGCGCCGCACACACCGACGCGACGCGATCGCCTCGCGCCGTCGCGCGCCGTCGATCGAGCGACCGCGCGCCGATCGCGGCGCCGCATGAAGCGCGTCGCTGACGCGCTCGCGCGCCGCGCGGCGCGACGGACGCGCGACGGGGTTTCGACGAGCCTCGGCGAATCCGCGCGCGCGCGCGCCGCGTCGACGATGTGCGTCGCGCTTCGTCGACGACGCGATTCGCGCGTGTTGAATTCGAGCGTCGCGACCGCGACGCGCGGCCGCGGCGACGCGTCGACCGATCCCAGCCGACGATCGAGCGACTGACCTCGCGCGCGTCTCGCGCGCGTCTCGCGCAGGACAAAGATATTGGACGGGAGCGTGTGGTGCGTCGATCGCGACGCCGAGCGATGCCGACGACGAAACGATGCGTTATTTGTAGTCGCGCGCGACTGACGACGACGACGACGACGACGCGCTCGCAGGCACTTGGAGTCGCGCTCGGGCGAAAAGGTCGGCGAGGACGAGCTCGGAAACGCGTACTACGAAAACAAATCATATCAACAGGGACGCTCGCGATGGGTGGTGCCCAAAAACCTCGACGATTACTCCGCCGCGAACATTCCGCGCGAGTGGCACGGTTGGTTGCATCACATCAACGACGAACCGGGTCTTCCGAACGCGACGACGCCGATTTACGAAGACGCGTCGCCGTACTTCGTCGCCGGGAAATCGAACGCGGGGACGTACTTACCGAAGGGGCACTTTCTCCGTCAGCGTCCGTCCGACGCGGGCGTGACGCGGAGTTGGGCCAAGTACCAACCGTGGTCACCGCCGTGAGTAGATTCGTCCGTTTGTAACACCGTGTTCCGACTTTCGTCGCCTCGCCCGGCGCGCGCTCGCGGCGCGGGGATCGTCGCCGATTCCACGTCGCGCCGAATCGTCAAACGTCGACGCGCGACATGGGCCGTCGAATCGACGCGAACGGTGGCGCGTCGAACGGTGAAGCCGACGCGTCGCGCGCGTCCCCTCGCGCGCGCGACGACGCGGTGTCGCGCCTCGACGCCGCGACGGTATCGCGCAGTGGGACGCCGCCGCTCCCGCCGCTCGCGCCGTCGCAATACGAAGCCATGCTGCGCGCACAGTACGCCGCGGGGGTGAGCCCGGGATCTGGGTTCGTCCCGGACGACGCGCGAGCGTCGGATGAGGAGGACGGCGACGACGAAGGCGCGAGGCGGCGGTCGCGGGGACGAGCGAGCGGGACGGAGGAAGACGCGAAGACGAAGACGAGGGACGAAAACACCGCGGAGGGGCGCGCGGGGGGGCTGGTGAGGGATTTGATGGGAGGGTACGGCGACGACGCGCGCGGTACGGTGAGCTCGAGAGCGACGGCGGGAGCAGAGGGTCGACGCGAGGCGAGCGCGGCGCGAGAGGCGGCGACGATCGGATTGCAGACGGTGATGGTTGGTAAACCGCCGCGTGGGGTTGGAAACTACGATAAACCGAACGGCGACGATATCGAACCCGTCAAAGCGGTGCCGGTATCGACGTCGGGGCGTGCCAAGGTGGGATGGGTGCGCATCAACACTCTGGGCGTTGTCAACCGGTTGTCGATGGAGAAGACAAAAATCGCGACTTTGCTCAGGGTACCGCTGCGGGATTTGCGCGTGCTCGAACCGACGACGGCAGATTCGTACTCCGCCGCGGTACTGTGTCGTGAGCGCGCGATCGTGGTGAATTTGGAGCAGATTAAAGTGTTGATCACCGCCGAAGAAGTCATCATGACGGATTCGCAAACGAGCACGGTGACGCACTTTTTGCCCGAGCTCCAAACCCGGTTGTTGCGACGAAAAAGACTGCGCGAGAGAGACCCATCGCTATCGACGCTACCGCTGAATTTATCTGCCGCAGACTTGACGAATATGATGGAAGGTCAAGCGGAGAAGGCGAAGAGCGAAACATCGCCCGAAAAAGAATTACGCCAGGCGCAGCCCACCACGGATGAGTTCCCGTTTGAATTCGTAGCCCTGGAAGTTGCGCTGGAGATGGTGTGTAACACCCTGGAGGTAGAGGCGAACAAAGTCGAGCTCGACGCCAAGCCCGCGCTCGAGGCGCTTCGTAAGCGGGTCGACAACGTCAACCTCGAACGCGTGCGAAGGATGAAGACGAGACTCGTGCGCGTCGCTGGTCGCGTGAGCAAGGTTCGAGAAGAGATTCAACGTTATTTAGACGATGATTCCGACATGCGTGACATGTATTTGACGCGTAAATCGAAACAACAGTCGGAATCACTCAGAAGGGAGGGCTCCGTGACGTCGCCTCCGCCCAACGGCGCGGATGGCGGCCAACGAGGCGCGACGGCGCACTATCAGCTCGAGCACGCGTTGAGTGCGTCGAGCGGACGATCTCCGCTCGGTGTGCACGGCGTGCACACACAAAGTGGCGATGCACACAACGCATACTTCGACGCCTACGATGAAGACAAGGACCTACAAGAGCTCGAGGATTTACTCGAAACGTACTTTACCCACGTCGATTCCACCCACCGCTCGCTCAACGGTTTGAACGAGTACATCGATGACTTGGAGGATTTGATCGAAATCGAACTCGATTCCCAGCGTAACCAGCTCATCAAACTCGAGCTCATCCTGACCACCGCGACGCTGTGCCTGACGTGCTTCTCCGTCGTCGTCGGCATCTTTGGCATGAACATCAAAAACAACGTCGAAAATGAGCATGGCATGTTTTTGTTGGTCGTCTTGCTCGGTTCAGCGGCGACGATCGGCATGTTCATCATCCTGTTGCGCGTGTGTCGATATTACAGGCTCTTCTAGCGACCGCCCTTTCTTGCAATTAAATCATCCAAACACCGGGAGCCGCTCGCGACGCCGCACTCCATGGTGTGGCATGGCGCCGGTCGATTTCCGCGCCGTGCGCGCGAAAGCGTTGATGCGCGAGTCAACGACGACGACGACGACGACGACGCGCGACGACACGCTTTCGTTCGCCGCGCGCGGTGGATTCGTCGACACACACGTCGATGACGAGATTTCATCTTCATCGTCGCCCGACGTCGCGAAACGCGTCCCGGGGTTGGCGTATTGTCGTGAATTCATCGGTGCGCGCGACGCCGAGTTCGTCGAAAGCGCGTTACT
>Ga0257114_1000605_pt1 | contig 27959 bp, 35 predicted proteins | sample SI112_10mmetaG_FD_190149 | JGI IMG/M metagenome (GOLD analysis project Ga0257114, IMG submission 190149) | Marine microbial communities from Saanich Inlet, British Columbia, Canada - SI112_10m | ecosystem: Environmental > Aquatic > Marine > Inlet | place: Canada: British Columbia | collected...
CAATCTAAGTTTCTTGATGTCTAACTCGGACAATCTCTTACAGGCATCTCTCACAGCATTACCTGCTGAGTCATCAACCTGTGATCGTAGTCGGATGAATACTAATGCTTTAAACTTCATTATTATAATATGCGATAGTTGCATGGAACTTATCTATGGGATCAATTGTCTCTCCCAATGCACTCCGTATTCTTACCTTCACTTCTTCATTACTAATCTCTTTCAAGATCTGTCGTAGTTCATCATCATCAAACTTGACGTAATAGTTATCACGATGCTTCATGATTTCTCCCTCTCATCAAGTGCTTCGTTGATAATCTGCTTCAACTCAATACGTTCTTCTGGAGTGAAGATTGTACGGTGCTTTACTGGCATAGGATCATAACTATTTGGTTTCTTTGATTTACCAGGAAGACTCATACCCTGTGTGTCAATTTTATCTTGTCTCATTTGAATTCACACTCCACCATGATTTCAGTCAATGCTGCAAGAAGATTTATTTCCTGATCTGCCACAAATGCCACTTGATACTGATACTTAGCAATGACAAGCACAGCAGCAGGAATACTATTCGGAACCAGGGAATCATAACAAGCATCGTAAATACGACGCAGTATGACAGTAGTATCATTGTCCAGGTTATTGACAACCCATTTACGTACTTCGGGAAAATCTTTTTCCTTAAGTTTCTTAACCAATGCATTAGTATTGATGTCGGAGAATTCAGCAAGAATTGCAGAGTCGATTTTACCGCCTGCAGAGTACCGTTGGCACTCATTTAGAACACGTCTCCAATCTGGAAAGTGTTTGTTAATAAGTTCTACCAGGACCTTGTTATCATATTCAACACCTTCTGTATCCAGGATTTCTTGGATACGTCCGAAAAACTTTGCAGCGATGGTTGGTTTTTGTTTTCCCGTAATGGAGAAGTCGATACAGGCACATCGACTGTGGAGGGGTTCGATGATTTTGTTTTTATAGTTACATGTAAAGATGAATCTACAGTTGTTATAAAATGCCTCAATATTCGCCCGTAAGAGGAGTTGTACATCATGGGTTGTGTTGTCAGCTTCGTCAATAATGATGACTTTGTGCTTCGCTTCAGTTGCAGAAAGTGATACGGTCGAAGCAAAGTTCTTGGCTTGGTTCCGTACCGTGTCCAAGAATCGTCCCTCATCGGATCCATTAATGACATAATAGTCTACTCCTAATTCATTACAAAGAGCCTTTGCAACCGTTGTCTTGCCAACACCAGGAGGACCAGAAAGTAGAAGGTTGGGGATCTCTTTCTTATTTAGAAACTGCTTAAACATCTGTTTGGCAGAGTCGGGGAGAATACAATCTTCAATAGTTTGAGGACGATATTTCTCAACCCAGAGGAAATCAGTTTTGTTCATAATAAAATTTTTAGTCAAAAATGGGCATAATTCTTTTCCTAGTCTCTTGCAACTTTACCGGATCATTACCATAAAAACCCATATTCATGTAGACACAATCAATATACCGCAAATCCTCACGGGTTGCATCATAAGTAAAGTAGTCACAATACTCAAGGATTTCTTGAGGAACCTCTATCTGTTTATATTCATATTCAATAAACATTATAAGTCATCACTAATAATCTTTTTCAATTCATAAGAACCATCACCAAGGTCTATCCATTCTAACACATCCCCTTCTTTCCATCCAGTTTCCTGGAGTATTTCTTCTGTGAAGGTTAAAATTCCATCATCACTAACTGTCAAAGTAGTTTTCATTACACCCACTCAGGTTTACGATCTGGGATACGAAGATAATTATCTTTTACCCAAGGTTTAGATGAAATATACATCTTGTATTTGTCGTAGATATCAACACCTGTATCATACTTGAATTCATCAGGTCCAGCAAAAACAAAAGGTGTAGGTTCTCCACCAAGGCCTTGAGAGTCTACACAGGGTAGAATATCGTTTGCTGCCATCAGTGTATCAAAACAGGTATGTGGTTTACCATACCTTAACGAATACTCTCCACATAGAGCAAGTCCATGTGCAAGTAACCACCTCCAATTACTTACAAATTCATTCGCCCACTTGGTACATGGGTGATTACGAAAAGCACCCTTCTCAGTGGCATAGGGAGTACCATCTGCCTTAGGAATGGTGCCAAATCCATGACCCCATTTGTCAGAGCACACAATAGCAAGCATCTGACAGGTCTCTAGAGGCATCTTGACAATATGTTTGTCAGGAAGAATCATAGCAGACTTGTATGGACTGGGATCTGTAACAAAAATGTTCATGATAAAAAATTGAATGATCAGGAAGTGATCAAGAGACCGTCACTTCCTACAGTACGCAAACGGTTTGCGTTTACTCACTCATTCATCATAGTTAGAATCTGGTTCCAGTGCAATGTAATACACGAGATTTTTATCTTCTGAAACAAAACGAGAAAGTAGTTTGCTGGAGATAGTCACGTTGTAGGAACCAGGAAGGATCTTGATGTTCTCAACTTTGAAGTTGAGACAGAAAGACGCAGCAGTTTCACCAACCACGACAGCATAGTCATTGGAAGTATCGTTCTTCTTATCACGAACAACGATCTTAACTACACCATTCTCGCCGATTACGGAAAGGTCGGGGACACCATAGACTGCAGCAGCCTTCAACAATTTGTCCAGTTGTTGAGTGTTAAGTTCAAAACTCACATCTTCAGAAGGCAGAGTGATGGACTTATCTGGAGGAGTAACGATAACTGCAGGATCTGCAAAGAAATACTTGGAACGAGTCTTACCCTCACGGATAGAAACATAACTTTCATTCTTGAAATCTAACTGAGGATCTTGATACAGCGACATTGCGTTCAAGAACTCATTCAGGTTGTAGATACCGAAGTCGCGTTCAAACTCTTCGTCAATATTGACTTCTGCAAGAATGTTTTTCATCACACTGATGGTGCGAATGGTCTTGCCTTGTTTGAAAAGGATAGATTGATTGATACCCGCAAAGTTCTTCAGAAGGTTGAGGGTTTTGTCGGAGAGTTGCATATTAGTTGTCATTGATTGTAGGTTTCGGTAATAGAGTTCTTGTCGTTGAAGTGCATCAGAAGGACTGCATAGTGGAGAATCTTCATGATATCTCGACGTGCAGTACCTTTCTTATCGTATCGAGATGCATACTTCAGAATATTACTGCGACAAAATGCCTCACCATCACCACAAGCTTCAATAAGGTCAAGAGTTTGAATCTTATCGTCACCAGCAGAATAATGCTGGTCATATGTTCTAACAATATAATCTTTTAGTTCTTTGAGGATTTTATCCTCACTGTATTTGTATCGATTAGGATCGTTGTTCATAGTCAAATCAATGGAATAGTCATCCTTGGTATCAAAGGTAATGTAATCAGTTCCTGCACCACCGAAGATATCATTCATATCGACAGGTTGTGCAGCACCAATCAAAGTGTCTTCAGAGAAAGTACCACCTGTGAAGGTAATGGTATCGTCAGACATGCCACCTAGCATAGTCATTGCAGTGTTCATAATGTAACCTCAGTAATTGTATCAAGAAAATGGAACATCGTCAACATTCTCAGAGGGCATCTGGAAGTCAACATCAACTTTGTCATACAGTTCCATGAAAGACTGTTTTGTTTCGTCATCAAAACGATTCAGACAAACTTGCATCGCTTTGGCTTTGTCATCGAAGATTGAATATGCCTTGACAATGTGAACCAAACGACGGGTACTGATCACCTCTTCGATACCACCATCATAGAAGGTTTTACGGATAATGTCTGCCCAATCTGCAAGACGCTTACAGAAGTTTTCATCATCACAGAGTTTGTTGAGGATTTTGGTCTCAATAGTGGCAGTAGGATACTCCTGCTCAAAGGTTACAGGGAATCGTTCAAGGAATGCTTCGTTGAGAACGTTAGTTCCAATGAATCGTCCGTCGTCGCTACCCTTACCCTTAGTGTTTGCTGTGGCGATGACGTTGAATCCACTTGCAGGGTCAACTCTCCGGCCGATCTTTTTAAGGAAGACACCCTTACCTTCTAGAATGGACTGCAAGCATAGGATCTTGTTAGAGGCGAGGTCGATCTCGTCCAGAAGGAGCACTGCTCCACGTTCGAGTGCTTCAATGACAGGACCATTGTGCCACACAGTGTTTCCATCAACTAGACGGAAACCACCAATGAGATCATCCTCATCAGTTTCAATGGTAATGTTTACACGGATGAGTTCTCGTCCAAGTTGGGCGCACGCTTGTTCAACAGAAAACGTTTTACCGTTACCAGATAGGCCCGTGATAAACGTAGGGTAAAAGAGACGGGACTTAATAATTTTTTTAACGTCACTGAAATTACCAAACTGGACGAAGGAATCATCTTTCGCAGGGATAAGGTTTTGTTCGATTGCAGGCAGTGCTGCAGGTCCATTGTAGGTTACTTCCAGATCCTGAACAGTCTCTTTCGTAACTTCCAGATTCCACCTCCCATGACCCGACTTATAGTTGGCAAGACGGCGAGAAACAGTCTGATAACTCATACTGTTCATTGCACACCAGGCTTTGATGTCAGCGCTGGTGACAGTTTCTCCGTAGAGATCTTTAAGGGAGTCAATCAGTTGATCGTCGGTCATCTTGAGGCGAGTCATGAGTTTTGTCGTTTCAACAAATAAATTATAACGCACTTTCTCCATCCAAGGACAGTCTATGGACAGTTCCTCAACTGTCTATGAGATCCTTTACCTTACCATACTTCCATCGATTCCAGTAATCATACAGAGTTACTTCGATTTCAGGATCAATCAAATAAAGATTGAATAGACATCTCTGTTGAGCAAGTTGAACCTCAGTATGACCATATAAAAGATTTGTTGCGTCTGTAGAAAAGATGTTTGATAGATTTACAAACTTTCTACCTTTACCTGTGAATATCTTACAGAACTTATCTGTTTCTTTGTAGAGATCAACTTTCTTGAACTCTACATTACAAGCTCTGAACCATGTCCAATAATTTATAAAATTTTGAGATCCACCAAAATAATTGATAGTATCTTTCAGAGATTTGATAAATGAAACATCTTTGAATATAGTCATGTCATCATGTTGATCGCCCTGTTCATCGGGAGCAATATGAGTTTTACCAATCCAAGTGAAGTCTTCTTTATATTGAAACGTCTTCATACACTCAAGTAGATTCAGATGTCGTTTGCCTAAATCATCTTGCACAAACCCAGGTGTACTACCCCACTCATATAGATGTCTGTACCAAGCAAGACTCCGTTGATTAAAATCATAAACAATAATTTTAGATTTTGGATTGAGTTTCTTTTGTCTGAAGAGATCAAAAATCTTAAATCCGCTTGCAGTGTTTACAGCAAGATCAAAAGTACCCTCATTTGATACACGCATATCCTCACTATTAAACAACCAAATCTGATCCTTTACAGATAAAGCGTCTTCAATAGATTTCTTTTGATTCCAGTTCTGACTATCGTAAGTCGTCATAGTTTTCAATGACTGTTCATATCGAGAAGTCTCGTGCTCTGGATAATGATAGAACTTGTTATGTCTTAGTGTTTCATTCAACATAACAACGGACCAACCGCCTTCAAACATTGCTTTGAGAAGTTCCCACCCCTGACCAGCAAATGGTTGTTTAGTTCTCTTCTTATCTTTATTAACTCTTACCCATAGAGGAGTATAGTCATGATGGAAGTTCTCTTCACTTCTTTCCAAAACAGGTAGGAGTTCTTCAGACTCTCCTTGCCATGTACCAAAGTCAGGTCTACCAACTTCCTTCCATGCATGAAGATTGACAATAAAGAACTGATGATGAAGTTCTGCCCAATGATCTGGTTTAATTAGACAATGACCAGCAACACCAAAATCCTTATCCTTCATAATAAAGTTTCGGATCTCTCTATCATATTCAAAACTTTTGAGAATAGTTCCTGCAGCGAGAACTACACAATAATCATATCCAGCATCTGCGGTTGTCTCTAGAAGTTCTTTGATAGAGTCTCCAAAGAAAATATCAGACTGTTTATGTGCCCTCTTGAGGTAGAACAATGAAGAACCTTTGAATCGAAGATACATTGCAGTATTCTCAATTCTATCAAGTTGATTGTAGATCCCATAACAGATCTTTCTATCTTTGTCTTCCAACCTCATCTGAAGTTGTTTATATGCACCCTCAACCAACTTGGGGTTTACATCCCCGTGGACTATAAAGTGATACCTAGGTTTATTACTATTGTTATAAACGGCATGAGTATTTCCAATGTCCAAGAACATTCCTCTACCTTGTTTGAATGGAACTTCTCCATGATCTTTGAAGTAGAAACCACAACCCTGTGGATTATTGATTGCAATGTTTAGTGGTCCAAAGATTCTACCTTCCCCATCGTCATGAGGCATGATGTGGCCACCAGGTTCGATCTTCATGATCCGAACTCGATCAAATCTACGATACCCAAGTTTCTTCAAAAACTTTACACATGCAGGAAATTTTTCACATGCACTCGTCCATCGATATTGGTTTGGACTTCCACCATACTGATCATAATTTTCAGTGGCATCTGGACGTAGACCATGCAAAGTCAAACCCTTCCACCCCTCATGAGAATAACTAAGGTGTTTGTCTTTTTCCCTATGTCCAACGAACATGTCATCGTTCTGAACACACTCGCGATACATTTCCGCAAAATTGTCCTTAAAGTCTATGCTTAGATAAGGCCAATCTGAATCCCAAATATCTTCAGGTAAAGGTAATGTAGGTTTCCACTCGTTAGATTTAGATGTGGAAATAAACTTTTCAAGAATCTGATTCATCATCTGTATCTATAATTTCAATACCAATAAATTCTTCTATCTTAGAAAAGACTTCAATGTTCCAACGTTTTTGTAATTCTGGATCATGTCTCCATGCATCCAGGTCTGGATTAAATCTTGTAAAGGTTTCGTCAATAATGACTCTACCAAGGTAATACCTACCAAGAGCAAGTTTATCCCTATCGTGGATGGGAATCATTGCCCTAGTTTCTTCATCTTGTTCCAAATACCACTGATAAAAATCCTCTTCCATAGTTTTGTACATATATGGTGTTTGAGAGAAATTCAACCAACACTCAGTACTGTACAGGGTTTGAATTTTTACTTGACCATTCTGGATTACACGAACATCATCGTCACACATCGCATGGGAGTAATCTTTACCTAAGGTATTATATCCGAGATATAAAGATCCCCAAGCAAATTCACTATCTAAGAATAATTTATCTCCCCCATCAAGCGGTTCGCCTGGGTATGCAGGATATATTGAACAGAGGCAACTATAACACGGAAACATATCAGGAGATGTCTTCATAGCAATCTCGGTAATATGAATCCACTCATTTAAACTCAACCAAGTCTCATGAGCTTCTTCACTGAGGAATCTTTCTGGATCCAAAGATTCTTCCCCATACTCTTCAAACATTTCATGAAGATGATTCAGTTTGTCCTGATCGATCTCACTGGGATCTCCCTCCAACAAAGGAAGTCTATCAGTTTCGTACAGTTTATTGATATGAGAAACAATACTGTTTAGTTTGTTTTTTAAGTATGGAAGATCCTCAACATTTTTATTGGTGATCTTAAGATTCAGATCTGCATCTTCTTCTTGTTCTTTAATTCGGATTTGTTCAATCCACTTTTCCCTAAGACTATTTGATTGCAAGTCAAAGGTAATGGGAAGGATCTTACCACCCTCCATTCTAAAATAGAATACTGCGAATTTCATAACAAAAGTTCAGTTTTTACTTTTTATCTTTCTTCTTGGTGTAGATTGCACCCTTGCCGTATTGCTTTTCGATGTTTGCTTTTACTTTCTCAAGTGCAGACATACCATCATACTTTGGTTTTTTCTTACCAAAAGTATTAGGTGTGTTGCTAGTTGGTTTGTTGTAACGCTGGTTACCACCAACACCACCACGTTCCATGCGGCGATCCTTCATAGCATCAGATGCTTCCTCGGTAATTTGTTGAAACCAGGACTCCTCCATGTTGAGAATAATAGTGTTTGATTCTTCATCTGTAGTTGCAAACTTTTTCTCTAGAAGATAACTTTTAATAACTTCGTAAGTTTGGAGGGCGTCCATGGTTATCACCGTTTTCTTTTATTTATTCGTCTTCGGATCCAAGTGCTTCAGAATCAACGGTTTTCATACCTCCACTCTCTACTTCTTTAGGTTCTGATTTTGCAACTGGTTTTGGTGCAGCCTTTACTACTGGTTTTGGTGCAGGTGCTGGTGCTGGTTCACCACCACCCAACAGTTCTCTAGAGAGTCTTCCCATGGGTTTACCTATTGATGTCTTAATATTTATGCGACTAGATCAATGAATTCTCCAAGAACTCTCTTGTTCATTTTCTTAGAATTTAGAGATTTTTTGAAAGCACTTTTAATCTGCGCCTTGGTTGCATCTTCTTTCACTTCGAACTCAGAATCAGATGAAAGTGCAGTTGAAGACAATCCAAAATACTTTTGATATCCAGAACCGTCGATAGATAAAGATTTGTTTTTCTTCCACTCTGCAATCTTATCATAATAACCCCTTGCACCATAGTATCGACGAATGAAAGAACCAGAATCACGACCATCCAAAATACGAATACCAATAAAGTTAGTATTAGGGAAGTTGTCTCGAAGATTTTCAAGCATCACATTAGTGAACTGAGTATATTCTCCAAAGAAAGCATAGGTCTTACCAAGTTTACGATCTCGTAGAGTGATTTCATTGTAATAGGGTGAATTGACCCCAATATAAGGTTCACCAGACTGAGACTGTCGTTTCGGAAACTCTTTATAGTACTTCAGAGGATTTGCCTCACCATCTGTGAGAACAACACACTGAACTTTCTGAACTTGGTTTTGAGTTTTGAACTGAGGAATAATTTGATGCAGTGAGATCAGAGACTCGTTAAGAGGAGTTCCAGAAAGACTCAGACGATTAGGACACTGATATAAGTACATTGGTTGAGTATAGGTACTGTTACTGAAGTGTGCAGCAATCCTGAAAATATTGATCATATGTTGTTCAAGATCCCGACTATTGGTTTTGTGGGTGAACAAATTCATGAGATTGAAGTTACCATCTATTCGGAAGAAACCAGGAACCTTATCCTCATCATAAAGATTACCAGAATACCTATAGTCGATCCACTCATTAGTGAAAGAATAGACCTCAAAGGGAATAGAAACTTTCTTGCAAAACCAAATCAGATTATAAAGTTGTTTGATAGTATCCATCATTACATGTCCCATGGATCCAGACCAATCAAGGATAAAAATTAATCCATGATTTTTACCATCAGGGAGAAGAGTTACTTTCTTGAAAAGATCTTCATTGTACTTATAAGTGTGGAGTTTAGAACAATCCAGGACACCAGTGCGAGCAGTAGATGCTCGTGAATATGCATCTGCAGATTTCTTCATCTCAAACTCTTTGACAAGATAACCCACTTCTTTCTGTGCAGACTTCTTAAATTTTTTAAACTCTGTGTCTACCAGACTGAACAATTTTTCATTAGCATCGGGTGTTCCACATTTTTCTTCTGTTTTTTGCCACCAATCGTTGATCTCCCGATGAACATCAGAGTTGGAGACAATGACCTTTTTAAGATCTACTTTAGGAATTTCTACGTAGAAAGTTTCGATTGCATTAGAATCCACCAGATCACGAATCTTCTCTTCAAGACCATCAACAGTCTTCACGTCCAGATCATCAGAGGTATTATCCTCCAGTTCAATCTGTTCCTGTTCTACTTCTTCCTGTTCTTGACCCTGTTCCTTCTCATCGGACTCGGACTTCTGTTTGGAGTCAATGGGGTTTGGAACCATCGGTTCATTCTTACTTTCCTGATCATTGCTTGCAGATGGAACCTGTACAGGAGGTTGAATCTCCGTCTCTTTTTCCTCTTTCTTCTGATTACAATAATCGTACATGCGTTGTGCAGCGATCAGAGATTCTTCAAAAGTCTCGGTATCTGCAATCTGTTTAACAATATCTACTTCCTCATCATTGTGGAAAGGAACTTGAATGAAGTTACCAATCTTGAAATGTAGATTTACTCGATCAGCCAATCCCATCTTGGAAACATCTTTATCCTTCAGATCAAAGAAGTCTTTCTCAAACAATTCTTGATACCCATTGTAAAAAGACTTACGCAGACCAGGATACTTGCGTTTCATCAGTTTCTCTATACGTGCATCTTCTGTGATATTGAAGAATGACGGATTCATGTAGTACCGATCTAACCAGTTCTCATCAAGGGTATAGAGAGCGTGGCCGACCTCATGACCCACCAACATATCATAGACACTGTTGGATGCCTTCTCCCACATAGGAAGGGTCAGGACCCGACTATGGACATTGAAGGATGCAGTCTCAACATGTTTATGTTCAACCACCAGATCCTCAGTCGCGAGGAGTTTGGCGAGTTGAGATTTGATCTGGTGGCGATTCATAGGTCTGTCTCGTATGAATCAATTATACAAAAAAAGGAGGGTAGAAACCCTCCAGGTGGACAGTTCGTCAAACGAACACTCCTTGATCTTTCATGTAGTGTAGTGTTTCTCTAAGATTGCCAATGTGTTTTGCACCGATAGAAATCTGGGGATATGTTGCTTCGGGTCCGAACTCTGCTTCAAATGCTCTTTGAGTGAAGTGTTCGTTAAGTTTATATTCTAAAAACTCACCCTCTAATGATCTTAATAGTGATGCTATACGCTCACACTCCTGACTACCGTTTGTATATACCACACAAGTGTTATCAATCATTTGATTTTTGCTCCTCGTATTCTATTACAACTCGTTTGTATTTTCTACCATCACTCTCAAAGCAGGTGATATGTTGCAACTTGCCATTCAATTCATTTGCAACTTCATGCAGTTTCCACCATGGAATTTCTTTGTTAGTCACGTTGCCTCCAATCTTTTGGTTTATCTTGTTGAAACCAGTCCCTAATATCTTCAGCACTATCAAATCCCGTTTTGTGATTGGATGGGTCGGGATCACCTAATCCCATCCTATTCAGAAAATCATCTGTACTACCTTCTTCAATTTCTTGGGAAGATTGTCTTCGTGCTTTCTGTAACCAATCTCGAGCGGTAGTATGACTCTTTGCTAATTTTTCTACCCAAATCATGTCATCTAATTCAACTTCCTCCTTGTTTGCAATCTTCTTACAGATAGATTCTAGTCGTAGTCTGTACTTGGTAGATAACATATTAGTCCCTGAAATCTAATTTTAGTTCAAGATCCTCTAATTTGAGGTATTCAGAATGTGCCGTCTCTTGACGTTCACATACAATATTTAGAATATCAGTCATTATTGTATCGTTATCAACATAGTCATCAATATATTTGTAGATCGCTTCCTTCAAGTATCTGTATCGATGCCACTCGGGGGAATATGGTTTATACATGATGAAAATATGTTATAGCCGTATTATATATGAGTTTTGCCAACATGTCAACTTAAAATCTGGAATAAATCCAACCTGTACAAATATACTTATCTTTGTCTCTGGGAGGAATTCCACGATGAACGTGAGACCAGTCCGCAGGAAAAAGAAGTAATTTACCCGTTTCAGGTTTTACAAATTCGCCGTTTGCAAACTCAGTATATCCACCATGATCAATAGTATTGAGATACCAAATATAAGTAAGAACTCTTACTGCAACTGCACCAGTATCCTCTCTGGTTATAACAAAATCATGATGCCAAGTATATCCAACAGAGTTAGGATTTGTTCTTTGAATTTGATATCCAGTATCAAAATAACTTTCAAAATTTTGGGATGGAAGTGGATATTTTTTAGTGTGTTCTTCTGTGTATTGTTTTAATGTGTTATAAAAAACTTTATCTTCTTTTTGCCAATCGGGCCAATTTGATAAAGATAAATCAATAGAATCTTTGATGTCTGTTCTAACTTCTCCACCACCAATTAATCCTTGTTCTTTTCTTTTATCTCTTTCAAATTTCCATATACAATGGTTACAAAACTGAGAACTAAGAGTATTCTCATAGATGTCAATGATCATACTACTTTACTAAATCCCTTCACTTTATCAAACTTAATTACACGATCAAACTTATCCATAAGTTCATCTGTCTTATGTGAGATGACAAAGACATGTGCATCCTGTATTACGAATCTAATAATAGTAGTAAAGAACTCGGTGCCAGCACCATCCAAAGAACTATCAAAAATCTCATCCAATATAAGAATATTGGTGCTGGCAGAGTTACGCATTTTTGCGATGTCTCTCCAGGTAAAAAGAAGAGACAAGTCTATTCTCATTTTTTCTCCCTCAGAGAAAGAATCATAACTAAAGTCTTCATGAATTGGAGACCTGATTGATTCTTTAAACTCTTCATCAAGTGAGAAGTTAATGTAGAAGTCCATCATCTGCAGGTATTTGTTTATCTGCTGATTCATCAGAGGCAAATACTTTTTGATGATTTTAGACTTAACTCCACCATCCTTCATTAAGGAATGAGCAAAGTCTAGGTAAGATACTTCTTCTCTCTGGGAGGATCTTTCTTTTTCAGTTTTGTCTAAATCCTCCTTGAGGTTTTTAAGGGTCTCTCGTTCAGTATTTCTGTTTGATACTTGATCGGCAACGTCTTGAATTTCCTTTCTAAGATTCGAGATTTGCCTATTGATCCCAGAAATTTTAACATTGTTTGTTGAAATGTCATTATTGAGTTTGTTAATCTGCGAAGAACAATTTGTAAATTGAGTGTCTTTTTCTTGTTCTACATTGATTGCAGTCTCCAACTCTTTGTAGCCTTCATTTAGCTCCTTGGACTTATCTTGAATGTCTACAATTTTATCTAGGCGAAATTGTTCTTCTAAAGGCTGGGTACATGTAGGGCAAACCGTATTGTCTTCAAAAAATTTATGTTCTTCTACAATGTTTTGTATCTTTTGTTCCAGTTTTACTTTAATTGTATTGAGTTTCTTAAGAGTTTTTTTAGTATTGTTAAGATTCTCTAACTTTGGTTGCAATTCGTCCACAATCTTCAAAGTTTTCCCATCATTTTCATCCATGATGAGATCAGATTCTTTGTGAAGATCTTCTAGTTGTTTCTCTTTTCTATCAATTCTTTCTTTACCAGACTTCTCAATATCTTTAATAAAACTCTCTTGCATCTCAATCTTATCTTCGACCATATCCTTTCGGATCGAAGCTTCACGGATAACTTCATTACAAGAACGAATCCTATCTTTGAGGATTCCGTTCATTGTAGAAAAGATTTTAATATCTAATAGATCTTCTACAATGTCTCTACGATTTGCAGATGTCAACTGCATAAAAGGAACAAATGTGGCAGATCCAAGAATAACAGTCTGAGTAAAAGACTTATAGTTTAGTTTAAGAATACCCTCTTCAAGTTTTTTCTGTTGATCAGACTGAGCCGCATCTTGATTCTGAACCTTACCTTCTACCCAAATCTCAAAGACGTTTGGTTTGATTCCACGGATTACTTTATACTCTCTAGATCCAATAGAAAATTCAATCTCTACAAGACAATCTTTTTCATTAACAGAATTTACAAGTTGAGGTTTGTTGATCTTGCGGAATGGTTTATTATACAAAACAAAGGTAAGAGCATCCAAAATGGTACTCTTACCCGAACCATTTGATCCCATGATCAAATTAGTATTTGACTTTTGAAAATCAATCTCGGTAAAATTATTCCCCGTGCTCAGGAAGTTTTTCCAACGGATCGTCTTGAACAGAATCATAATGAGGTATAACTAACTCGTTTGTACTTATGATCGAATACCTATAATTATACTTGGTACACATCGATATTGCAAGTTCTGGATCTACTTCCACAACATCCATCTCAGGAAAGTCGTCAGCTTCTAACTGCATTGCATAACGTTCAGCATCATCCTCATCCTGAAAAAAGAAAAGAGTCTTATCACCGTAATCATCTTCGACGGCATAAGCACCTTCTTCTTCTTGACCAGATATTGTGAGGATGTACATTATTCTATCTCGCAAGCTTGTTGATAAACTTCTCGTAACAGTTCTTTGACTCTCTCCTTATTCAGATTAAAATCCGAGTCTTCAACATATTTATTAAGAACAGTAATAGTGTCTTCAATCTTCTCACTATCAAAATCAACATCGTCATCGTTGACTTCAAAGTTTTCTACTATCTTAAGATCATGAATACCCGACTTGTAAACCTTATCGATAAATTTATCGAACATTAAAGGATCAGACTTCTTCCTGACTATTACTTTTACAATCTTATCTTTAAGATTCCTAGTATCAAAAAGTTTTGGGTTCTGATCTTCATAGTAAATTCTCTCAAAAATATTATATGGATTTTGAACAAACTCTAAACTAAAATCTTCGGTATCGAAAAAATTAAATCCTCTCTTATCATCCACATCATTCCAGAATAATTGATATGGATTGCCAATATAAAAAATCTTTCCATCATTTGATCTAGTATGATAGTGACCAGAACAAGTGATTCTAAACTTCTGAAAAAGATCTACACTCATACCATGTGGTTGAACATAACCAGGATATGTAGCAAATCCTTTAAGTTCTAAATGACCAAAAGCAGCCTTTGCTTTTGTTTTTCCAATTTCTTCTTGAGTCTCTTCAAAATTTTCTGGAGAAATCCAAGGAACCATGAATGCTTTGAATCCGTCAATGTTATACTCACCAGGACCAGAGATGGGAATAACATTATCGTATTCTGACAAGAGTGAGTCTATTGAATTGACTTCATTCGTGTTCTTATAATACGCATCATGATTACCAACCAACTGGTAAACAGTGATACCTAGATCTTTAAATCTGTCATATACATTTTCTTTTGCCCAGTTGAGACACCAAAAGTCAACAGACTTTCTACTATCAAATGCATCACCAAGGTGAATACAATTTTTGATATTGCGTTTCTCTAGTTCTGGAAAAAAGATGTCTTCATAAAACTTTCTGAAATACTCATGGAAGTTTTTACTTCCTTTACGTCCACCGTAATGAGTATCAGTAATCAGTGCAATAGAACTCATTGATACATCTTTGTTTGAATAGCGTCCTTAATAGAATTATACTCTGCAGAGTTATAATGGTCACCATCTACTGTGAACACTTCGTCGTAACCAGACCTCTCAATGATTTTGGTACGGATCTCCATTTGTTTCTTTTCCTTCTGAATTCTACGGAGAAACGCATAATGAATGATCTGCGTAAAGTAAGCAAAAGGATTCGAGGATTTCTCAGGATTAAAATTATGAATGTATTGAACGCAATTTTCGATTCCATCACAGATCATGTCCTCACGGAACATATAATTGACAAAGTTTGGTTTATAAGACAGATGAGTAGCGATCTTCAAGAAACACTCACCAAGATAATTGGTGATACGTGGTTTCGTCTCACCTTTCTCTGCAGCCTCTGCAACATCGTTCTTATACTTAACGATTGCTACTAGAAACTCTTTGTTATTAACGTAATGTTCTGATCTCTTGCGTTTTTGCATTTCATGGGTCCTTTACTAGTGTTTAAATTGTAACACAAAGTCGAGCTGTTGACAACACCCTAAGATATTGTGTACAATGACTCTGTGGAGTTTCAAAGATCAGCTTTCTTTTTATAAAGCTTTTCAAACCTTATTCTTGCTTCAGATACTTTTGAAACATATCCAACAATTTCAGTAGCATCTTGGGCTCCTTCTTCTGGACTCTTTTTATTTTTTTGTCTGATGAACTTGTGGTATATCTGAATAGACTCTTCACTTTTTACTTCACTGATAGTCATTACTCTATCCATATTCAAAAGGAAGCAGTCGTCATCAGAAAACTTCAACCAAGGATCAATCTTATATCCTTGTATACCTCTTGAAGCAATAGTTATAACCTCTATCGTCACTGGATTATGAAGAATCAACATGGTTCTATCTTCATGTTCCTCCGGAGAAACGATTGCAAATATCTCTTCTCCAGATATTAGTTTTATGACTGCATAGAAATCTTCTTCCATATTATTCTTTTAAATTTACTTGGATGAATTCATAATTGAATTGTTCTTCGTTATATATTTTTACTCTTTCAATTAAGTGATTAAGAGTATAGTTTTTTCTATTCTGTTTTGTGCAATCATCAGCAATATCATATAAAACTGCTTGAGTCTTACCATTTCCTTTTCTTAAAACTCTACCAATAGATTGTAGATTTCTGATTCTAGATTTGGATGGTGATGCAAAGATCACATTATGTAAGTTTTTAATATTAATTCCAGTTGAGAAAGTTCCATAAGAGGCAACAATGATTGCATTATTTTCTTTTTCAGTAATCTCTCTTACAAGTTCTCTTTCTTCTGCGTTCACTCCTCCGTGAACATAGAATACTTTTCTTCCTTTCTCCGCAGAACTATTTATCGATTCATAAAGAGGGAGTCCGTGTGATTCAACCCTAGCAAATAATACCAAGGTGTTTCCTTTTAAATCTAATGCAAGATTTTTTACAAATTTATTTCTTTTTTCATTCCCAATAATAAATTGAACCTCGTCTTCAAATGCTTCAAACACTTGAGGATTATGTCTCATGATAAGGATTTTAATTTGTAACTTGGACAAATGTCCTTTATCAATAAGTTCCTTTGTTTGAGTAACTTTATAAGATGGTCCAAACAATCCTTCCAATACCCACTTATGTGTTTGTGTCCCGTCTAAAGTTCCAGTAAAACCATATCTATACTTTGCATCTGCAAGTTTAGTCATGATACCTACTAGAGATTTTGATTTAAACTGGTGGGCCTCATCACCAATTACTACATTAAAACCATCAAAGAACTTTCTAGGTAATTTATAGATAGACTGCCAAGTAGTAATGATAACAGGGAACTCATTCGTCTTCTCACGTCCACTGTAGATGCGGTGGCAGAAGTCTTCAGCGTTCCAACCATAGTCGTAGAAGTCTTTGTACATTTGTTCGACCAGGGACGTTGTAGGGACCACTAGGAGGATCTTCTTATTTCTTTCAGCAAAGTATCTAACAACAGAATAAATCATCAAAGATTTACCTGATGCTGTTGGTGAGATGAGTAGTTTGCGATTATATTTTAATGCATCATATACGGCTTCAATTTGATAATCTCTTGGTTTATACTTTGAGATTCTAGTCATGTAATCTTTTACACCTTCATATGAGATCATCTCATTCTCTTCAAAAGGTGTTCCGTAGAATTTATTATCTTCAAACTCTACTTTATAGTCATACCTGTTTGCCCATGAAACTATTTTATCGAGAAGTCCAACATAAATTTCTCCAGTATGTGGAGAGAATAGTCGAATCTTTCCATCCCAATACTTACTACGGTATTGAGGCATAAATTTTGCACCTGGTACATCAAAAGTAAAGTGTTCAGAAAGTTCTTGAAATACGTGTGGTTCTGCCTTTAACTTTAGAAATACTTCGTTCTTTTTTCCAATTACAATATCAGTCATATCCTCTAATAAACTTTTGCCACTCAATCGCATTTTTCAGTTGATATGTTCTATTTAAAATAGTTCTTATAATACTATCTAGATAGTCCAACATCATTTGATAGTAATCAATCTTGGTGAGACATTTGATAATATCTTCATCTGCATCAAGATATTTGTCTAAGTCTCCTTTTAGAACTTTGTGGTCAAAAGGATATTCTGCATATACTTCTGGTTCTGCTCTACCAGTGTAGTATTGCCATTTTTCTTTTTTTAAAATTTTGTATTTGTTCTCTTGAGATTTCTTAAGAACAAGGATGTTATTATAAAATTTATAGTATTTTGAATGGAGACTTGGAATCTTTGTAGATTCTGAATGTAAATTATCATCATCGATCTTGGAATCTTTTTCCCAAAGATCTTGTATCATGTCAAGATTCATACTTTTCGATGTCATAAAGATCATATTTAAATGCAGCCTCTGCGACTACGTATTCCACATCAGTCGCGGAAGAATCAAAGGGGATTGTTGAAAGTGAGACTGGAAAAAGTCCTCTAAAGTGTACTTTAGAATTTACTCTAAAGTTACTATTATATATTAACAGAGTACCATCGGAAGTGTTGGGATCTGCTGCTAATTCATCCCCATTAATCCAACTTTGATATTCTGCAATAGAATCTGGATATCCAAGACCTCTTATCCAGTTATGGATCTCCATATAATTAACAAGATCTTCGTCTACAATAAATCGAAGAGAAAAGTCTCCGTATTGTATTTTGTCTCCTGGTACAGGACGATCCCTAAGGTAAGTAGATTGTACTGCTGAACCCATTCCAATTTCAGGAATGTTTGCAGACTGTGCCAGAAAATCAACTTTCGGCGTTCTTGCTATAGTAAATTTAAATCCAGTTGGAGCAAGAAAGTTTCTGTTAGAAATTTGTCTTGCGAACGCAGAGAATGACATAGCGTTTTATCTTTATTTATTTGCATAAAAAAAGAGGTCCCGAAGGACCTCTGGAGATATGTGAGAAGAGATCACATGAGGTTAGCAACCTTGACTCTTCTGTAGTAACGGTTTGCGTTGATGCGGAGTCTTCCGAGACCTGCGGTAGTTCCTTCTGCGAATGGGTTAGCAACAATACCGTAACGGGTCTTGAAGCCAATCTTGGGCTGGAAGGTGTCCTGACCAACGGCGCGAACCATTTGGAGGGGAACGTATGGGCAGTAGAAGAGTCCTGCGTCATATGCGCTAGAACCTTTATATCCAACAACGTAGTACTGTGAAGAATCTACGTTTGCAGCATAAGGATCGATGTATACGCGATACTTACCTTGGAGAACACCAGCGAAGGTGTTACCACTGTCATCAACGTTAAGGTTAGCGTTGAGTGCAGGGGTGTAATCGAGTACACCAGCCATGGTTAGAGCGGAAGCAACGTCTGCGGAGCAGATGATGGTGTTGCCCTTTCCTCTACGAGTTCTTTGTGCGATTGCGTTGGCATCGCGCTCGATTTGGAATAGAAGACCCTTGAACTTCTCAACAGACCAACGACCGTTGGAGTCAACGTCGAGGTCGAAAGTACCTGCGGTTGCAACGTTTGCAGTTGCACCCTGTTCGGCAACCTTGTAGATGGTTCTGATGACTTCACGGTTGATCTCAGCAAGAATCTCAGTAGAGAGGATATTTGCGAGTTCAGCCTCAGCGTTCAATCCGTGGATTGCCTTGAGGTCTTGTGCAAGTTCCAAGGAGTACTCAGCTTTGAGTGCTCTGGACTTAGCAGTTACGGTGACTTTCTCGATCGAGAATGCCATCTGGTTGAAGTGGTTAGAAGCACCGTCTCCGAGAGCTTCAGACTCACCAGTGGACATACCCTGACCAACGGTGTAACCGAGGGAGTTTGCGGAACCAACTGGGTTCAGCGCACCTGGGTTAGTACCTGCTTGTGCATCAGTACCCATACCAGCAGCGGCATCAGAGAAGCCACCAGTGAGGGAATCTGCACTGTTCTGACCAGACATTGCGGAATCGACTTCATCGAAGAAGGTCTCGGTTCCAGTCTGATTGTCCTGACGGGAGCGCATTGCGAAGATAAGTCCAGTAGGACCACTCATTGGCTGAACGCCGCAGATATCGTATGCGATCAAGTTAGGCATGGAGCGTCTGATCAAGGAGATCAGAACGGGGTCGAAGCCAGCAACGTTAGCGCCTGCAGGTGCATGACCTGAGTTGGTTGGTGCAGCTTCTCCAAGGAAGGAAGCAGTCTCTTGGGACTCTTTCTCTTGGTTCTCTAGGAGTTGTGCGACAACTCCTCTCTTGTGGGAATCGGCAATATCACTGAAACTTTCGTGGTTCAGGACAGGAGCCCACTTCTCCTGTAATTGTTGTAGGTTTTGTCCGTCCATTTTACTTTTCTATACCTCGTAAGATGTTGTTAGGTGCGGTTTGAGTATTATCTAAAACTCACTTTTTAGCAACGGTGGAAAGAGCGCGAACATAAGCGTCCATGGTGGAAGATACTTCCCCCATTGATGTCGCTTCCTCGGTTAGTGTTTCTTCCGTTTCGTTTGCTGGAGTACCAGCCTTTCTTGGGAAGTATGACTCCCTAAGAGTTACCAGCTTCTGGTAATAGTCATTTTCACTCTCAAACTCAACATTCTCTACGAGGGACTCAAGCTTATCCTTTTGGGAAACAGCAAGACCTTCGCAAACTCTGTTGAAAACAGATTCAGCTGTGGATTCTCCAAGCTGTTTATTGAGATAGATATTCTTCTCAATCTGTTCGTTGAGTTTGGTCTCCATTTCATCTAATTTCTGTACCATGTTCTCTAGTACATCATATTTTTCTTCAGGGATTGTTACATAATGTTCTTCAAAGAGACCCTTCATACCAGTGATGAAGGATTCGGTGATCTCAGACTTGAGACCATTTTCGATGGATAGAGAATTTTCTTCTAACCACTCAGCAGAAACATACTCAAGGTATGAATCTACACGTTCGGTTAGTTCTACTTTAATTTCTGCAACTTCTTCGGAAAGTGCAGTAGCATACTGCTCTTCGAGTTGTGCAGAGATTTCCTTGGCTTTAGCGCCCAGAGCAGCTTCAAAAACTAGTTTTGCCTTTTCTCTGAACTCTTCGGAAAGTGACTCGTCGCCAGAAAGAAGTGCGTTAACATCTTCTTCAATTGCAGAATCGAGTTCTTCACCAGCAAGAATTTCTTCTTCGGTGGTTTCTTCCGACTCAGCTACGACTTCCGTCTCGTTGGTGGTTGTCTCTTCTTCAGAAACGACTTCACCTTCGACTTCAACCTCTTCCATTTTACCGCCTTGACCTGGGGTAGAAACTGGAGTTGCAGAAGTACCTGCTGCATCAGCAGGGGCTGCACTCTTGGTTACTACATCTTTGACCTGCTTCAGCGTAGCACCAGGTGTTTTCAGCGCATTGCTGTCATCATCTGGTTTGCTGTTTTCTGGAGTTGGTCCACCCAGATCCTCGTAAGACGCTGCCTGTCCAGGGGTCGCAACAGAGGTTGCACTGGTTTCAGGTGCCATTGGCGCAGAAGCCTTAGCATTAACAGCGGTTTTGGATTGAGTTGTGCCTACTTCCATTTCGTGTAAATTGTTACCACTGGACATTTGTACTCTCCGATTACCTTTGTATAATCTGTATTTATTTATAAGTTAAAGCAACTCATAGTGAAGATAGGAAGTCGTTGAACAGATTTAACTTCTGTTCGTCGAGTCTTCCTTCGTCTACGAGAGTATTTATACGGGTCTTAATTATTTCCGCTTTCTTTTCGCGAAGTATACTACCTTCCCATACCCACTCTTTTCCTTCCATGATTCCATCAACAAAAGCCTCAGGTGCAGAAGGATCTGCTACGATATCAGCAGCAGTTGCTAACATGAAGTCTTCGCCTACAACTTTACATCCATTACTATCTTCTTTTAGTGAACCAATACCACGGGAAGAGACTCCTAGTTTTACACCTTCACCTAAAAGTGATTGTGCAATTTTACCCATAGGAGTAGAAAGGATTTTTGCCTTTCCGTAGAAGTTATCACCTCTTTGTTCAAGCATCGTGATCTTGTGAGAAACACGTTCTAGATTTACAGTAGGACCATCGGGGTGGCCTAACTCACCTAAAGCACGACCCTTTCCCGTAAAACTTTCGTTATAACGATGTACTTCTTTTGCTAGAGTTTCGACGGGATACATACGACCATTACGGTTCTTGATTCCGCCTTGTAGAAATACACCTTCGATGTAAAGGGATTTTTTTCCACCCTTAGATTCGACGATAACGTCTACACTCTCTATTTCTTCCCTGATTAGTTTCATTTCACTATTGGTAGAGTCTTATATTTTATTTATGACTATGGACTAGTTATAGGGTTATTACTAGAATCATGTCTTTGATAAGTACCCACACCAACTGATTGATTACTATCATTATGACGTTGATATGAAGCAGGAGTTCTGGTTCCTACCCCAGCATTACTGTTGTAAGTATATGCGATGTAATCAGAATTAAAATTTTGATAGGTTACAGTTGACCATCCAGTCGTACCGCCAAGATAAGAAACAGTAGTAACTCCTGGTTGGGTTGAGTCCTGAGTATTGCTTTCGTCGTGGCGGATATATGACATTAGTCAGTTTCCTTTTCTGGAGTTGGTTCTTCTTCAGTCTCTGTTTCTGCAGAAGCTTCTGGAGTTTCCTCTTCTTCGGTTTCAGTTTCGACTTCTACTTCGGTTGTACTGAACATTGAAGTAGCGACTTGTGGTCTTACTTCATCAATGTTTGCAGCAGACTTCTGCATCAAAATGTCTTTCAATCGATCACTAACTTCGGATGCCGAAGCACCCTTAGCAATCATATCAACTACGTCATCCATGTTTTTAGAATAATAAGTAACTCAAATTATTTATATCTCTCCGCCATCGGGAACTTCTGTAGCAGATCCATCAATTTCTGGATCTTGTGGAGAACCACCTGATCCTAGATTGGTAGTATCTAATGGTAGTCCCGTATTTGGATCTACTGGTTGACTTGGATCTGGAATAATTCCTTGTTGGATTTCTTTTTTTATCTGTTGATCAATTTCTATGATCTCTTGATCAGTCTGTTTGAATACACGTCTTCTTACATAATCTGCAGAATAATATCTACCAACATAAGGTTCAAGTGCAGTTGCAGTTTGAACTCTTTCATTCATTAACTCATTCTCTTTTAGTTCGGAGAAATGATTATCATAAATGTAATCATATTGAATATGTTCAGAAATAACTTCCCAATCTTCCATAGAAACAATGTTCTTAAGGAGTAATTGAGTTTTCAACATATCATGAAAGAGAAGTGAAAATCTCTTTCTCATTCTTCCGACGAATTTAGTAAACTTAATTTCGTCTCTTAAAATTTCAGAAGATCGTCCAAGATTAAAACCACCACTAGATGCAAGTCTAGACTCGGGAACACCAAGTGCTCTGTATAGTTTCTTTTGGAAATACTCAATATCAGCAAGTTCTCCCAAATTTTGACCACCAGGAAGAGTTGTGATTTCAGTTCCGCGACCACCTTCGCGACGAGGAAGCCAGAAATCCTCTAGCATACTCATCATCTTACGATCATCACGAACTTCTCCAGTGTTCGCATCATAAACCAACTTATTACGATAACGGTTCATGACTTCACGCAGATATTGTTCTGCTTTGATTTTTGGTAGATTGCCAACATCAATATAGAAAATTCTACGTTCTGGTGCTCTTGATAGTCTGTAGATAACCAAGGAATCTTCAATCATTCTAAGTTGATTGAGTGCCTTGATTGCTTTATGTAGATATGAGAGAACAGTATTCTTATTTCTATCTACCAGACCAGAGTGGACGTAGGTAATTGCATCTTTCGAGATTCTAGTTACTGCACCTGCACCAGTTTTAAATGATCCTGATTGTTTACCCATACGACCATTTGGATCGTACTCATAGTATTCTTCAATTTGTGGTGCTGCAGTCTCGGCTCCTTTGATATTTGAAATTGCTGGACCGAGTGGATTATTTTTATCTTGTTTTATTCTTCTAATATGTCTAACGTTTTGCGGATCAATATAACGGAGTTCCTGGATACCTTGTTCTGGTTTTTTAAAGTCAATTACTTTATGATAGTAAATACGTCCATCAACATACCAGTTTCTTAAAATCTCATGACACCTATCATCAAAGTGTAGTAAAGATTTAATATTTTTAAATTCTTCTCTGATCAAACTTTTCAGTTTATCCGTGCAGGGAGCATTCTCCAAATCAATCGCAACAGGAGAATCATTCTGATCAGAAACGATCGCTTCGTTTATTACATCTTCAATGGCTCCATCCACCTCAGGATGTAACGCCATTTCTCGATATCTTTTGATTAAGTCAAACTCAGTTTTATAAACACCTTCAATATCAACGTACTGTCCATAAAAACCACTAGAAACATAATAATCCGAAGAATCTTCTTGATTCTCCGGCACAGGAGAAACGACGGACTTTTTAGATCCGTCGTCTTCCTTGAATTTAAAACCAAATAATTTAGGCATTAACTCTCAAATAGAACTCTTGGTTCTATTATTTATGTCATCAAATTAGCTGGACTGGGGAACACCCATGTCAGATGTACCATTTCTAAGTGCATCCCACCATTGAACTTGTAGAGTTACTGTGAACTCTTCAATGATATCGGAAGAATCATAAGAAACTTCGATTTCACTGACATTAGTTGGGAATACTCCGTAGAATCTGTAAGTTTTCAGAACGGGAATACTTGAATCAAGTTTTGGCCCAACGTTTGAACCAGCAACACCTCTACCGAGTTGTCTTACATAACAATCGGTTTGATACTGGGATGGGGTGATGACACCAGAGTTGTCATTTACTCTATTGATTCCATTCATCCACTTCTCGAAAGCAGTTCTGATTTTGAAATCAGTATCGTTGACGACAGTGATGGTCCAGGGATCAAAAGTACGATCACCTGCAACCTTCAGAACTCTACCTCTGAAAGGGACTGGAATTTCTGCAATGTTGGATGCAGGAAGTTGTGCAGCTTTGCACATGAATTGAGTTAGATCTGAAACCGATCTTGTATCATCATTAATTCCTGTTCCGGGAGTGTCTCCTACCAGTGCAAAAGTAGGAAAGTTAATTTCAACTTCAAACAGATTGGGGCGGGCACCGCCGCCAATCAGTCTTGCTTTAAAATCTTCAAGTGTTCTTGTACCAAATTGTGGTGGGTTTTGATTTGCCATTGTTCGTTACCTGTAGAATAGGGTTATAGTATTAAAACTGCGATTAAACGGTTCCAACAACCTCTTCAAAGCTAACTCCAGTTCTGTTAGCAACGAAGGTAAGACCAATGAAGTTGATTGATCTTGCAGGTTTGATAAAGATGTCAGCCCTAAACTGATTTGCATCAATAACATCTGGAGTGTTATTAGTTTCATCACATACAACGAGGAAATCTGTGATACCTCTCTTTGCTTTAACATCACGGAGATATGGTTCAACAATATTGACAAAATTGGATCTTGTCAGTGCATCATTGAATTCAAAGAGTTGTGATCTTGCTGCGGTTTGAATAGTATCTTCAACGGTAAGGAACAAACGACGAACATTAATTCTATCGAACGCAGAAGCATATGATAGACCAGTCTTATCTCCGAAGAGAATAATTCCAGAACCAGGCGAGAAGATAACTGGGTTGATTCTCTTAGGATAGAGAAGATCTCTTTGTGCTTGAGTTGGGTTATATGCAAGCTTAATTGCATTGTTAATAACACCTCTCTGAGCACCAGCTGGAGAGAACCATGGATAATTGTTGATGGATGTTCTTGCCATCAAACCAGCAATATCACCATTCAGAGGAATATATCTGAACTGATTATTGAATCTATCGAACATGTACTTATAACCACTGTCAAATACAGCGTAAGAACTTGATGTAATAGAATCGTAGAATTGGGTAATGTTATTTGTCTGAGTCTCTGGATTTGTTACGTTAACAACTCCTGATCTGTGTGGGGAGATTACTGCAACACAGTCCTTTCTACCATTTGCAATTGCAATCAATTTGTTTGCTTTTGCTTGAGACTCGAATAAAGTGCTTCCACCACTTGGTCCTTGAATTAGGAAGTTTACATCATATTCTGCTGGATTTTCTAGAACTGTATAACTAGAAATTACACTTGCAAGTGTTGGAGCATATCCATTAGTTGCACCGTAGTTTGCACCGTTATCAAGAGTGTAAGTCTTATTACCTGCAAGACCGAAAGCAGTTCCACTTGCTTCTTGTCCCCAGGTAAGACTTCCACCACTAGTTACAGTAAATCCAGTCAGAGTTGTAAATTGTGGAGATACTAAGGAATCTACTGCACCTGCAAAGAGATAATTTGAATTATTCTCAATGTAGTTCTTATAGTAGATGTTCTCACTTGGAGTAATTCTTGCATCAGTAGCCTTAGAAAGGTTAGTGAACTTCTCAAGAATGTTTCCAGAAACACCACTTACTGATCCATTGTCGTCAACGACAACAACGTGCATCTCATCATTTTTACCATTTCTGGACTCAGAATATTGTGAAGTACCAGGTCTAGGTGCGACGTTCTTCCAGTAAACAGTAGAATTTTCCAGTCCAAGAGTTTGCTCATCATACCAGTCTGTTACTTTATGATATGATGCTTCTGGTAGTAGTCCTTCACCGTTATCATCGGTTTGGTCTACTGCGTCTCTTGTATATCTGACAACTAATGTTGTTGCTGCAAATCCAGCAGGTGATGCAGTGTCTAGGATAATTTTACCAGTATCAAAACCAACAACTCTTGCAGAAAGAGTTCCGTTGAGTGTTTGTACTAAATCTCCTGGGAATGTTACAGTCTCAGCTTTGATTCTTGAACCAACTTCAGTATTATTTGTAAGAAGTTCGGTTGAACCGAGACTTACTGTTACATCGTTAGTAATTCTGAATTTCTCAAGAGAAGTTGCAGTTCCAACGTTGTTGAATACCTGCCAATAAGTTGACTTCTCTCCATCAATCTGAGATTGAACTCTGTTAAGTCCAGATTCGGTGTATTCTACAGCTACAGCTGTTCCAGTTGCATTTTCAGTTCTACTGAGAATCTTAACATCAACAGATCCATTGTTGATCTGGGTGATGATGCCTTTTGTGAAACCAGTGAAAGATTTTACAGTTCCATCTACTGGATCTGCATAAGAAGTTGTGAATCCACAAGTGATTCCGTAACCAACATCAAGTCCAAATGTACCGATAGATACTCTTTGGTCTGCGGCGGAGTCGATGGTGCAAATTTTTAGTTTGTTTGACCATGATCCTGATTCTCTAGCAGCATAGTGCCAATCTGATGCTGCTGAGTATGAATTCGCGTAATCTTCTTGTGACTTGATCTTTAGGGAAAGAACAGTACCAGCAACACCTGCGTGTGCATTGACAAGGTTGCCATCGTCTGAACGAATGACTCTTAATGTTCCACCATAAGAAAGATAAGAGGATGCGGTCATCCAATACTCATATTGACCATCGGTATTTTGTGGTTTACCGAAGGTATTGAGAAGGTCTTGTTCTGTTTCTACCAGTACAGGTACTCCGATTGGACCTCTAGCAAAAGGACCTGCAATTGCTCCCACCTGATCATTTACTGCATCAATTCTGCCTACAGTAAGATCAACTTCTCTAACTTTTACGCCTGGTGATACTAAGTTAAGCGACATTTCTTTCCCCTCTAAAGAAGATTCATATGACTGAAACTATTTAGAAATTTGGATGCTTCAAGTGGGGAAACAGTACATGAACACCCTACCAATCAGGATATTCCCAGTAAACTTGTTTATTTTTAGTTCTTGATATTTTAATTCTTTGTACCGTACACTCTTTACATTCATAAGAATATGCAGATGGTAGAGTGCCCCGATCTTTTCTTGTTAGATAAAAATAATTCAACAAATTTTTTGTTTTACCACAAGATCTACACTTTCTTTCATTAAGAAATAAGTGTTCTAGTTCAAATGACTCTTCAAAAGTCATTATTGGTACTCCCACATATATGACATGTCACCATATTCATCCGTCTTCCATATTGTTCCATCATTTTCTACGATGGTTGATTCGTCATCCAAACCATCACTAATAAATCCAAAGGGAGCCATGTCAGCTTCTATCTGGTCCCTTTGGTCCTCATATATTTTTTTACGAACATCATTATCCGTCATTTCTTTGAAATAGTCTTGTTGAACTAACCATGCAAATATAACAAGACACATAGCAAGGTCATCATTGCAACCTTCTTCAGCCTCGAACGATCCGGCCTTTTGAATGAATGTGGTTAACTCACTAATTACATCTAGATCTGATACAAGTAACTTTTCATCTTCAATCATTGCCTTTAAATTTAGAGATCCAATCTTTTTTACAGT
>Ga0257114_1000606_pt1 | contig 27942 bp, 31 predicted proteins | sample SI112_10mmetaG_FD_190149 | JGI IMG/M metagenome (GOLD analysis project Ga0257114, IMG submission 190149) | Marine microbial communities from Saanich Inlet, British Columbia, Canada - SI112_10m | ecosystem: Environmental > Aquatic > Marine > Inlet | place: Canada: British Columbia | collected...
ACTACAATATCGTGGCAGGTTTGATGACCGAGGCTCAAAAAATATATCTAATCCTAATCAGAGTGATTTATTTAAGGCAATGTTTCAAATTGCAAGGACCGGGAAAGGACCAATTAAACAGGAAGCAAGCATTGGATGTTCTATTAAATGGAGATAGTTATATATAAATCGTATGAATGAAAGAGAATTATCAAATGCAATTAGGTTTTTAAGCTTAGATGCTGTAGAGAGAGCAAAGTCTGGTCATCCAGGAGCGCCCATGGGTATGGCAGATATCGCATATGTTTTATGGAAAAAATTTCTAAAGCATAACCCTAAAAACCCAAACTGGATAAATAGAGATAGGTTTGTCTTATCAAATGGTCATGGATCCATGCTTTTATATTCCCTGTTGCACTTAACAGGATACAAACTCTCTATTGATGATATAAAAGATTTTAGACAATTAAACTCTATTACCCCCGGACATCCTGAGTGTGATATTACTCCAGGGGTTGAAACTACCACTGGTCCTTTAGGTCAAGGTCTAGCAAATGCAGTAGGAATGGCTTTGGCTGAAAAATCTTTAGCTAGTGAATTTAATAAAAAAGACCATAACTTAATTGACCACTACACTTATGTGTTTAGTGGAGATGGTTGTTTAATGGAAGGTATTTCTCATGAAGTATGTTCACTAGCAGGCACTTTGGGGCTGAACAAACTTATCCTAATTTATGATATGAATAATATCTCTATAGATGGAGATACATCAATTGCTTTTACAGAAAACATTAAAAAAAGATTTGACTCATATGGCTGGAATGTTATCGATAATGTAGACGGACATGATTTTAGTTCTATAGAGCAATCTATTTCAAGGGCTAAAAGAGAAACATCAAGACCAACTATAATATGTATGAAAACTACTATTGGTTTCGGCGCACCTAATAAGGAAGGAACAAGTGGCATACATGGGGCACCTCTTGGAGAATCAGAAGTCCAATTAACGAGAAAAAATCTGGGTTGGAAATTTGAGCCATTCCATATACCCAAATATATTTATAATGAATGGGATGCAACTGTATTTGGCAAAAATTTAGAAAAGAGTTGGAATAAAGAATTAGTTTCTTATAAAAAATCATATCCAAAATTATATGCCGAGTTGCAGAGACGTCTAAAAAACAAACTTCCTTCTATTCTAACTAAGAAAATAGATTTCCTGATAGAAAATAATGATAAATCTATGGCTACAAGAAAATCATCTCAAGTGGTACTAGAACATATTGGGCCAATTTTGCCTGAACTTATTGGGGGTTCAGCAGATCTTAAAGAGTCAAATTTAGTTTTTTGGCCTGAATCAAAACCATTTAGTAAAAAAGATCCAACTGGGAAATATATCCATTACGGAGTTAGAGAATTTGGCATGTGTGCAATAAATAATGGTATCTTCTTGCATGGAGGATTTAGACCTTACGGTAGTACTTTTCTAATATTTTCTGAATATGCTAAAAATGCTATTAGAATGTCAGCTCTAATGCATCTGCCTATAGTTAATGTATTTACACATGATTCTATTGGCTTAGGAGAAGACGGCCCGACACATCAGGCTGTAGAGCAACTAACTTCCCTTCGCATAATCCCTGGAATGAGTGTGTGGAGACCCGCAGATGTTACAGAAACAGCTATATCCTGGAAATCTAGTTTGGAAAAATTAAATGGACCTTCATCGCTAGTTCTAACAAGGCAAACTTTGCCAGAGCTAAAAAGGTCAAAAGCTCAAATTAAATCTATTGCAAAAGGCGGTTATATTTTACAAGATTGTAGTCAGAAAATTGACGCAATACTTCTATCATCTGGCTCCGAGACTCATCTATGTTTAGAGGCTGCTGAGAAATTAAAAGATAATGGTTTAGAAATTAGGGTAGTATCAGTGCCCTGTTTGGAAGAATTTTTATCCCAACCAAAGTCATATCAAAATAAGGTGATCCCTAATGATTTTGATAATATTCTCGCGGTTGAAGCTGGCATTGGTGTATGTTGGGATAAACTTATTGGCAAGAAAGGTATAAAAATCACTATGGATTCCTTTGGTGTATCAGCCCCTGGAGATAAAGCATTGAAATACTTTGGGTTCACAACATCAAATGTTATTAAACAAACTAAAAAATTAATCAAAAAAAACAGGTAACAGTATGACTATAAATGTAGCAATAAATGGATTTGGTAGAATTGGCAGAAATGTTTTTAGAGCTAATTATGAAAGTGGAAATAACAGTGAAATAAAAATTGTTGCAATAAACGATTTAGGTGATACAAAAATCAATGCGCATCTTTTGAAATATGACACGGCTCATGGACCTTTTGGTAAAAGCGTTCAGATAAAGGATAATAAGATAATTATTGATGATAAAGATGAGGTGCTTGTTCTTAGCGAAAGAGATCCTTCCAAGTTACCATGGAAAGATCTTAATATAGATGTGGTAATGGAATGTACTGGTTTTTTTGCATCTAAAGAAAAATCTATTAGTCATATAGATGCTGGCGCTAAAAAGGTATTAATTTCAGCTCCAGCAGCCAATGTAGATGCAACAATTGTATATGGTGTTAATCATGAAATATTAAATGATTCACACAAGATTGTTTCCAATGCCTCATGTACAACTAATTGTTTGGCTCCGCTAATTAAAAATATTCATACTGAATTAACTGTTGAAAGCGGCATAATGACAACTATTCATTCTTATACAAATGATCAGGTTCTAACAGATGTTTATCATACTGATTTGAGGAGAGCAAGATCAGCCACTCAATCAATGATACCTGCAAAAACTGGAGCAGCATCTGCGGTAGGTTTAGTACTCCCAGAATTAAATGGCAAGCTTGATGGTTTTGCTATCCGGGTTCCAACAATTAATGTATCTCTAGTTGATTTATGTATTAATGTAAAACGAGAATCATCTCTTGATGAAATTAATTCTATAATAAAAAAAGCATCTGAAAATGAACTATCAGGAATACTTGGATATAACTCGGAACCTTTAGTATCAATAGACTTTAATCACTCATCTTACTCATCTGTATACGATGAAAGCTTATCTAGAGTTATGAATAATAAGTTTTTTAAAATATGTTCTTGGTATGATAATGAGTGGGGATTTTCAAATAGAATGCTAGATGTAGCTAAGATTTTAGCCAATAATTAATGATTAAAGAGTCTAGTCAATTTGAAATAAAAAATAAAAATGTATTATTACGTTTGGATTTAAATGTACCAGTTTTTAAGGGAAGAATACTTAGTGATTTTAGAATCTTAAAATCTGTCCCTACAATTAAAAAACTCCTGAAAAATAACAATAAAGTTATAATAATTTCTCATTTTGGTAGACCTAAAGAAGGTTGTCATGACGATTCTTTAAGTCTCGAAATAATTATAAATAATTTAGAAAATCTGGTTGGGGAAAAGATTACCTTTTCTAAGGATTGGATTAATGGTGTTAATTTTAATGGCAATAATATTGTGCTTTGTGAAAATGTAAGATTTCAACTTGGGGAAAAACAAAATTTGCCATCACTAGCTAAACAAATGTCTACATTGGGAGATGTTTTTGTTTTTGATGCTTTTGGTGTCTCACATCGAAAAGAAGCATCTACATATGGTATTTCAGATTATCTGGAAACATTCTCTGGTGATTTATTAAAAAATGAAATCATGAATGCTAATAAACTCCTAACATCTGATAAAAGGCCAATGACTACAATTATATCTGGAGCTAAGATCTCCACAAAGTTAACGCTCATTAAAAAACTAATCTCTAAGTCTGATAATATTATCCTTGGTGGAGGCATATTAAATACATTTTTAATGGCAATGGGTCATGAAATTGGTAATTCGCTTGTTGAGAAAAGCTTTATTGAAGAAGCGCAGGAAATATTAAATTCTAGTGATGCACCTAAATTAATAATCCCAGTGGATGTCATGGTATCATCCAATGCAGCTTTTGATAACCCTCAAAACAGAGACATATCTGTGGTACAATCTAATGATAAAATATTAGATATAGGTGAAAAAACAATAGATCGTTATATTAAAGTAATTTCTGAATCATCAATAATTTTTTGGAATGGCCCTTTAGGTTATGTAGAAAAATCACCATTTGATAACGGTACCATTAAGATTTCTCAAGCTATAGCCTCTTCAAAGGCATACTCAGTTGTAGGCGGGGGAGATACAATTCCTATTATTGAGGGTTTAAGCCTTCAAGATGAATTTTCATGTCTCTCTACTGGCGGCGGTTCGCTATTAAAATTTATTGAGGGTGAAGATTTACCAATTTTAAAGAAACTAGGCATGCATAGATTATGAGAAAAAGAACAAAGATAATAGCAACGTTAGGGCCATCATCGTCATCCCCAAAAATAATTTCTAATTTAATTAAAGAAGGAACCGATGTATTTAGAATAAATTTATCCCATTCGAATGTAAGTGAGATCAAAAATGTTATTAAAATACTGAAAGATGCATCAATGGAGCTAAAAAGACCAGTAGCTACTTTAATAGATCTTCAAGGTCAAAAAATAAGGATCAAAGGCTTTGACAATAAAGAATATATATTATTGAAGGCGAAAAGTGAGTTTATTCTTGATGCAGCTCTTGCAGATAATAAAGGAACGGATTTATCAGTAGGACTAACCTACAAGGATTTGCCTAAACAATTAGATATTGGAGATGAATTATTATTGAGTGATGCATTAATCAAACTGGAGGTTACTAATATCCAGAAATCTAAGATTTATACCAAAGTTATTCGTGGTGGAAAACTTAAGCCTTACCAAGGTGTAAATAAAAAAGGTGGAGGTCTATCTTTAAAGGGAATTACTGAAAAAGATAAAAAAGATTTAACCAGTGCTGCAAAACTAGATATTGATTATATTGCGGTTTCATTCGTAAAAGATGCTAACGATATTAAAGCCGTTAAAAAAATTATTGGAAAAAAACAAATTGGTATTATTGCAAAAATTGAAAGAAGTGAAGCGCTAGATAATATAGATGAAATTGCTAAAATTAGTGATGGACTTTTAGTTGCTAGAGGTGATTTGGGTGTAGAGATAGGTATTGAACAGCTACCAGCTGTGCAGGATATGTTAATTAGGAAAGCTATTTCATTTGATAAAATTGTTATAGTTGCTACTCAGATGATGGAGTCGATGATAAACAACAGAGTTCCTACCAGAGCTGAAGTATTTGATGTTGCCAATGCTGTTACTTCTGGAGTTGACGCCGTCATGTTATCTGCTGAGACTGCTATAGGAAGCTACCCAGTAGATGTTATTGAAGAAGTTAGTAGAATATGTGAAGTAGCTGAAAAAACAAATAGAAAAAATCTAAAAATTACCAGAAAAGATAAGAGCTTTGTGAAAACTGACCAAACAATTGCGATGGCAGCAGTATATTGTGCAGATAAGTCAAACATCAAAGCAATTGCAACACTTACCGAGACAGGATCTACTCCACTTTGGATGTCTAGAATTGAGTCTACTATACCAATATATGCAATGACAAAGAATGATAGGACTAGTCGAAGAATTTGTCTTTTGAAAGGTGTTTACTCGATGAAATTGGATGATATTGAGTATGTACATGCCAAAGCAAATAAACAAGTTATTGATCTTATGCTAGAGAAAGGAGCAGTCAAAAAAGGTGATTATGTGATAATCACTAAAGGAGATCTAATGGGAACTAGTGGTGGAACAAATGCATTAAAGATTGTTGAGGTTGGCAATTTAATAGAGGTGTAATATTATATATACAGTTTCGAATAAACTGATTGAAAAAATGGAGTCAAAATGAATAAAGAGATACTTAAATCAATAGCAGAAGCAATGATGCAAACACCTAAAGGATTATTAGCAATGGATGAAAGTTCTCCAACTTGTGCCAAAAGGTTTGCAGCTTTAAGTATTCCTGAAACAGAAGAAAATAGAATTAGATATAGAGAGCTAATTATATCAACTCCAAATCTTTCAAACTATATTAGCGGTGCAATATTATTTGACGAAACTTTCCATCAAAAAATGAGCACAGGTGTACTGTTTAGAGATCATTTGAAAGAAATTGGTGTTCTTCCTGGAATTAAAGTTGATGCAGGAGCCAAAGATTTCTCTAATCACCCTAATGAAAAAATAACTGAAGGCCTAGATGGATTAAGAGAAAGATTAGTTAAATATGAATCATTAGGAGCAAAATTCTGTAAGTGGAGAGCAGTTATAACAATTGGTGAGAGTATTCCTAGTGACTCATGCATTAGCTCTAATTGCAATGCTCTTGCTAGATATGCATCTTTATGCCAAGAAAATAATTTAGTACCAATTGTAGAACCTGAAGTATTAATTAATGGTAAACACTCCATCGAAGAGTGCGATAAAATAACAAGATCTACTCTCAAATGTTTATTTGATGAACTAAAATTAATTAATATATATTTCCCAGGCGTTATCTTGAAACCGAGCATGGTAATTTCTGGAGATAAAAATTCAAACCGTGCAAACTTTGATAGAGTTGCAGAGATGACGGTTAAATGTTTAAAAGATATGTGTCCTAAGGATTTAGGTGGAGTGGCATTTTTATCTGGTGGTCAAACTAATGATGAAGCTACTAATCATTTAAAAATCATGAATTCTGGAATACATGATTTACCATGGAGAGTAACTTTCTCATATGCTAGGGCTATTCAGCAGTCTGCTCTTAATGCTTGGTCTGGAAAAGATGAGAATCATGAAAAAGCACAAACTATTCTAGCAGAAAGAGCAAAACTATGTTCTGAGGCTTCAGTTGGTAATAACTAAGCGGTAATCAATTTAATTAATTTATTAAATTCTCTCTGATTATGGTGCTTTTTGTTTAAAATCTGAATTAATGGAGTCTTGCATAGAGTCTTAATTTCTTTATAATTATCCATCCCAAGTGGCTGACTGTTGGCTTTTCTATTCAAAACTATTGCAAGTAATTTAATCTTATACTTATTCAGCATATTTACACTTAATATCACATTATTAATTACACCTATTTCATCTTTAGCAACTAGTATCGTTGGAGCATTTATTTTTTTAATCAAGTCTATGTTATATCCATCGGATGCTAGAGGAGAGCATAATCCTCCTGCGCCTTCAATGAGCGTAATATCTCCACTTGGCAAGTCTTTCAATTTTTCACTATAATTTTGTATATATATTTTCCGCCTTGATCTTTTAATTGCTGTCGCAGGAGAAATTGGTTCTACAAATCTATATGGGTTAATTTGATTAAGGTCAATTCGTTTATTTATAGCTTTATAAAAAAGCGTTGAATCATGAGGTATTAGTTCTGAAGATTTCTTCTTACACCCAGTTTCCACTGGCTTATAAGGATTGACTCTAGTTCCTTTGGACTCAAGAAATTTAATAATATTGAGAGTGATAAAAGTTTTACCTACTTCCGTGTTAGTACCACTTATAAATATTTCTTTATATCTCATTTGTGATTAAATCATATGCAGTCTTATACTTAGAGATTATTTTCTCCTTAACATTACTAGGTATTATGATTTGTTCGTTATCCCAATTATTCTGAATTAAATAATCTCTAAAAAACTGTTTATCAAAAGCATCATAATTTAACTTTTTAACTTTTTTATCATATAGCCAGAATCTTGAACAGTCCGGTGTAAATATTTCATCTATTAGTATTAATTTATTATTAGAGTCTAGGCCAAATTCAAATTTTGTATCAGCTATAATAACACCTTTTTCTTTTGCAAAATTATATGCAAACTCAAAAAGCTCAATACTAATCTTTTGTATACTATTAGTTAGCTCTTTCCCTATAAGATTTTGCATTTCTTTCATACCAATATTAATATCTTTGTCACCTAACTTTGCTTTTGTAGATGGTGTGAAAATTGGCGCATCAAACTTATCATATCTCTTATATTCTTTTGTTACAGGAATCCCATTAATTTTTTGTGTTGCCTCATATGTGTTCCATGCTGACCCAGCTAAATGACCTCTTACTATTGCTTCTATTGGCAATACTTTAGTTTTTGTTACGAGCATGCAGTTGTCTCTAACATTTGATGGTAAATCTAGATCTCCGTTAGCGATATGATTTGAAACAATATGTCTTGTTTTATTAAACCAAAACTTTGCCATCTTAGTTAAAAGCAAACCTTTGCCTTTTACTTCATCATTGAATACATAATCAAATGCAGAAATTCTATCTGACGTATATATTAATAACTTATTATCATCATAATTATAAATATTTCTAACCTTGCCCTTAAAGGCAAGGTTATATTTACTTAGTGAAGTATCTGGATTTTCCATATTATTTTACTAATGAAAAATATTCAGAAAACCTATTTTTATTTGTTGCAAACTTTGACTGCTCTTCTTCTGCTAATACTTTAACTTTTTCAAAATTTGAATCACTACTTCCTACTATTACTAAACCTACCATGCCTAATATATAATGTGGTGTACATTTATAACCATAGACACCTTGTTCCGTAAATTTTACAACGATTTCTTCATTCATTTTACCATTCCATCCTTTTGCGTTAGAAGGAATCATACTATCAATTGATGCAGTATTATGGCCAGGGTTTGCATTTAACCATCTTACAGTATCGCCTGGTTGAATATTAATAACTGGTGGCTCAAATACCATCATTTGACCATCATGTGAGCTTAACATTTTTACTTCATGCTGAGCTGAATATACATTCCCTGTTAAAAATAAACATATAGTAAAGGCTAATATATTAAATTTGTTCATTATTCTTACTCCATTAATTATCTTCATATAATATCATGAAAATTATAATATAATTAATATCTCTGTTAACATATAGACAACTAATAGATATATTAAAAATTTAATATGAAAAATTATAAAATCGCCCCTTCTATACTATCTGCTGATTTTTCGAGACTGGGCGAAGATGTTGAAAAAGTAATAGATGCCGGGGCAGACATGATCCATTTTGATGTAATGGATAACCATTATGTTCCTAATCTGACATTTGGTCCTATGATATGTAAATCACTTAGAGAATATGGTATCACTAGCTTAATAGATGTTCATCTAATGGTGAAACCTGTTGACAGGATAATACCCGATTTTGCTAAAGCTGGGGCAAATTATATTACTTTTCATCCAGAAGCAACTGATCATCTTGATCGAACTATAAACCTTATAAAAGACAATGGGTGTAAAGCAGGAATTGTTTTAAATCCTGCAACACCAGTTAGCTATTTGGAACATTGCATTGAAGATCTTGACATGATTCTCTTAATGTCTGTTAATCCTGGTTTTTCAGGTCAAAAATTTATTAATGGAACTCTAAAAAAAATTTCATTGGTTAGGAATTTAATAAATAATTCAGAAAAAAACATAAGACTTGAGGTTGATGGTGGGATTAATTTAGAAAATATTGGTGAAGTTGCAAAAGCAGGTGCCGATACTTTTGTTGCTGGGTCTGCAATTTTTAACTCAGATAATTATAATCAGACTATTAGTTTAATGAGAGAAGTATTGAGTAAAATTAAATAAAAAGAATTATAACTGAATGACAGAACAAGACTTCATAAAGCATATTGAGCAAGGTTATAATTTAATACCACTAATATCCACATTAGATAATAATGGTCTCAACCCAATTGACGTTTATCAAAAAATATCAGACATGCCAAAGTCATATCTCTTTGAATCCCTGGAGGGCAAAAAAGATTGGAGCAGATATACTATTATAGGCTTACCGTCAGAGGAATATATTGAGCTAAAAGATAGCAAAATCAAATATTATGTTTCTAACAAGTTAGTTGACGATGTGAAAACAGATAATCCTATTCGCTGGATAGAAGAGTTCCAGAAAAAATTTAAAGTTTTGAATGTTCCTGATCTGCCACAATTTCAAGGAGGGTTAGTAGGATATTTTGGTTTTGATACAGTCCAATACTTCGAGGAAGCCATTAAGCCTAGTATTCAACAAGATAGTATGAATACTCCAGATATTTGTTTAATAGTCTCAAAAGAATTTCTAGTTTTTGATAAGATAAATAACCAGATTCATATTGTAATATATTCAAACAATGACTTAGATAGTTTTGAGAAATCACAAGATAAAATTAAAAACTTAGAAAAATCTTTATTTGAAGATATTAGAATTGTAACTAATAACCAGTCTTCGTCAAAGAAAAGAACTGATCTGAATATAAGTTATCATTTTAAGAAAGAAGACTTTATTTCATCAGTAGATAAAATTAAAAAACTTATTAAAGATGGCGATGTTATGCAAGTTGTTCTCTCACAAAGGATGTCTATGGATTTCAAAAGTGACCCAATAAATTTTTATAGAGAGTTACGAGAATTAAATCCTTCGCCATACATGTATTATCTTAATATGGGAGATTATTATATTGTTGGTTCATCACCAGAAATACTAGTACGTTTAGAAGATGACCAAATTACAGTTAGGCCAATTGCAGGAACAAGACCAAGAGGCAAGACGGAGAGTCAGGATAGTATACTTGAAAAAGAATTAAAAAATGATCCTAAAGAGTTATCAGAGCATTTGATGCTGATTGATCTTGGTAGAAATGATGCTGGAAAGGTTTCAAAGATTGGCTCTATTAAATTAACTGATAAAATGATTATTGAAAAATATTCCCATGTAATGCATATGGTGTCTAATGTAACAGGTGATATTGCGGATAAACTTGGAATGATGGATGTACTTAAAGCTACTTTCCCTGCTGGGACTGTATCTGGTGCTCCAAAGATAAGAGCTATAGATATTATCTATGAATTAGAGCCGGTTAAGCGCGGGATCTATGCAGGAGCTATTGGTTATCTTGGCTGGAATGGTAATATGGACACAGCTATAGCTATTAGAACATGTGTGATAAAGGATGACACACTGAATATTCAGTGTGGTGCTGGAATAGTGAACGATTCTATTGCAGAATTGGAATGGGAAGAAACGATGAACAAAGGAAGAGCAATCGTTCAGGCATACAAGAACTTAAGGAATAAATAAGCATGATATTAATGATAGATAATTATGATTCTTTTACTTACAACATTGTACAGTATCTAGGAGAGCTTGGAGCCGAGCCAGTTGTTTATAGAAATGATCAAATAACAGTTGACGAGATAAAGAAATTAAATCCCAAAAAGATTATTATTTCACCTGGCCCCTGCACTCCTAATGAAGCTGGAATATCTGTAGAAGTAATCAAGGCTTTCTATAAATCTTTACCAATCCTCGGAATCTGTTTAGGCCATCAGAGTATTGGACAGGCTTTTGGGGGAAAAATTATTCCATCAAAAAAGATTATGCATGGTAAAACATCTCCGATACTCCATGATAATAGCAAGATTTATAATATGGTATCAAACCCATTTGATGCGACTAGGTATCATTCATTAGTCATTGAACAGTCATCTCTTCCTGAATGTCTGAGTATTACCGCATGGTCCGATGAAGAAAATGGTATAGAGATAATGGGGGTTTGTCATAATGAATACCCAATCTATGGTTTACAGTTTCATCCAGAATCAATACTGACAAGCTCAGGTCATCAATTACTTAAAAACTTTTTGGAAATATAAAGTGGCTTTAGATCTCATCAATAAATTAAAATCTAAAAATAATTTGTCTCAAAGTGAAGCAAAAAACTTTATTGATTCTGTATTACAGGGAGAAATAAAAAAAAATATTTTAACTGATTTTTTGAAGTTATTAAACGCTAAAGGATTCTGTGCAAAAGAGCTTACAGGGTTTGCGGAAGCTATGAGAGAAGTTTCTAATAAAGTTTATTATGATGGTGACATAGTAGATAATTGTGGTACAGGTGGAGATGGATTAAAAACATTTAATATTTCAACTACTGCATCTTTAATAGCTTCTAGTTCAGGTGTGTGCGTTGCAAAACATGGAAATAAGGCTATTACTAGTAATTCGGGTAGTGCTGATATTTTAGAATCTTCTGGAATTAATATTAAATTAACACCTCAGCAAGTATCAGTTTGTTTAGAGAAGTTGAATTTTGGATTTATGTTTGCCCCACTTCATCATTCTTCCATGAAATATGTGGCAGAATCAAGACGTGAAATTGCTCCGGAAAAAACAATTTTTAATTTATTAGGACCTTTAACAAATCCTGCAAGAGCAAAAAAACAATTGATAGGTGTTTACTCAGAATCCTTAATGGAAATAGTTGCAGAAACGTTAATAAATCTTGGGACTGAAAGAGCTATGGTTATTCATTCGTATGATGGGATGGATGAAATAAGTATATATGACAAAACTCATGTAATAGAGATTAATAATTCTGAGATAAAAAGATATGATATTGACCCTAGTGACTATTTTTCATGTAGTTCATCTATGTCATCTATTGTAGTCAATGATGCAAATCAAAGTTTAGCAATGATGATGAGTGTCTTAAAAAATGAAGATACAGCCGCAAGGATGATCTCATTGATAAATGCAGCAACACTAGTTTATATATCAGGAAAATCTGAGAGCATAAGTGATGGGATTGAGATATGTAAAAATGCACTTGAGACAAACAGCGCATATGATAAATTAAACCAATTAATTGAGTTAACCAATAGTTTCAAAGAATGCTAGATCAAATCATTAAAAACAAGTTGCTTGAAGTAGAAATTCTTAAAGGCGAACAAGAGCATACAATAAGTGATGTTGTTAAAATGAATTTACCTAAAAATAGCTTTGTAGAATCAGTCAGAGATAAAATTAAAAATGGTAAAAATGCTATAATTGCAGAACTAAAAAGATGTTCTCCAAGCAAAGGTTACTTGGATAAAAAATTAGATATTAAAGCAATGGCTTCATTATATGAAAAATCAGGAGCTGCGTGTATATCTGTATTAACAGATGAGAAATTTTTCAAAGGAACAAAAAATGATTTGATGTTAGCTAAAAATACTTGTAGCTTACCGATTTTAAGAAAAGATTTTATAATTGATGAATCCCAGGTTATTGAATCAAAAGTAATTGGGGCAGATTGCATACTATTGATTATTGCATGTCTATCAAGGAAAAAATTTAAATCTTTATTGGACATTAGCAAATCCCTAGATTTGGATGTGCTAGTTGAAGTGCATGATGAAGAAGAATTAGATATGGCATTAGATTTCAAATGTAATATGATTGGAATTAATAATAGGAACCTTAAAAACTTTAACGTTTCTATTGAAACCAGTAAAGTGCTCAGAAAAAAAATAATGGATAATAGTATTATTGTTATAAGTGAGAGTGGAATAAAAGACTTAAAAACAATCAAGAATCTAAATAATAGTAATATCCATGCGTTTTTAATTGGTGAAGGTTTAATCACTAATGACAACCCTGAGTTTTTACTTAAAAAGTTGGTTAATTAATATGAATGAGACACTCGGTATTAAGCACATAGCATTAAAAGTAAAGAATTTTGCTGATTGTTTAAACTTTTATACTAAATTATTAGGAATGGCTATTGATTGGCAGCCAGACAATGAGAATGCTTATTTAACGAATGGTAGGGATAACCTAGCTCTTCACTTGGATGAAAGTTTAGATTTAAAGAGCAAACATAATAGGCTTGATCATTTTGGCATTATGATGAAAGAGAAAGATGATGTAGATGAATGGTTTAAATTTATATCTTCGAATAACATAACAATATATAAAAAAATTCAAGACCATAGAGATGGTTCACGAAGTTTTTATTGTTATGATCCGGATCTTAATATTGTTCAATTTTTATGGCATCCAAAGCTTAATAAATAATGTTAAAAAAAATAAGCAATGTAAGTTCAACATTAATAGTAAATTCTTATGAAGGTTTTTATTTCCCTGATAATAAACCTAATATAGTTCTTGAAGAAAAAATATTAAAAAAGTACAGCTCTCAAAAACTTACTAATATTGCTCGAAGTATTTCAAAAACTATAAAAACTGAAATTCTTCATGAGTCAAAACATAGATTTAAGCCCTTTGGAGATAGTAGCTCACTTCTTCTTCAGGCTGACCTCGGATTATATAACTCTGCTAGCTTACATTTGAAAGAAAGCCATATTACATTTCATACATATATTGAGGATATACTTGATAATTTTTTAGTCGTCAGGCTAGAGTTCCATATATCTTCATGTTCAGAGTCAAATGTATTTGAGTCACTCGATGACATAATAAGTACTAATAATAAGGACAAAGTATTTCCAAATTTATTAACTGTTGATTATTTAAAGAGAGGTTCAAAGTATGGTGAAAATTCAAATATTATAATTAATGAATCATTTGATATATTCGATATTAATATCGATTCTAATTATGATATCTTTTCCAATGAAGTATCTCAGCATACCAAGTCTTCACTGCTATTACTTAATGAAGAAGCAATGTTTGATAAGTATCAATCTGAAAATAGTTTTATGTCTTCAGAGATGATAGTAGCTTTGAGAAAATTCTTACTAAAAAGTTTTGCTGAAGAATATCAAATAGCTGGTTCAGTTGATGTGGGTTCAGTCTAGTAATATAAAAACTAAATGTGGTATGTTATATTTTTCATTATCTTAGATAACCCATTCATGCTTTTTTTTACTAACTTTGGAACTTCTTCTGAGCCTATATTTTTTACAGTATCCCTATGCTTCTCCTCATCTCTTGCTATTTCTTCTAAAAATAATCTACTCCTACTATCTTGGGCTGGTAATGAGGTAATAGATTCTTCGAGATGATCTTTGACCTGCCTTTCTGTTTCTTCAATAAATCCTAGTTTCCATCTATTCTCGTTCAGTCCGGCTATTGCACCAAGAGCAAATGATGCAGCATACCATAGTGGGTTAAGAACGCTTTTTTCTCCATTTAATTCACTTAATCTAAGATTGCATAGTTTTAAGTGCTCATTCTCCTCATCACATATCTTATATAACTGATCTTTCATTTTCTCCTTTCTTGTAAACGCAGCTTGTCCACGATAAAGAGCTTGTGCGCATACTTCTCCCATATGATTAATTCTCATTATTCTTGTTGATACGTCCGTTTGTTCTTTATTAAGCTTTGAATTGTCCTTATTAACGGCCTCAGGAACACTATTATCGTAGATAGTGCTTAGAGCACATTGAATCTCATCTAAAAAAGAGTCGATTAATGATTTGTTTTGATTATCCATTGTATTATTTAAACATTATTGAGTTTTTCTATAAATAACTTTTTTTATATATTTCTTGTATACCTGCAATGATATGCGTAAAATCATGGATACTGTGAATATGAACAATAATACAAATGACAAAGACTGGTACATAATAGATGCTAAAGCAGCTGTTTTAGGAAGACTAGCGTCAAAGATTGCCTCTGTTCTCAAGGGAAAACATAAGCCTACATATCTTCCTCATATGGATAATGGAGACTATATAGTAGTAGTAAATGCTAAAAACCTAACTGTTACTGGCAATAAACTTGAAGACAAAGTTTATTATAAACATACAGGCTATATTGGTAATATGAAAAAACCAAATTTAGAAGCTGTTATGGCCAGAGACCCATCTTTTGTTATCATGAACGCTGTTAAGGGAATGCTCCCTAAAAATCCCCTAGGAAGAAGCATGATTAAGAAATTAAAGATTTATAATAATGAAGAGCATGATCACCATGCACAAAAACCCAAGAAGCTAGAGATTTAATATGCATAAAACATATGGAACAGGAAGAAGAAAAACGTCAACAGCAAGAGTCTATTTGCATGAAGGTACTGGTTTGATAACTATTAATTCTCGTGACGTAGATAATTTTGTCCAATCAAAAGCTTTGAAGTCATATTTAATGGCACCATTACAAAAGTCAGAATTAGAAAATAAAGTAGATTTAAAGATTAGTGTTTGTGGAGGAGGCCCAAGTGGACAAGTTGGAGCCATGGTCCATGGTGTAACTAGAGCTTTAATTAAGTACCAGAGTGATTTACTACCAATTCTAAGAAGAGAGGGTTTTGTTACTAGAGATGCTAGAAAAGTTGAGAGAAAGAAAGTAGGTCTTAGAAAAGCTAGGAAAGCTACACAGTTTTCTAAAAGATAATTATATTACTTCAATATTCTTTTCATTAGCTATTAATAGTTTATCGGCGCCACGAATAGCAAAAATGCCATTCGTCACAATACCAGGAATATTATTTAAAAAGCTTTCAAGCCCAATTGGTTCATCAATTTCTAAATCATGGACATCTAGAATTATGTTGCCATTATCTGTTATAAAATTTTCTCTGAGAACAGGTCTTCCACCTAATTTAATCATTTCCATTGCAACAGAGCTTTGAGCCATTCTAATAACTTCTATAGGCAGAGGAAATTTACCCAGAACCCTAATATATTTACTATCATCGATCATACAAATAAAATTAGAGCTAGAATGAGCAACTATCTTTTCTCTTGTTAGTGCACCACCTCCGCCTTTGATTAATTGTTTAAATTTGTTTGATTCATCTGCACCGTCAATATAAATTGGAATCTTTCCTGCCTCTTTTAACTCTATCACTCGAATGTTTTTTGATTCAACCAACTTTGTAGTTAACTCTGACGATGAAACAACAGCATCTATTTTAGATTTAACTTTGTCTAGCATATTAATAAAGCAATTTACTGTTGATCCTGATCCAATCCCGACTACTTGGTTATTTTCTATATATTCTAGGGCTGCTTTGGCAACTTTATTTTTTTTTTCAAGTTGAGTCATGTAATTGAGTATTTATAGTTAAATTATATTAATATATGCTGTTATTATACATTATATATGGGTTCAAAATGGCAGAAAATAAATTAAAATCGGTCTATAAAAAAATTACAACTTCGCATGTCTATGATGTGGCTTTTAAGACACCTTTAGATTACGCCAAAAATCTCTCAAAAAAACTCAAGAATGACATCTTTATAAAGAGAGATGATCTACAGCCTGTGTTTTCATTTAAATTAAGAGGAGCATATAATAAAATCTCTCATCTGAAAAAGTCTAAAAATATCACTCAGCTGATAGCCGCATCTGCTGGTAATCATGCTCAAGGTGTTGCTCTTTCTTCAAAAAAACTTAATATCAAAGCAATTATAGTGATGCCAAAAACTACACCTATAATCAAAGTAAATGCTGTCAAGTCTCTAGGAGGACAAGTAATACTGCATGGGGATACATATGATGATGCTTATGACTTCGCCATAAAAAAATCCAAAGATGATAGTTTGGAATTTATTCATCCTTATGATGATTTAGATGTTATTGCGGGACAAGGCACTATTGCTTTAGAAATTATCGATCAACTCAAAGATAAGCCAGATTATGTTTTTGTACCTGTTGGTGGAGGTGGTTTATTAGCTGGTATCACTTCATATTTAAAGTATGAAAGCCCTAAAACAAAAGTTATTGCTGTTGAACCCATGGATTCTAATTGTTTCAATCAGGCATTTCTTGCAAATAAACGAGTAAAACTAAAAACTATTGGCATTTTTGCTGATGGTGTCGCAGTGAGGCAAATCGGTAAGCATACTTTTGATTTAACTAAAAATGAGGTCTTTAGTTCAATTTTAGTTAGTACTGATGAAATTTGTGCTGGTATAAAAGATTTATATGAAGAAACTAGAACTATTGCAGAACCAGCAGGAGCATTATCAATTGCCGGGATTAAGAAATTTATTAAATTACATAAAATACAGAATAAGAGTTTTGTCTCAATATTTTGTGGTGCAAATATGAATTTTGATAGGTTAAGACATGTTGCAGAACGTGCAGAATTGGGTGAGCTAAATGAAATGTTAGTTGGTGTAACAATTCATGAAGAACCAGGTAGTTTCAAAAAATTCTGTTCACTTATCGGGAAAAGATCAATTACAGAATTTAACTATAGATATTCTGATGATAGAAAAGCACATGTATTTGCAGGTATCAAGCTGAATAATGGGATAGAGGATAAGAAAAATATCCTATCTAGTCTTAAGTCAAATAAATATAAAGTTATTGATCTTACTGATAATGAAATGGCTAAATTACATATACGTCATATGGTTGGTGGTGTTTCTAAAAATGCAAAAAATGAGAAGGTTTTTAGATTTATTTTCCCCGAAAAACCCGGCGAGCTCCTCCATTTTCTAAATGCAATTGGAAGTAGATGGAATATTAGCTTGTTTCATTATAGAAATCATGGTGCAGACTTCGGCAGGGTGCTAGTGGGTATACAAGTTGGACAAGAAGAGACTAAATCTCTTCTAAGGCACTTAAACACCCTTAATTATGAGTTTTTTGAAGAAACTTATAATAAAGCCTATAATTTATTTTTAAGTTAAAAAAAAGGCCCTTTTATGGGCCTTTTAATAATAGTTGCTCTGCCAGGTTGCCCTTTTAGATCAATTAGAAAAAATTATTATCTTTTCTTACGCTTAGCTACTTTTTTCTTAGCCTTTTTCTTAGCAACCTTCTTTTTAGCTACTTTCTTCTTAGCCTTTTTCTTAGTTACTTTCTTCTTAGCCTTTTTCTTAGTTACTTTCTTCTTAGCCTTTTTCTTAGCAACCTTCTTTTTAGCTACTTTTTTCTTAGCCTTTTTCTTAGTTACTTTCTTCTTAGCTACTTTCTTCTTAGCTTTCTTTTTAGCAGCTTTTTTACGTGTTGTCGTTACTTTCTTTTTAGCAACTTTTTTCTTAGATGCTTTCTTTTTGGTTACTTTAGTTTTTCTCTTAGCAACCTTTGCTTTTTTCTTTGCTACCATGACTGTTTCCTCCGCAGTGTTGGTGGTTATTTTTAGTTTATTTACATAAAAATCATATTACAAGTTTTATTTTCAATGTTTTTAATAATAATTTGTTTTTTTTATAACTATTTATCTTTTTTTTAATTATTTTTTGGTTTCTTATTCAAATAATTATTATTTTACCTCTAAATTATTTTTCTAGAGATAAAATATACTCCCAATCTTTTTTTTCTACTTCTGTTATTGATAAGCGATTACCTTTTTGAACCACTTTCATATTGGATAGCTTTTTTTCACTTTTTAGTTCTTTTAGTGTTATAGGATTTTTGAGTTTTCTCTTATATTTAACATCAACCATCAACCATGTTGGCTTTTTTTTATCACTTTTAATGTCATAATATTTTGCCTTCTTATCAAAAGCTGTGTGGTCTGGATAGGCTTTTGAATTAATAGTCATGAGACCATATATTCCTGGAATATCACAATTAGAATGATAATAAAAGGCAATATCTCCTATGCTCATATCATCTCTAATCATATTCCTAACTTGATAATTTCTTATACCATCCCAAGGTTCAGTTTTATCTTTTTTTAAGTCATCAATACTATAATCATCAGGTTCATTTTTCATGAGCCAATATTTCATTTATCTTGTCCATATTCTCTCAATGAATCAGACATAATTGTAATTTCATCGCATGCTTGAGAGTATTCTTTTACTTGCTCTTCTTGATCTAGATATTTGCTGACTATATTCAATGCTGACATAACAGCTATTTTTTCTTTAGCCATCCCGGGCGATAATGTTTTTACTTCACCCATTCTTATATCTAAGTACATTGCAGATTTCTGAAGTAGCTCTACCTGGTCTGCTTCACACTTAATTTTGTATTCTTGATCTTGAATTATTACTGTTATTTGCTCTTGTTCCATAATTATCCAATATTTCTAATTCTTTCTAATATAGCTTCAATTTCTTCTTTTGCTAACTCATTTTTTTTTATTAATTCGGATTTCTCTGTTACAAGAATAGTTTGTTGCTTTTGCAAGAGTGTATTCTCAATCTTGATTTTTTGCATTTTCTCTTTTACAACACCAATCGATAATTTAAGACTTTCTAGTTGTTCACTTATTCTGGACATAATGTTATTTTAAAATCATTTATTTACAGACATATATTATAATGTTTCTATAATGATTATTCTAGCTAACTAATGAGAAAGAAACTATGGATTTATTACATATTAAGTTAAATACATTTATATCAGAAATTGATAGCCCCTTCTCTATTAATGAAGTTTGTGGCTACCTAACAGGTTTTGCTGTCAGTAACAAACCTGTAGATAGTTATTTCCCTGCACTTGAGATGTTTTTTTCTGATGTATCAAAACCTGAAAAAAATCAGCCAGACTATAAAATAGTGACGGATAACATAGTGTTCATCAAACAGTCTGTTGATAATGGACTACCTATTTTTCCGTTCAATGATGAGGATGACTTTCAATTTAAACTTATGGCCCTAGGTGAATGGTCTAAAAGTTTCATACTTAGCATTAACTTCCTCATTCAAAAGAAGCTATTAAAAAATACCTTGGATTATCAAGAAATTTTGCATGATTTAACTGAAATTAGCAAAGTTGGTCATAATTATGATATTAATGATACAGATGATATTGATAAATATTATCAAGAAATTAGTGCTTATGTTTTGTCTGCTGTAAGTCATATATATTCTGTATCTAAGGAGGATAGTAGTCATAATGATCAATAAAACTATGTTTAAAAAGAGGATAAAGAAACTTTCTAGGCTAATGAATGATAATTCTATAGCTATAATTGAGTCTGCTCCTAAAAAAATTAGAAACAATGACTCTACATATAGATATAGACAATCTAGTAATTTTTATTATTTAACAGGGTATGATAATCCGTCAGCAATACTCGTAATATTAAAGAAAAAGAAGAAGTTGACTACACATTTTTTCACAAAAAAACCCAATAAACATGATGAGGTATGGACTGGTTCTTTGCCTAGCTCAGTCAAAATTAAAAATCTTCATGGATTTGATAAATGTAATTACCAAGAGGATTTTGAAAAATATCTTATCTCTTATCTTGAAAATATAAAATCTGTCTATCATAGTTGGGATCATGATAATGTAAGTAAATTAATTTTTAATAAATGCCTCGACAAACTCGAGCAAAGATATAGATCAGGTATTGAACTTCCATCAGAGTTCTTTTCATTAAAAAAAATACTACATAAGCTAAGACTAATAAAGGACAAGCATGAGATAGCGCTTATTCGTGCGGCAGGCAAGATATCTTCTGAGGCTCATATCGCAATGATTAAAAAATGTAAACCAGGGTTGACAGAAAAAGAGTTGGAAGCATTACTTATTTATAATTTTAATGTTAACAATTCATTAGAAGCTTACACATCTATTGTTGCTTCTGGTAAAAATGCATGCGTACTTCATTATATAGAAAATTCGTCTACCCTCCAAAATGGTGACCTTTTACTAACTGATGCTGCTTGTGAGTATAAAAATTATGCATCTGATATAACTAGAACTATTCCAATTAATGGTAGATATAACAGATATCAAAAACTTTTATACAACATTGTGCTTAAAGCTCAGGAAAAAGCAATAGAGGCATGCGTGATAGGTAATACTCTACAGAATATACACTTAATCGCCGTTAAGATTATTTGTAAAGGACTCATTGAGCTTGGTTTGATTAACAAGAGCTATAAGCAAGCAATGGATGAAGAGCTATATAAGAAGTTTTACATGCATAATACTGGGCATTGGCTAGGACTAGATGTACATGACCCATCAGAATATAAAGAAGATAATGAGCCAGTTAAACTTAAGGCTGGAATGATTTTTACTGTAGAACCAGGACTATATATAAGAGCACACAAATCTGTGAGCAAGAAATTTCATAACATCGGAATAAGAATTGAAGATGATATATTAATAACAAAGAAAGGACCTGAGATCTTGACATCAAATGTACCAAAATCTATCAAGGCAATAGAAAAACTAATGGTTGGCAGCAATAGTGAGTAATCAAAAATTTGATTTTTCTATAAGCGGGGCAGGGCTTGTTGGATGTCTGGTTGCAAGCCAGCTTTCCAGGGCAGGTTTAAAATGTTGTTTAATTGAAAAAAATACGATCCGAGATATTCCGTCTTTCAATAATTATTCTCCATTATCACTAAATTACAGATCATGCTTAATTCTTAAAAAATTTGGTATATGGGAGAATATACTACCTCATTTATATCCAATTAAAAATTTAAAAATTAAAAGTTACCATAGTTTGAATAGATTAGAGTTCAATGCTCAAGATATTAATTTAAATGAACTAGGGTATGTTATTGATCGAAGAAACCTACTCCAAGAGTTTTTAAATTATATTAAATCTTTGCCAAATATAAAGATATTTGACCAAGAGTCTATTAATAGTTTTCAAGAGAATGCTGAAAAAAAAGATCATAAGTTATATGCAAAACTTTCTTCTGGCCTTTCAATTGAGTCTAAATATTTAATAGTTTCAGATGGAGTGGAGTCAAAAATTAAACACAAATTAAACATAAAGTCATTAGAAATTAATTATTCTCAAGTATCTTTTGTATTTAATTCCAATGGATTATTTGAGAAAAATAATGCTATTCAAATATTTAATAAGTTTGGTATTTTTGCCGCTATTCCTTATGGAGATAAAAAGATAAATTTGATTCTTACTATAAATAAAAAAGACATACCTTTATTTTTTAATAATAAGAATGAGATTAATGATATTATGCTCAAAAATATTTTTAATGATCATGTTAAAGAGCTCTCTGATTTAAATTTTGTGAGTCAGTATGATCTAGTTACATCTAGGTCAAAAGATGTTTCGGCTGGAAAAATAATTTTCTTGGGTAATTCATCACAGCTCTTGCATCCTGTGGGTGCACAAGGTTTTAACTTAGCTATTAGAAATATTGATTCTCTAATGAACTTTATAGACAAAGGAAAATTAGATATTACAAGTTTAACCAATGAAATCAATAGTTTGCGCGAGTCTGTTTTTAATAATATTGATTTAGCTACTAATATTTTAGGTGGAGACAAATTACCATCTAAAGTGATGAGTTTTTTTATAATTAATTTACTTAAATCTTCAAAATCAATGAAGAATACATTTTTAAAAAATATACTGGGGATAAATAAGTTCTCTTACCTTAATATTGGTACTGACATATGAAAAATATCTTAATTGTCGGTGATGGAATTATTGGAATGCTTTCTGCTATTGCTCTGTCTTCTATATATAAAAATGTTTACATAGTTAGAAGAACTAAAAGACAAAAATATCAAAACAAAGTTGAAAGATTTTTTTCAATTAATCTTTTAACAAAATACTATTTTATGAAAAATAATATTTGGAAAGATATTGTTGCCAGCAAAACAAAGCCTTATAATAAAATTATTACGTGGGATGATAAAATAGAAGATGACCTTATATTTGAATCATCCTCCATTTCATATGACAGTTTAGGCTATATTGTTAAAGAAAAATCAATTATAAATAGCTTATTAAACAAACTATCAAAAATAAAAAATATTATAAGTGTTGATGACATAAGTATTGAAAGTATTAATGATGATGCAAATACTTCCAGAGTAATTTTTCATAATAATAAACCTATTGACCTAGATCTTATTCTCAAATCAGATAAAAGCATGGATAGTTTATTTCGCTCTAGCGAATTCAAATCTAATATAGTTGACTATAACCAACATGCATTTGTACTAGATTTGTTTTTACAGGAAAACTCGACACAAAATATTGCTTATCAAAAATTTATAGAAGGACAGATTCTGGGATTATTACCAATTTCTAAAAATCAATACAATCTTATCTGGTCAGTAAACAATAATATTTTAGATGATATTAAAAATTATACAGATGTAAAAATTCTGTCTGTTCTTAACAGTCACTTATGTGAAAAAATAGGTAATATAAAAAGTATTTCTAATCGTATTGTTTTTCCTCTAATTGGTTTTCATACTAGATCATATGTTATTAATAAAACTTTGGTCATTGGCGGCGCTGCTCATTCTGTCCACCCTATGGCTGGTCTTGGGTTAAATATGGGAATACAAGATATTTTTTTATTAGAAAATCTATTTTTACAAAATCATATGGATGACTATAATACCTCGCAGATATTGGAAAAATTTAACAAACTCTGTATGAGCGAGAATACCAAAACTTATAATGCAATTAATTTTCTTAAAAGATTCTATACTGATAAATTAATTCCAGATTTCTTTAGGTCACAATCTTTGAAAATATTTAGCAAAAATAATTGTTTAAAGAATAAAGTTATTGAGTCTGCAACTGGAATAGATGTTATGAAAAGAACATTAGTAAGCAAGTATTGTTATCCCGACTAGGAATAATGAAATGCAAAATATTTTCTTTAGTAAGAGTGCATCCGTTTTATATGTTATACCCGCTCCTATATAAGAAAATAAGAGTGTAGTGCAAGAAACAATACAGAAAGCATAAAGATCGATAAAATCAAAAATTGTTCTTTCAAAAATCCCAAAAACTGTATTTAGAAAGAATGTTACTAAGATTCCTAGTAGAGCTATCGGTACACCGCAAGCAGCTGCTGTTGCTATACTTTTCTTCATTGATTCGCCATAAAATTTGAAATATGGTGTTGTTATTGTACCCCCACCAATTCCTAACATAGTACTTATAGTGCCTGTAAATAAAGAAAAAGTATTTATGTAGCGATGACTTTTACTTTTGTTGATATATATCTTATCTTCTCCATAAAAAAGGTATGAAGAAATCATTAATAGTAGCACTCCGTAATAAATCTTTATCACATCGCTAGTTAATGCCGTTATTAAGATAACGCCTAAAATAGAACCTAATATTAGACCGGGTAGCATTTTCTCAAATAACAACCAATTAATTAATTTATTTTTATTATGCTTAACTGCTGCTGAAAAGCTAGAAATTATAACACACGCGAGAGAAGTGCTGACCGCACTTTGCATTAGATATCCTGAATGTAGATCATTTGAATTAAATATAAAGAATAAAAAAGGCACAAAGATAATGCCTCCTCCTAGCCCCAAAAGACCACCAAGAAAACCACCGATTGCACCCGTGATCAGATATAATCCATATATGCTCATTACCATAGCTCCCTAAAAGTCACATATTATAGTTTAAAACATCTACAATTGTGGCATACTATATAAAATTAAATTTATAAGTTAATTCATTTTAAATACTAAAAAAGGAAAAAGCACATGTCAGGAAATCATCATTTATACGTGCCAGGACCATCTAATGTCCCGGCAGCAGTTCAACAAGCAATTCATTGTCCTATGGAAGATCATAGGAATCCAACGATACCAGGTTTAATTACACCATTAATAGAAGACCTTAAAAAGATTGTTCTGACAGAAAAAGGAAAAGTTGTTTTTTTCCCATCTTCAGGAACAGGATGTTGGGAAGCTGCTTTACAGAGTACTCTTAATATTGGTGATACAGTATTGGGTGCCAGTTTTGGTCAATTCAGTATGCTATGGTTAGATATGTGTACAAGATTGCAATTCAAAGCAATTACCATGGATGAAGAATGGGGAACAGGAGCTAATCCTGAAAGTTACCATAGAGAATTATCAAAGGATAAAGATCATAAAATAAAAGCTGTTCTAGTTTGTCAAAATGAAACTGCTACAGGTGTCAGAAGTGATGTTCTTGCTATAAGGAAAGTACTTGATGATTTAAACCATCCTGCATTACTTATGGTTGATGGTGTAAGTTCAGTTGGTAGTTATGAGTTTAGAATGGATGATTGGGGAGTTGACTGTGTAGTAAGTGGATCTCAGAAAGGTTTAATGCTGCCGGCAGGTCTTGGTATCCTTGGTGTTAGTCCAAAAGCATTAGAAGCTATGAAGTCTTCTACTTATCCAACATGCTATTTCGATGTTCAAGACATGATTGCTAAACTGGAAACAGGATTCACTCCATACACTCCACCTGTTAATTTATTAAGAGGTATGAGAGTAGCCCTAGATATGTTACTAGAGGAAGGATTAGAAAATGTCTGGAAAAGACATCATCGCTTAGCTGAAGGCACAAGAAGAGCTATATTGGATGGATGGGGGATGCAATTGTGTGCCAAAGAAGAAAAGTGGTATTCAGATACAGTTAGTGCAATTGTTGTGCCTGAGGGTGAAGATGCAGTCCCAGTTATAAGTACTGCATTTAATACCTATAACCTTGCTCTTGGAGCAGGACTTGCAAAAGTAGCAGGAAAAGTATTTAGGATTGGGCACTTAGGTGATTTAAATGAACTAATGTTATGCAGTGCGATTGCTGGATCTGAAATGGCAATGATGTCTAACGGAATTAAAGTAGAATTGGGAAGCGGTATAGCAGCAGCATCTAAATACTGGCTTGATAACCCATCGGGAGCATAATTATGACTAAACCAGTTGCGATCGTTACAAGAAAATGGCCCAAAAAGAATGAAGATAGACTTAAGGAACTATTTGACGTTACTTTAAATGAATCTGATAAGCCCTTTACCGCGGATGAGCTAAAAACAGCACTACAAAACTGTGATGTTCTTATGCCTACTGTTACCGATAAAATCACAGCTGATATATTATCAGTTGAAAATAGAAGAGCTAATATGATTGGTAATTTTGGCGTTGGCTTTAATCATATTGATATAGCTAAAGCTAAAGAATTAGGTATTACGGTATCTAATACACCAAGCGTTCTCACGGATTGTACAGCAGACATTGCAATGTCCTTATTACTTATGGCTGCAAGAAGAGTTGGAGAAGGTGAAAGAGAGCTTAGAGCAGAAAATTGGATAGGTTGGAGACCAACCCATTTACTTGGAACTAAAGTAACAGGCAAGAAACTTGGGATTATAGGTTTTGGAAGAATTGGTCAAGCTGTAGCTAAAAGAGCACACTTTGGTTTTGATATGGAAATATTATATTGGGATCCATATGATATTCCTTCTGATGTAACAAAAAGTTTCAATGCTACTAAACTAGATACTATCGAAGATATTTGTAGAGAAAGTGATTTTGTCTCAATTAATTGTCCAGCTACAAAAGAAACTCTTCATTTAATGAACGAAGAAAGATTTAAGTTAATGAAAAATACTGCTTTTGTTATTAATACAGCACGTGGTGATATAATTGATGAAAAAGCATTGGTTCAAGCATTAATTAATAAAGAAATTGCTGGAGCAGGTTTAGATGTTTTTGAAACAGAACCTAATATTCCAAATGAACTAAAAACAATGGAGAACGTCGTTTCATTTCCACATTTAGGTAGCGCAACTATTGAAACTAGATTAGCTATGGGAAATACAGCTATTGATAATACGTTAGCTTTTTTTGCAGGAACTGATTTGCCAAATAAAGTTGTTTGAGTAATTAGAGATGTCACTCCGTGAAGATGTTGGAAGTATATATAAATCTTGTCTTATTAAGCTAGATCCTGCAGACACTGTTTATGTGTATTTAAAAAATAATTCACATCTATTCGTTAATTATAAAAATGTATATCCAATTGCTTTCGGCAAAGCTTCTATAACGATGATGAAAGGTTGTTTAGATTTTCTAGCAAAAGAAATGCCGGATATCACTGTAGCTCCTAAGCCAGTTGTTATATCAACAGAATCAGACTTTGAATTGCCTTATGAAGTTGATTTGCATTTTTCATCTCATCCCGTTCCAGATAATAAGAGTACTGAGGCTGGAGAAAAAGTTCTTGAATATATATCTTCTACTAAGAAAGATGACTTGGTATTGTTTTTAATAAGCGGAGGAGGCTCGTCTTTATTATCTAAACCAGCACCAACAATCTTACTTAATGATAAGATACAGTTAACAGATTTATTACTTAAGTCTGGAGCTTCTATAAATGAAATGAACGCTGTTAGAAAACATATGTCTAGCATCAAAGGAGGAAGGCTTGCACAGCATGCTCTGCCTTCATATTGTTATTCACTAATAATCTCTGATGTTATTAATGATGATGTCAGCACTATAGCTTCTGGACCTACTGTCGAAGATAAAACTACTTATCAAGATGCGTATAATATACTTGTTAAGTATAGTTTGCTTGATATTGCTCCTA
>Ga0257114_1000612_pt1 | contig 27818 bp, 25 predicted proteins | sample SI112_10mmetaG_FD_190149 | JGI IMG/M metagenome (GOLD analysis project Ga0257114, IMG submission 190149) | Marine microbial communities from Saanich Inlet, British Columbia, Canada - SI112_10m | ecosystem: Environmental > Aquatic > Marine > Inlet | place: Canada: British Columbia | collected...
TAAAAATTATAAATCATTTAGAAGCGCAGACAGCAAAAGAAGATACAATACAGTTATGTTTAAAGATTGTGTTTTTGATAAAGAAATGGTAGAATTTCATCTTACAGATCCAAGAAGAAACCCCATTCTCATAGGAAGAAATTTATTTAAAGTAGATGATATTACGACAATTAAACAAAATAATAAAAACCACTGGATGGTTAACAATTCAATTCCTAGTGAAACTAAATCTCTTAGATATATAAAAGATTTCATGATTCACGATAGTGCAGTATATTTTGAAGATTCGATATATTCAGATTCTTATGCATCTCAAAGATTGACTAAGACTTTATTTGATTTACAAGATTCTGCGCCTTTTGATGATGTACTTAGATTTAGAAATAAAAATGTAGGAAGTGATTATCAAAGTATTTTAACTGTATTAGATGAAGATAGAATTATATCAACAAGACCTACATCTAATACCGATTGGCAGCATGTTTCGATAAACTATAGTGCGGGCAGAGTGAGATCCTTTATAGACGGAAGCTTAGTAGATTCCGTTGGTGTTGACAGTACTACATTTACATCTTTAATTAACTTATCAACACCGAGATTAGGTCAGAAAGATAGTTTCAATACTTCAACAGGCGTATATGACGCATCTATGGGAGATTTTTATCTTCACGAATTTATGATTTTTGATTCTAGTTTAGACTCAAGTGTAAGTTCATTTTCTGTTCCTTCTGAAACACAATCAATTAAACCATCAACTATTGTTTTGACTGCAACTGATACGTCATATCCTGTTAATGAGGATATTAGTCCTTATACGGCTGGTGCCAAACAATGGAAGAAAATGAGTTTTGTTAAGGCTTCAACTCATGTCGATAGCGCATTTGAAGCACTTACAATTTCTATAGGTGGTGGTCACATTGGAGATGGTGACATTGTACAAGGTAATAATGAAACAATAACAAATTATTTTGATACAGATTCTTTTGCACGACCTAGCGGTACTGTTCAACTTTTAAAAGTAGATGAAGCTGGAGATTCAATAGACTGGACATTTATACGACACGGATTCTCAAATCCTATATTAAAAATAGGCAAATCTTCTGTTGGTGGCTCTTACGATACTTTTTATGTAAAAGCATATGATTTATCTGAATCTAATTTTACAGATGAGGAAATAATTACTTTCATAGGTAAACATACAGATTCTGGAGATAAATTTCCATTAGTGGGAAGTCTTATAAGAGACCATGATAGTTATGCAGGTGACATATTAATAGATGTTCAATATTCAGGAGAAGGTGGATTACTTCTGATAGAACCTATGGACCATCAGTTTCTTAGATGGATAGAAATAGATAGTGTTCCTTCCACATTTGATTCTTCAACTGTAACATTTGATCCATTTACTCAATTTGGAGGTATAATCTAATGCCCGTAGTTGATCAGGTCTATTATGATTCTGCATCTTTCAAATTAAAACAATACAATGCTGACGGATCTTATACTACCGTAGGCTCTGTACACGATCAAGTACAGAAAGTTGAATTAATTGGTCGTCAATATCAATTGATATTTGATTCTAGTTTTGATATGATTTCAAATGGCGCTTCTCCAACTATAGCAGTTTCAGACACAGATTCCGATGGAAATACTATCACTTGGAATCTTTCTCAAGTAACATCTCCAGGTAAAGGTAGGTTTGATAAAGATATTGCAAAAGCTTCAGGTGCAAATACGTTGTTTAGTTTATCTTCACGATTGTCAGAGTATACCGCAGATTCAACAACGGAAATAATGGCACTACAAAGTATAAATGATTTTAAACTTGAGGGTAAATATGGCTCAAGTGTGCCTAAGTTTACATCTATAAGAGATTCTTATGAAACTAGTATTGTTATAAATTTAGAATATACTCCTGCACTTACTACAATGACAAGCACTAATGTTCCAGATATATTAGGTAATATTTTTAATATGGGACAACCCGATGTTAAATTTAAATTTGCTACTGATCTTACTTTCAATACCAATACTAAAAATTATGTCTTTGATAGTTCTGGTTTAAATCTTTTTGTGACAACAAACAATACAAATCCTAAAAAAATAGATCAATATATTTTACCTGAGCATTTTAATTTAAAAACTTTAGTATCGGCAGATCCTGTAAAAGGAACTTTAGCAACGACTCCGGATTATTCATTTAATATAGATTCGCATTTAGGATATACATTTGGGCACACATCCACATATGGTAATGATACTGTTGGTTTAGCGTTAAATGATTCTGGTAATGTTATATTGAGCGCAGATAGATTGCATAATAAAATATATCAGTATGATTTAAGTACGCCTTTAAATTTATCCACTGCAGAATATAAATCTGCATATGCTGAAATACCTAATTTATTTGCGGGTGGCACTCCATATGGAAATACTAATATGAGAACCTTTAATTATAATGTTGGTCGTGCAGATTTTGCTTCACACCCAGCTTTTGCCGGTTTGGGTCTCAAAAATATTCCAAGTTATTCTGGCGCGTCTGTTTGGGATAAAACTTTTCATACACACCTTTCTGCTAATGGCGAATATATTTACATTATGAGTCATACTGAAATAAAAAGATATAAATTAAGAATACCATACAACATATATTCCGCAATTCAAAAAACTGATGGAAGTTCTCTTACAATTGAAGCATCTTCACAATTTTGGGATAATACTATTACGAATACTTATTATCTGGGCGGCACATGGTGGCGATATATAAGAATTAGAGTTGGCATCTCTAATCGATCAGACACTTCACAGATAACTCAGGTTTTTAATGAATATGGCACATCAGACAATCCAGTGCCCTCATATAGGAGAGCGGGTTATATATCTAATAGAATCACATTTTTCTTTCAGGGAAATCCTTATGGCTACAGCAATAAAACACATTTTATACATACTGCTTTTCCTCAATGCTTTACAATGTCGCGTGACGGCACACAACTATATATGGTCTGGGGCAAATGTTTTACCGAAGGTAAAATTAGACAATACACTTTATCAGAGCCTTGGGATTTATCAACTGCAACTGTTACTCATGATGTAATACATGGTATAGGTCAAGGTGGTCAGTTTCAAGATAATGTTACGTCAAGAAAATTCTTAGGTCCTTGGTCAGTAGAAATTAGTTCTGATGGCACAAAACTCTTTATATGGGATAGCTTTACAAATTATGTGTATGGCTATCCATTATCTACAGCATATGATTTATCCACTATACCAAAAGAGGATAATATAGTTTATCCTTGGCCAAGTGTTTATGAAAGTCGATCTCCTAAAATACCCACAATGTCGCCATCGGCTAAACATTTTAGAATGAATAATAATGGCTCTAAATTTTACATAGCAAACAATGCTACGATAAAAGAATATCGAATGTCAACAAAATATGATTTGAGTACAGCTACTTTTGGTAGTGAGTATTCTAATTTGGATCTTTCAAGAAATTGTGGTTTTGAAATGGATAGTGCAGAAACTAACATCTTTCTTCAAAAATCAAATAAAATAGATCAATTAAGCTTGACACCTTCTGCCTCGGCGGACAATGATAGTGCCGATATTAATTCTGCAGAGCCTGTATTTAAAAGTAAGTTCTTAGACGTAAGCCCAGAATTTTCTTCAAATAGTATGACAAATATTATATTATCAAGAGATGGTACAAAATTATTTGTTTCTGATACAAACAAAATTGCTGAATATTTATTGTCCGAAGCTGGTCAAATTTATAGTGCTACACACGAATCATCATTTACTACCGGATTTAGTCCTACTAGTGCATTTGCATTTAATACTGCAGAAGATAAGTTATATGTTACCGGTGGTACTCAAGTTAAGAGATATACTGTAGGAAATCCTCTCTTTCAAAACACAAGTGAGGATATGAATCCAAATGAGATATACGAATTGACCGGAAAATTCAATTCAAATACTATTGCTATTTCTTGGGATAGTAATGGCGATGAATTTCACGTTATGGGAAAAGATGGAAGTGCTGTTGGTATTGATACATATACTACTAAAAATAAGTTCGGCATCAAACCATTATAAATAGATGTAAATAAGTTTGATAGGATAAAACATGGCATCAAATCCACCTAATACACGGGATGAATTAATAGATTACTGTAAAAGACGCCTAGGCGAACCAGTAATTGAGGTTAATGTTGCTCTAGAGCAAGTTGAAGATCGTATAGATGATGCAATTGAATTTTATCAAGAATTTCATACAGATGCTACTATTAGAACTTATCTTAAACATTTAGTAACCTCAACAGATGTTACTAATAAATATATCTCTGTTCCATCAAGTGTTTTATTTTTAACTAAATTATTTCCTGTAATTACTTCTGGAAATAATACAAATTTTTTCGATATTAAATATCAAATGATGTTAAACGATGTTGCTGATATGACTAGTTTTATGGGCGATCTTATGTATTATGAGCAAATGCAGCAACATCTTTCTATATTAGATATGAAACTAAATGGAATACCTCAAGTTACATTTTCAAGACGCGCAAACAAACTATATATTCACGGCGAATGGCAAGATGGTGATATAAAGGCTGGAGACTATCTTGTATTTGAAGTGTATCAAACTCTTGATCCAGATGCAAATACTTCTATCTACAACGATAAATTTTTGAAAGAATATGCAACAGCACTTATCAAAAGACAGTGGGGAGCAAATCTTATAAAATTTGAAGGTATGCAAATGCCTGGAGGAGTTACTTTAAACGGCAGACAAATATTTGAAGATGGTATGGCTGATATTGAAAGAATAGAAGAAAAGATGCGATTAGAGCAAGAGATGCCACCGGACTTCTTTGTGGGGTAAAAAATGGCAACAAATATTTATTTTTCACAAAAAGTCACGACAGAACAAAATTTATATGAAGATATAATTATAGAATCTTTAAAGATGTATGGTCAGGACGTCTATTATATTCCAAGAACAATTGTAAATGAAAATAGAATTTTTGGAGAAGATGTTTCATCACAGTTTAATTCTTCTTATAAGATAGAAATGTATATTCAGAACATAGAAGGTTTTGATGGTGAAGGCGATTTATTCACTAAGTTTGGAGTAGAAATTCGTGATGCTGCCACATTCGTAGTATCTCGCCGAAGATGGGGACACCTTGTGAGTCAAAGTAATAATGATATTGAAGCACTAGAAAGACCTTCCGAGGGGGATATAATTTATTTACCATTGTCAAATTCTATGTTTCAGATCATGCATGTTGAACACGAATCTCCATTTTATGCCTTAAAGAATTTACCGACATTTGAATTGCGCTGTGAATTATTTGAATATAGTGGTGAAAATTTTGATACATCTCTGGATGTAATTAATGATATTGAACAAACTGGCGGTTATTCATATGATATTGTTGTTGATCGTCCTAGAAAACCCGCCTTAACTGCAGTTATACAGGATGTTTAGTGATGGTAGGTAGAATAACTCAAATAAACATAACAGATTCTGGACTTACTATTGATAGTGATTTAGAAGTAATCATAACTAGACCAACAATTCCAACACAACATGCGGCGGCTGAGGCTACATTAACTGGTAACGGCGGAGTAGGTATTATTACAGTTACAAATCCAGGCTCACATTATCTTGGCATTCCTACTGTGTCGATTTCATTCCCTGATAGTGTAGGAAAACAAGCTTTTGGTATGGCAGTGTTGGGTGATAGTGGTGATGTTGTCAATATTCTTACAACGAATAACGGTAAATTTTATAAATCTGTTCCGTCTGTCATTGTTTCTTCACCCACTGGTGATAGCAACAAACAAGCAACTTTATCACTACAGTACGATTCTGATAACGGAAAGGTTTCTGGCTTAACGATAATCAATGCAGGTAAACTTTATGATAGTTCTGCACCACCCACAATAACTATTTCAGCTTTTGATTCTAGTGGAGGTTCAACAGCTACAGCTACAGCAAATGTGGTTAACAGTAGACTTTCTAGTGCTTTAATTACGGATTCTGGTAGTGGATATACTTCGGCTCCCACAGTAACTATTTCAGCACCCACCTTGTCATTAAGTAATTTTACTGCAACTGCAACTGCAATAATAGATTCTATGGATGGAATTGGTAGTTATAATATAACAAATGCTGGATCATTTTATCTGTCTGTGCCCACTGTTACAGTTGGAGCGCCAACTGGAGAAGCAGATTCTTTTAAAGCTTCCGCGTTAGCTGTTATGGATAATGCAGACTCTAATAACAGTGTAAGCCATCTATTAATATTGGATTCTGGTAGTGGATATGAAACATTACCTATAATTACAATAGATTCCTCAACAGGCACCGGAATAAATTTTCAAGCAAAGGCTGTTGCTGTTAGAAATACTTTCACAAGAAAGATTTTGAGAGTTGACATTATTAATCAAGGTAAATACTATGATTCAAATGTAGTGCCTCTTGTTACAATAGCTGCACCGAGAGATGTTAAATTTGAAATTGGTGAGAAAATAACACACAAGCTTCCTAATACTACATTGCATGGCGAAATATCTGCTTGGAAACAAGATTCTAATAAGTTATCCATTATTCATGTGGGTGCAGATGACGGTAAATATCATGAATTTGTTGCACAAAACGACTCTGATATCGTAGGCTTAACTAACGGAAGTAAAGTTGGCATAGTATCGGTTACAGAAACTAATAAAATTTCAAATAATGAACAGAATGACGATTTTGCAGCAACTTCAACAAATGTCTTACTAGACTTCTTAGATTTCTCCGAGACAAATCCATTTGGCGATCCAGGAGATACATAATGTTTGGTACATATTTTTATCACGAAAGAATTAGAAAAACGGTTGCGATATTTGGAACTATGTTCAATGACATATATGTTTTAAGAAAAAGAAGTGATGGTAGGGTAATTAGTCAAGTTAAAGTTCCTTTAGCATATGCGCCAAAAGAAAAGTATTTAGAGCGTATTAGAGAAAATCCAGACTTGACTGACGATACAAAAGTTGCTATAAAGTTACCTAGAATGTCTTTTGAAATATTAGCAATGCAATATAACTCAGAACGCAAACTTCCTAAAATGAACAGATTTGATAAGACATTAACCAGCACTAGTAAAAACAAGTTTTTTAGTCCTGCGCCATATGATATTTCATTTCAATTGAATATATACACAAAAACTCAAGATGATGCTTTACAAATAGTTGAACAGATAATACCTTATTTTAATCCACATTATACAATTACTATGAAGCCATTCGCAACACTTGCTTCAGATATTCGGGAAGATATACCCATTACTTTAAATAGTGTTGCTTTTGCTGATGATTTTGAAGGTACTTTAGAGGCTAGACGTACTATAATTTACACTTTAGATTTCACAATGCTTGCTAATTTTTACGGCGCTATTGGAGATGGCAAAATTATCAGACAAACAATTACAGATGTTCATACGATGCTCAAAGGTGACTCCTCTGATCCTCAGTTTGCAAGATATACAATTGATCCTAATCCTCTAAATTTAACACCTCCATTAGGAGACAGTGATTTTGGATTTACTCAAAATACAATAGAACATTTTGATAGTGCATAGGAAATAAAAATGAATGATACAGATAATGAACAGGATGATTTGGAGTTTACAAGACGTACTTATTATGATTTAATTAATAAGGGTCAAGAATCTTTAGATGAAATGATGAATTTAGCATCCGCACTAGAACATCCTAGGGCATTTGAGGTTGTAGCCACACTTATAAAAAATACATCTGATGTAAATGATAAGTTGATGGATCTTCATAAGAAAAAGAAAGATTTGGCTAAACTAGATAAGCCTAGCGAAAACTCAACAACTAACAATCTTTTTGTAGGGTCAACAACAGATTTGCAAAGAATGTTACAAGATATGAAGCCTGTGGATGATAGTAAAATTCATGTTGTTGAAGATAATGATAATGTGATAGAGTTTAAAAAAGATGATGATACACCAACAACCTAATACTTATTTAGGTAATCCAAATGTAAAACGTGATGGAGTAGTTCAAGAGTGGACTAATGATGCGGTAAAAGAGTATGTTAAATGTATGAATGACCCATCATACTTTGCAAAAACTTACTGTAAGATTATATCACTTGATAAAGGTCTTGTCAACTTTAATCTTTATCCATATCAAGAAAAAATGTTTGAATCATTCAATAATAATAGATTTTCAATAGTTTTAGCTTGTAGACAAAGCGGTAAATCAATATCATCTGTCGCTTATCTTCTTTGGTTTGCTTTGTTTCATAGCGAAAAAACCATTGCAGTTATGGCAAATAAAGGTGCAACAGCGCGAGAAATGCTTGGCCGTATTACTTTGATGCTTGAAAACTTACCGTTCTTTTTACAGCCTGGTTGTAAGGCACTCAACAAGGGATCAATAGAATTTAGTAATAATTCAAGAATTGTAGCGGCAGCTACTTCAGGTTCATCAATTCGTGGTATGTCTGTTAATCTTCTTTATCTTGACGAATTTGCATTTGTTGAAAGAGCAAATGAATTTTATACTTCTACATATCCTGTTGTATCATCTGGTAAAGATACTAAAATTATCATTACATCAACAGCTAATGGCATAGGCAATATTTTTCATAAGATATGGGAAGGTTCAGTACAGGGTACAAACGAATTTAAATCTTTTCGTGTTGATTGGTGGGATGTTCCGGGTAGAGATGAAATTTGGAAAAATTCTACTATATCTAACACTTCACAGTTACAATTTGATCAAGAGTTTGGTAATACATTTATAGGCACAGGAGATACTCTTGTAAATGTTGAAACTTTATTAGGACTAAAAATGAAAGATCCTATGGAAATCACTAGTGATGGTGTTAGATTATATGAGCACCCCAAAGAAGGTAATACTTACACATGTTTAGTTGATGTTGCACAAGGTAGAGGGAGAGATTTTTCAACATTCAATATAATTGATGTAAGTGATCGTATTTTTAAACAAGTCGCAGTATATCAAAATAATACTATATCTCCACTACTCTATCCTAATATCATATATAAATATGCAAAAGTATACAATGATGCTATGGTGGTTGTTGAGTCAAATGATGCCGGTCAAGTCGTATGTAATGGTCTTTATCATGATCTAGAATATGAAAATATGTTTGTGGAATCTGTTATTAAAGCAGATTCTTTAGGTATTAGAATGAACCGTAAAGTAAAAAGAATAGGTTGTTCTTCATTCAAAGATTTAATAGAAACGAACAAACTTGAAATATATGACAGAGAAACTATTTCAGAGATTTCAACCTTTACGGCAAGAGGAAATTCTTGGGAAGCCACAGATGGTAATCATGACGATTTAGTAATGAATTTAGTATTATTAGGATATTTTGTGGGTACAACATACTTTAATGAAATGACAGATATTAATATTAAAGATTTAATGTTTTCACAAAGAATGCGCGAGATTGAAGATGATGTATTGCCTTTTGGATTTATAGATGATGGTAGATATGAGCCAGTAGAAACTCCTAATCCTTGGCAAGTGCAGAAAGCCCCATCTTGGAATGAGTGGTGAAAATAGATATTATATAAATAACAGTAATTGAACATAACCGTATTATGACAACTTATAATTCTATTACTTGGAAAAGGAAAGAAACATGGCGTTATTCTCACCATCAGAGTCTCCTGCTGTCGTTGTAAAAGAAGTTGACCTTACTAATGGCGTTGCTAACGTGCCTACTTCAACAGGGGCATTTGTTGGTAACTTTAATTGGGGTCCATGCGACGAACCGACTCGAATCAATAATGAAGCTACACTTGTTAGTACATTCGGTGCACCCGATGTATTGAATACTGTAGATTTTCACTCAGCATCATACTATTTAAGATATTCTGACGATCTAATGGTTGTCCGAGGAAACTCTGATATTGCAAAAAATGCAGTAGACTCAGATGCCACATCAATTTTAGTAAAAAATGACACCCACTTTGATACATTATCTATAGATAGTTCTTTATCATTTATTTCTAAACATCCTGGAGAACTTGGAAACTCTATTGAAGTACATCTATGTACAGCGCGTAGTGACTCAACATTTAATGGGTGGGCTTACAATAGCAGCTTCACAGGCGCACCAATGACTTCTGACTATGCTTTAAGCGTTGCTGGTATTACTGCAACTACGGATTCTGATAGAAAAGCTAGTACCATTAAAGATGAATGTCATATCGTAGTTCTTGACGCAGACGGCGAACTTACAGGAACAAAAAATCAAATTCTAGAAACTTTTCCTTTTGTGTCTTTAGCTAAAGGAGCAAAAAGAGCAGATGGTACAAGCAATTTTATTAAAAATGTAATTAACAATCAATCCTCTTATTTAAGATTTGGTAATTTTCCTACACTTGGACTTCCTGCAAAATTTTCAACAAACTCAGGTACAACATTAACCTCAGCTAATGCAGCAACAATAAATTATACCTCTGGTCTTCATGATAGCAATGATACCATTGGAATAAAATTTGGTGGCGGTATGAGTGATAGTTCACTAGGCAAAGATGATTACATGAATGGATTTGATAATTTTGAAGATCCTAATGCCCATCTTATAGACTTTTTAATAGCACCAGGACTAATAACTTCTACCGATCAAGTAACGATAGTAAATGACCTTGTTACAATCGCAGGAAGTATTCGTAAAGATTGCATTGTAGTTGCTTCTCCAAATAGAAACGCCGTTATTTCTGATACTCCAAATACAGATATTATTTCAGGAATAAAAAACTTTACTAGAAGTTCTTACTTAGCAGTGGATAACAATTATCTGAAAGTTTACGATAAGTATAATGATGAATTTATTAATATTCCTGCGGCTTCATCAACTGCTGGACTCATGGCAGCAACAGATAATAACTTTGCACCTTGGTTCTCACCTGCGGGAACACGTAGAGGTCAATATTTTGGGGTTACAAATCTAGCATATAGCCCTAATAAATCTGAAAGAGACCAGTTATATCAAGCTGGTATTAATCCAGTTGCAAACATACCTGGACAAGGAATATTGCTTTTTGGCGATAAAACACACCTTGCAAGACCATCCGCATTTGATAGAATCAATGTTCGCAGATTGTTCCTTGTACTTGAAAGAGCGATTTCAAATGCCGCACAAAATATTCTCTTTGAATTTAATGATGAATTTACGAGGGCAGAATTTGTGAATGTGGTTGAACCTCTATTGAGGGATGTACAGGGTCGTAGAGGTATCACAGACTTTAAACTTGTATGTGATGAAACTAACAATACACCATTAGTCATTGACACTAATCAGTTTATTGCTACACTATTCATTAAACCCGCAAGATCAATCAACTTCATTACTTTAAACTTTACTGCGGTTCGTACCGGTGTAGCGTTTGAAGAAGTTGTTGGCACAGTAAGCTAAGGAGAGAAAAATGGCTATTTTAGGCGTAGATGATTTTAAAGCTAAGTTAAGAGGCGGTGGCGCAAGACCTAATCTTTTCAAAGCTACTATCAACTTCCCTGGCTACGCGGCTGGAGATGTTGAACTTACATCATTCATGTGTAGAACTGCACAGTTGCCCGCTTCACAAGTAGGAATTATACCTGTAAACTTTAGAGGTAGAATTTTGAACATGGCAGGAGACCGTACATTCAACCCATGGACTGTTACTATTATTAACGATACTAACTTTGATGTAAGAAATGCGATGGAACGTTGGATGAACGGTATTAATGCACACTCTGCAAATACCGGTCTTACAAATCCACAAGAGTATCAAGCAGATTTACTTGTAGATCAACTTGATAAAGACGAAACTATATTAAAGCGTTATGAATTTAAAGGCGCTTTTCCAAGTAGTGTTAGTGAAATTACAGTTGATTATGCAACTAATGATCAGATTGAAGAATTCACAGTTGAATTCCAAATTCAATATTGGTCATCTTTGGGCACTACTAGTTAAGATATAAATACTTGAAAAGGTGAGGGGTTCGCTCCTCACCTCATTTGCATTATAATATTAGGAAAAATATATGGCTGACAATGAATTTACAAAACTTTTTGGCTTTGAGTTTAGACGCGCGGGCAAAAAAGATGAAAATAAACAAAAACTAAAATCCGTCATTGCACCACAAAGTGATGATGGTGCTGGTTATGTTACAGCCTCAGGTAGTCACTTTGGTCAATATGTTGATATTGATGGTGACAACACTAAAGATAATATAAGTCTCATTCAAAAATATAGAGGTATTGCAACTCATCCAGAAGTTGATATGGCTATTGAAGATATTGTAAATGAAGCTATTGTAAACAATGAAGATGATATCACTTTAAAATTAAATTTAGACGAAATTGAAACTCAAGATAACATCAAAGAACAAATCCAAGAAGAATTTAAATATGTACTGTCATTGTTTGATGCCACAGAACACGCACACGACTTATTTAAAAGGTGGTATATTGATGGAAGAATTTATCATCACATTCTTATAGATGAAAATAATCAGAAGGCAGGTATTCAAGAATTAAGATTTGTTGATGCTATAAAAATTCGTAAAGTAAAAGAAATAAAAACTAAAAAAGATGCAGTAACAAATGCTGACATAATTGATGAAATTAAAGAGTACTATATTTATCAAGATAAACCAGGAAAAGCTGCACCTGGAACAATGTCTAACAAAGGTATAAGATTTAGTACAGATGCTATCAATTATGTAACAAGCGGTCTTTTAGATGAAACAAGAAAAAAAGTTGTCTCTCATTTACATAAGTGTATTAAGCCTGTCAATCAATTAAGAATGATGGAAGACTCTCTGGTTATTTACAGATTGAGTCGTGCACCAGAACGTAGAATTTTCTATGTTGATGTTGGTAACTTACCTAAGGGTAAAGCAGAAGAATATATGAAAAATATCATGACCAAATATCGTAACAAACTAGTTTACGATGCTGGTACTGGTGAATTGCGCGATGATCGTAAACATATGTCAATGCTTGAAGATTTCTGGTTACCTAGGCGTGAAGGTGGTAGAGGCACAGAAGTATCCACACTTCCGGGCGGTGATAATTTAGGTCAGATTGATGATATTATTTATTTTCAAAAACGTCTTTATCGTGCATTGAACGTACCTCTCAATAGACTAGAGCAAGAATCGCAATTCTCACTCGGTAGAGGTAATGAAGTTACTAGAGAAGAAATAAAGTTTTCAAAGTTTATTGATAGACTACGAAAAAAGTTTTCTATGGTTTTCTTACAAGTTTTGAAAAAACAACTTATCTTAAAAAGAATTATTACAGATGGAGATTGGGATGAATGGAAGACCGATATTAGAATTGACTATGCAAGAGATAACTATTTTGCAGAATTAAAAGATGCTGAAATATTGAGAGAAAGATTGCAGACGTTAGAATTGATGACAAACTATGTTGGCGATTATTTCTCTAAAGGATTTATTCTTAAAAATGTTCTTAAATATACAGAAGATGATGTAAAAGACCTCAAAAAAGAAATTGAGACTGAAATAAAAGACGGCGATCTTCCTGATCCGGCAGAAGAAGAAGATCAAGACGATAGGCGTTAATTATGGCTAGTAATACCAAATTAAGCTGGCGATTTACTCATGAAGATAATACAAGTACATCCAGAGTTAATGCTGGAGAAATATCATATCTAACTGGCACTGCAGAGGATATTACTGAAGATAATTTTCTTACACTTGCAAGTATAATAGAATTAGAATATCCTGTTAGAACAGACGGTGCTACACCAACGAACCATGAGATAATTTCATATAATCTTAAAGAAGAAGGTGGTGAAAACCCCGGTAGTATAGTATATAGAATTAGTTTTATTCTAGATGGTGAGGATATAGATAATATAATAGAATTTGATGAAGGCATAGAATTTAATCAATTTCGGCAAGCGATTCCTCTAAAAACGCCCGCAATTTCTACATCTACAGTTCTGTATATCGGAATAGAAAAGATTGAAAAAAGTATAGTCCGAAGAAGTAGTAGAGGCTTTCGCAAGCGCAGAGTATTAAAAAATACACTTTTACAAAATTTTATAATAGGATTTAAAGTAAAACAGCCTGTTTCAGATACGGATACGTTATCTATTTCTCCAGGCACTGGCGCAGATAGTGCTACCGCAGAAGGTGCTGGTTCTGTTGTAACCACATCATTAGAGTCAAATTTAGATTCAGATGCAAATGTAGCAGTCGAACAACAAGTATTACTAGATTCTGCAATAGCTTCAGGTATAGCGCCCGATAGTTCTGGAATAGTAGCTGGAGTAGATTTAAAAACTATTTCGTCTATAGTTCCTGGACCTACAATTCTTAAAGATAGCGATGGAAATAGACCTGCTCCAAAAGTTGAAGGTATAAATGTAGATAGTGCAGAAATAAGAAATCTACAAGCTGATAGTGCCACAATAGATAAAATTACTGCAGATAGCGCATCTATAACAAAACTTGGCGCAGATAGCGCATCTATAACAAACTTATCTGGTAGTTCTATGGAATTTGATAGTGCAACTTTAGGTAAATTAAATCTTTCTAAAGATGCTGTAATAGAATTAGGTACTGCTAGTGACAGTGATGGTTTAGGCAATTTATCTGATATTACATCGATTAAGTCTGATGGTATTACCTCTCCATCGGTTGATACTAAAAATCTTGAAGCTGATAGTGCTAAAATAGTAAGTGAATTAGAAGTGGGTAGATATGGAATCGATGCTGGTAATCCAGATGATGAACTTGTTCTACTTGATGAAAATTATGGCGGAATTTATTACAAAAAAAATACAGTCAAATATGCATCACTAAAATTTAATGAACAAGATGATAAATGGCATTTTCATCCTAACATAAGAGTTTCTGATTTAGATAGTGATGGAATACCAGATGAAGATGCGGTATCCAATAGTCTATCACAACTAGGTAGTGGCGCACATGGACAATTTTTATCTTACAATGGCATATCAAATCAATATGAATGGGACTATATTGTAAAATCTGGCAAAATTGTTTCTACTGATGCAGAACTTGCTATAGAACTGGCAAATATTCCTTCTCCAAACTCAAACGTAAATGCACAAAACAATAGAAAAGACTTAATTCATTCTACTTGGAATAATTTCAATCATGGTAGTACGACAAACTCAACAGAGCAATATTCAAGTTATCCTTTTAATGATAGTAATTTAGGGTTTGTATTTTATGATACTACAAATCATATAGTAAAAACTTTGACTTCCGGTCATGATGAACAAAGTATAACTGGTCTTATATCAGACAAAAGTTATTATGAATATGAAGCTGATATAGTTTTTACTGGAGATAGTTCTGGCAAATCTATGGGATTTGTTATAGGTTTTATAAATGAAGGTAAAGAAAACGAAGAAAATATTGATGGCGTATTTGAAAAAATATCAACTTTAACATTATTTAGAACACCTAATCCTGTAGGATTTGATGGTAGTGATACTCCTATGGACCATAATACAAAAGTATATACAAGTTATGCACTTGTATTAAATGCTTTCCAAGAAGATCAGCATATTTTAGATTTTGATGGTACATATGAGATTGGTGGTACAACACATTCGACTTGGGATGCTGCAGGTTCAACAGCAATCCGAATTCATAAAGATTTAGAACACTTAGTAATTACACTATCCAATTTTGGTAGTTCTGTTCCAAATGATAATATGATATTAGACTTTGATCTTATTAATAATTTTGAAGGACGGGCTAAAAGTTTTGCTGGTCAAGTACAATATGGATATGCAACAAATGGCGTTAAAGGAGGTACATTTCAAGGTACATTTAAAGGTGGTGGATTAAGCAAAATTAATATGGACGATGCTATTATTGACATTAATAACGAAGAAGTTTACATTTATATAGATTCTTCAGCAACATCAACATATGATTTACCGGTTGGTTATCAAAAAATTGATAGTGATTTAGATGGTACTGGTACACCTATAGACTTCTTTAAAGAAGAATTTAGTTTAGGTAGAATATATCATAATCCAAATTCTGTGCCGCCAAAAACCTGGTACAAAGATCCTCATACTACATTTGAACTTGCTACGGTATTTCATGAAGTTGTGGATGATGGATCTCCACAACTTGGAGGTAATTTAGATTTAAACGGATTTGATATTAATAATGTATCTGGTCCTATTGTGATTGATCCAGCACCAGCCAATGGTATTGGTGGAACGGTTCAAATAAAAGGTGATTTGGAAGTTCAAGGAACAACCACTACTGTCAATTCCACCGAACTCAGTATTGCCGATAAGAATATAGAAATTGCAAAAGGTGCAGCAAATGCAGCCGCCGCTGATGGTGGTGGCATCACAATAGATGGTGCTGGTGCTACAATATTATATAACGCAGATAGTGATGCGTTTGCACTTAACAAAGCTTTTGCCAGTCCTCTTGCAGGCGGTACAAATTTAATATCAGGATATAATACAGATAACTTGAATGAGGGTACAAATCAGTATCATACTACGGCAAGAGCAAGAGCATCTATTGGATCATCTAACAATGGTGGTGATGGTTCACTTAGCTATAATGCATCAACAGGAGTTATATCTTACACAGGACCAAGTGCCTCTGAGACACGGGCACATTTTTCAGCCTTAAACGCTGGTACCGCAACCTATACACAATTATCATATAGTGCTGGCGTATATATTCTAACAGTGGATCCCTTAGACGCTTCTGAAATACCTAATTTAGACGCTTCAAAAATAAATGCTGGTACGTTAGATGCAGCTAGAATACCTAATTTAGACGCTTCAAAAATAAATGCTGGTCAAATAGACTCAGCTAGAATTCCCACTCTGCCATACTCTGAAGTTAGTGGTACACCAACATCAATAACTGATTTAGGAATAAGTGACGGTGATTCTGGTCAAATTTTAAAAACTGATGGCTCTGGTGGATTTACTTTTATAGATCCGCCTATAACTGGAGTTACTTCTGTTGCTACCGGAACAGGACTGTCTGGCGGAACTATTACTACTACAGGCACTATTAACTTGGCAAATACTGCGGTATCGGCAGGATCATATACTACTGCAAATATTACTGTTGATGCACAGGGTAGAATAACAGCGGCATCTAGTGGTACATCTGGTGATAATGCATATACCGGGTTTACATTAACTGCAGACGGTGGCACAGTTAATGGCAACACTATTGGCACTGCTGCCAGTGGAACAGATAGATTAGGTTTTACTGCAGGTACAGGAATAATAATCACAGGAAATGCGGGTGGTGCGGGTAATGATGATATTAAAATATCTGTGTCTGATAATGCATATACTGGTTTCACAATATCTGAAGATGGTGGTACAGGATCATTTGTTGCAAGTGCTTCTAGTGCAAATGCCAATTCTGGAACAGATAGACTAGATTTTGTAGCAGGTACAGGAATAACAATTCTAGGAACTTCTTCTGCATCATCAAATGGTGATAAAATTAAAATATCTTCATCTCCAGGAACCACAATTAATTCAAATGCTGACAATAGAGTCATAACAGGTAGTGGAACTGCAAACACTTTAAATGGTGAAGCTAATATGACGTTTAATGGTTCAACTCTTGCTGTAACTGGAGCGATTACAGCGACTGGAAATGTGACTGCAGCATTTTCTTCGGACTTGAGACTTAAAGAAAACTTAGAAAAAATTGATAATGCTCTTGAAAAAGTAGATAATTTAAATGGTTATACATTTAATTGGAATAAAAAAGCCGACTTAGGTTCTACACCTAACAATAAAAGAGAAGCTGGAGTTATTGCTCAGGAAGTTGAAAAGGTAATGCCAGAAGTTGTTGTGGATAGAATTGATGGATACAAAGCTGTTTATTATGAAAAACTTGTTCCTATCTTGATCGAATCAATTAAAGAATTAAAATCAAGAGTTGAAGAATTGGAAGGTAAATAATGCCTTTACCTAATAGAGGAACAATAACATTAGAAGATATAGATTCGGAGTTTGGTAATGGAACATCTCTATTTCAAAATTACAGTGGTAATTTAACTTCTACACAACACGACGATCATCCAAACATTCCAGCATCTGGAGAAATAGCTCTTCAGGATTTTTATACAATAAAAGCCCCAATTTCTGGGCCTGGATTGTTTAATACAAATCATAATATGGTTCATTCAGTACCCGGTACAGCCGGATCATTTACAGATGCAAGCGGAGCCAGTCAGACGATAAACAATTATACTGGTTGGGAGGTATATTTAGGTAGATTTGTCTCAGGAACTAGTACTATTCCTGGAATAAACTTTCCCATACCAAGTGATCCTACTCCTAATCCTATGGGTTCTTATAGTGCGTCTGGCGGTGATACAAATGTTCCGTCAGTTGCTGGTAATTATTCAGTCTCATTCGCAACTCCAGATACAATTATCTCCGGATATGTTCAATATGGCAACGCAATCTATTCTGGGAAAAATGCTATGAAATTAGAACTTGCGAGTGTAGAAACGCAGACGGGTTTTGATATTGTACGTGGTCCAGTCTTAGTATCCAAAGATAGGAGACAGATTACTGCTGGAGAAAAAGTTAGATTTGTATATAGGGCTGTTGCTGGAAACGATGCTTATGATGTTTTAGGAATTATTATGGATGATACCGGATCATCTTTGGTACATCAATTTGTATTAGATGCGACTCAAAGTTCTAGTGGAGGTGCAACTAATTGGATAGAAGTTACAACCACAGTTACAACTTCGGGTAGTTATTATTTTGTTTTTATAAATGGAACATTTGATTATTCAGGAGGAAGAGCGGCAGGTGCATCATTGTATGTAACTGATGTAGAAGTATTGGCGGGTGGTAGCCTCACAGAAAATGGCGGCTTTAGTAATGTTGGTAATAATCCTAACTGGACATCAAATACAACAACTTCTGCAGTAACATTCACCACAAGCGGAAATGGAATAAATGCTGTATTAAATATACAAACTATTGGTACTCAAGCTATTGTTAGAGTTATTAATGGTGGCTCAGGATTTGCAGTAGGCGATAGTATAACTGTTGGTGGTCAACAGTTGGGTGGTAATGCTAGTGGAGATGATTTAACTTTTAATGTTGCTGCATTAGCATAATATTTGTAAATTCTATTTTGTATAAATAATACTATTACAAGGAGATATTGATATGGAAGATGAAGATTTTGAAATAGATTATGAAGTATCCGATGATGAAGATGAACTAGAAGAATATGAGTTTGGTTCTGAGGATGATGAATATGAGTATACCGATGATGATTTTGAAGAACCTCAACCTATGTTAGATTTTGTTAATTCAGTACATAATGATGAACTTAGAGATGCTGGAAATTCTTTTCACTCTATGCTAGGTGATAAGATTAAAGATGCTATAGAGGCTGAAAGAATTAATATAGGAACTCAAATGTTTGGTTCTGAAATGGCAGAAGAATAAAATAGAGAATTTAAATGAAAACTTTTAAAGATTTAATAAAAAATTTAGTCGTAGAAAAAAATGTTATGGTCGGCAAAAGCAAAATTGTTGTAACTAAATCTGGTAACAGATTTAAAGCTTCTATTGATGGAGAACATTTGGACGATTATGAATCTGAAAAAGAAGCAATTACTATGGCAAAAGAATTTATTAAACAGTTTAAGAATAAGGGATAAGACATGAAACTAATCGCAGAATATTGTGATCATGATATACATCTAGTCACCGAAGCAAAGGCAAATGGCGAAAAGTCTTATCAGATCGAAGGTGTATTTGCACAAGCCGATCAACCAAATAGAAATGGCAGAATTTATAGAATGGAAGTAATGAAGCCTGCCGTTGAAAAATATATATCAGAACAAGTTAATACTGGTCGTGCTGTAGGTGAGTTAAATCATCCAGAAGGACCCACTGTTAATTTGGATAAGGTATCCCATCGTATTACGGAAATGAAATTTGATGAAAGTAATGTGATGGGTAAAGCACTTATATTAGATACTCCTATGGGTAAAGTTGTAAAAGGCTTACTTGATGGTGGTGTTCAACTAGGTGTTTCGACTCGTGGTATGGGAAGTCTTGTAAAACAGAATGGAATAATGGAGGTTGGGAATGATTTTCAACTCAACACCGTTGACATTGTTCAAGATCCATCAGCGCCTGGAGCTTTTGTTAATGGAATAATGGAAGGCGTAGAATGGGTATGGAATAATGGCTTGATTGAATCACAAGACATTGAAAAAATAGAGACTGAAATTAAGAAAACATCTTCACGCTCACTTGTGGAAGCACAAGTTCGTGGGTTTCAAAATTTCCTCTCGTTGCTTAAATAAGAAAAGGAGTCAAGTATGACTGATGAAAACCAGGAACTTGAGATCCATGATGACAACGAAATTGTGGAATCTCACGAAGATCAGCTACACGAAAGAAGCGAACCTATGGGCGATAAACCATCGACCATGACTACGCCTCCAAGTGAAGATGATTCGGTCGCGTCTGTAAAAGCCGCTGCCGGAAAAACTAAAAAAGCATCTCCGCCTAAAACTAAAGCGGGAATGAAAGCTGCTATGGCAGCAAAAGCAGAAGGAATGACGAAAATTCAACTACAATCATTGTACGCAAGTGTAATGGAAGAAGAAGTTGAATTGGATGATGAGGAAGCTATTGTGGAAGATACCACAAAAGACGAATTGGAAGTCATGATTTCTGAAGATGAGTCTCTAAGTGAAGATTTTAAAGCAAAAGCAAGCGTACTTTTTGAAGCTGCAATTAACAATCGTGTTGCAACTAAAGTTTCAGAATTAGACGAAGAATTTGCTGCAAAAATCGAGAGTCTTGAGGAGCAGTTTGCTACCGAGACAGAAGAATCGATTGAAGAAGCCAAAGTTGATTTGGTAGACAAAATGGATTCTTATCTCAACTATGTAGTCGAAAATTGGATGGAAGAGAATAGACTTGCTGTTGAGCAAGGTATTCGTACTGAAATTGCAGAAGGTTTCATGAGCAAGTTGAAAGACCTGTTTACTGAGTCTTATATTGAAGTACCAGAATCCAAAGTTGATCTAGTTGACCAACTTGCTGAAGAAGTCCAAGACCTAGAAGGACTTTTGAATGCAGAAACCGCCAATAATGTTGCAATGAATGAAAAAGTAAATAACCTTAAGCGTAGTATGATTATTACAGAAGCGTCTAAGGATCTTGCTGAAACACAAGCTGCAAAATTACTAAAACTGGCTGAAGGTGTAGATTTTGAGAACGAAGAAACATTTGCGTTCAAAATCGAAACCATTAAAGAGTCGTATTTTTCAGCAAAAAGTGACGCGGAAACGCCAGCAGCAATTGTTGAAGAAACGCTTACCGAAGAAACTCAAGAGGATACTGATCAAGTAGAAGTTTCTTCTAGTATGGCACAATATATTGCTGCCCTAAAAGCTAACTAAGGAGTATTAAAGTTATGCAATACAATCAACTCGTAGAAAAGTGGGCACCGGTTCTGAATGAAGAATCTGCCGGAAATATCCACGACAAGCACCGCAAAGCAGTTACCGCTGTTGTGCTTGAAAACCAAGAAAAAGCTCTCATGGAGCAACGCGCACAAATGACCGGTTTCGGTGAATTGAGCGAAGCCGCACCAACTAACTCAACAGGTGCAAACGTACAAAATTGGGATCCAATTCTGATTTCACTTGTTCGTCGCTCCATGCCAAATATGATGGCATATGACGTATGTGGTGTTCAGCCAATGACTGGTCCAACTGGACTGATCTTTGCAATGAAATCCACATATCGTACCACATCCAAAGGTCAAACTGATGGCGGAGAAGCCCTGTTCAATGAAGCAGGTCATGCATTCTCAGGTGATTCCACCGGTATTCATAGCACTGATGGTTCTGGTTTCAACGGCGTTACTAATGCAGGCGCAGCTGGTCTAGATGATGATCGTAATGATCCTCTGACTGGTACTGGTATGTCTCTAGCAGCTGGTGAAGCACTGGGTACATCTGGTTCGCCTGCGTTTAATGAAATGGGTTTTACCATTGATAAAGCGCAAGTAACAGCGAAAACACGCGCATTGAAAGCGGAATATTCGCTTGAACTCGCACAGGATTTGAAAGCAATTCACGGTCTGGACGCTGAAAGCGAACTGGCTAACATTCTTTCAACTGAAATTCTTGCAGAGATTAACCGCGAAGTTATCCGTTCGATCAACAGCCAAGCTAAAACTGGTGCTTCTACAGGAAACACTGCACTGAATGGTGCATTTAACCTGAACACAGATGCAGACGGTCGTTGGAGCGTTGAGAAGTTTAAAGGTCTCATGGTTCAAATCGAGCGTGAAGCAAACACAATTGCAAAAGAAACTCGTAGAGGTCGTGGTAACTTTATCATTACATCTTCGGACGTTGCTTCTGCATTGTCTGCAACTGGTATGCTTGATTATGCACCAGCGTTGAAAGACAACCTGAATGTAGATGATACTGGCAATACATTTGCTGGTGTTCTTAATGGTCGCACAAAAGTATATATTGATCCATATGCTGTTGTAGACTATATCACCGTAGGTTATAAAGGCACCAACGCATATGACGCTGGTATCTTCTATTGTCCATACGTACCTCTCACAATGGTTCGCGCCGTTGCTGAGGATAGCTTCCAGCCGAAAATTGGTTTCAAAACTCGTTACGGCATGGTATCGAACCCATTTGTTGGTGCAACCGCATCTGATGGACTCGCAACAGCTAGAACTAACCAATACTACAGAATTTTCCGTGTAGACGATCTTCTGGTAAGTTCATAATAAAAAAGAGAGGCTTTAACCTCTCTCAAAGAAAAACTGTTAAGGGCGCTTTCGGGCGCCCTTTATTCAATCTAAGTTACAATTCCATTGTTCATTCACATAGAACGCTTCTAGTGTATTATCTTTACCGAATGGCGAGATAATTTTACATACTGGAGGATTAGTATCATCTTCCCGTACATCATATCGCATACTCATAGAACCTTCTACAATTTGACAATCGTGGTGTGATGGCTTAACCATTGATCCAGTAAATCTAACTGTTACGACTTGCATTATATACCTCCTGTTTTATTTCAATAATTTCTTTCATTTTTTCTTCCACTATGGATAATGTATCCGTCGATTTATCCCCAAAGCTGTAATCAACCAGTTCAAACGGATAGTCTATGTTGGTTTCAATATGTGGACGATCTCCCCGCAACTCTGCGATTTTTCTAAAGCTTGCGGGTATACCCAATTCTATTTCATCAGGCAAGAACCTCGGCCCAGGCACACTTTTCCATAACATAAAATTTGTCCAATAATCTGGTTGGCACTGACGGCAGCAATCATTCCAACCCTCGACTATCCACCTATTGTACTTCTGACATTCAATTACGTGCAACCCATATTTATGACAAAAGTTTTTAAACCATAAAAATGCACTTTCATCATTTGAAAAGACTCTGTTGTATTCTTTGTCAACAGTCTCAGTCTTTATCTCTTTCCACATTAAGCAACTCCTCTTTTCATTTTCCAATTTTGGATTGTTTTGTTGTACCATTCTTCATTCTTATTACGCAGAATATCAAGAGGTGCGTGGCTTACTTCTAAACCTTCTTCATTTCTTGCATCAACATATTCTTCAACAGTAAAAGACTTTACCAGTTCTGCAACAAATTTTGCTTTTGTGAATGGACCACCATACTTAAATCGGGCTATAAAAAGGTCTTTGCCTTTGCCGACACGTGATGGATGAACATTTACGCCATTTTTTGAAACTGCTGGCCAAACTGGACGATCTGTATAATCTCCAGTGTAGTGAAGGTATCCACCGTAGTATGTGAAGTCTTTTTTGTTGAACTTAGTCATTTGTGAACCCTTTCAAGTGATTCTTTCTATACTAATAAACTAGCATAAAAAAGAGGTATTGTCAAGTATAAATATAGATATAAAGGGGAATTATATGGCAAATTTAACACAAACATCAAATTTTTTACAGCCGACAAACTTTAAGGTCGTTATAGATCATACAAAGTTTGGCAATCTAGAATTTTTTGCACAAAGAGTTATACACCCAGGTGTTTCTGTTCAAGCACCTCTTGTACCATATAAAAGAATTGCTTCTATATCAGTTCCTGGAGATACTCTCGCATTTGAAGATTTGTCTATGGATGTTTTAGTAGATGAACAAATGAACACTTATATTGAGGTATTTAATCTAATCAATAGTATGGTTCAAACTACACAACAAGATGCATTAAGAAAAGATGCTACTAATGATCAAACCATGGATATCACACTGACGATAACTAGTAGTGCTAATAATGTAGTCAAACAAATTAGATATATAGATTGTGTAGCTACAAACATAGGAACAATACTTTTAGAAGCTACTTCAGAAACATCACCTGTAATCACATTTCCAGTGACTTTTAAAATTGGATATTATGAAATAAGATAATTATATTATGGAGAGTTAATTGCTAACACTTGAAAGCACTTTAGAAGAATGGCAAACTGATTGTAAAATTGATGAAAATAACTTGGTAAGATCAACCGTAGAAATTGCAAAACTACATGCAAAATATTTACAAGTTTTGTCTATCAATAAACTTCAATTAAAAAAATCTCAAATGAGACAACAAACACTTCTTTTGGAGAAGTGGAAATATTACAATGGCAAACTATCACAAGATGAAATTGAAGCTCATGGATGGGAATATGACCCCTTTAATGGCATCAAAGTAATAAAAGGTGATATGAATCGCTATTATGATGCAGATATAGATATACAAAAAAGTGAAGAAAAAATTGCATATTATAAAACTTTTGTAGAAACTTTGAGTGAGATTGTTGAAAACCTCAAATGGAAACACCAGTCGATAGGTAATATTATTAAATGGAAACAGTTTGAGGCTGGTGGATAATGATTGAAAAGATTACAGTAGGTAAAAAGAATGAGAGTCAATTGCTAGTTGATGCTGATAGTGGCATCTTAATGGAATTGAATGAATATTTCTCATTTTTTGTTGACGGCTATAAGTACATGCCACTCTACCGAAACAAAGTTTGGGATGGCAAGATAAGAATATTCAATGCTTTAGCACAAGAATTGCCTGTTGGTCTTTTACATCAACTTAAAGAGTTTACAAAAAAACGCGGTTATGAATTAGAATATGAAGATGGTGAATATGGATCACCAGAACAATATAATGCTGTTGATCCAGAAGAAATAATGAAGTTTATTACCAGTCTTAATTTGAGAGGTAATGGTAATCCTATTACTGTAAGAGATTATCAATTCGATGCTATCTGTACTGCAATTACAAATAAAAGATCAATATTATTATCTCCTACAGGTAGTGGTAAATCTTTAATAATTTATGTGTTACTACGTTGGTTACTTGAAAGGTGTGATGATAGAAAAATTCTGATCATTGTACCGACAACTTCATTGGTTGAACAGATGTATGCGGACTTTGCTGATTATTCATCTCATGATTCTTGGAATGCCATACAAGAATGCCACAAAATATTTTCGGGTAAAGCAAAAGATATGGAAGAAAATGTTGTCATTTCAACTTGGCAGTCTGTATATAAACTGCCGCCGGCTTGGTTTCAACAATTCTACGGTGTTTTTGGAGATGAATGTCATGGATTCAAATCAAAATCATTAACTTCTATTATGAATAAATGTGTAAATACTGCATATCGATACGGTACAACAGGCACACTTGATGGTACCCAAACACATAAACTTGTACTAGAAGGTCTTTTTGGCAAAGTAAGAAAAGTTACTACCACTAAAAAATTGCAAGATGATGACACACTTGCGCCTCTTAATATTTTTATGCTAACTTTAGATTACAATGAAACAGATAAAAAAGAAAATGTAGGCAAAACATATCAACAAGAGATTAATTGGATCGTAGCAAATGAGCGCAGAAATAATTTTATAAGAAATCTTTCAATTGATATGAAAGGTAACACTTTGGTATTATTTCAATTTGTTGACAAACATGGCAAAGTACTGTATGATCTAATTTCAGCTAAAGCCAAGGATAGTAGAAAGGTATTTTATGTCTCAGGTCAAACGGATGCTACAGACCGAGAAACTATAAGAAAAATTGTTGAAACACAAAAAGATTCTATTATTGTTGCCAGTCTTGGTACTTTTAGTACAGGTATAAATATAAAAAATCTACACAATATAGTATTTGCATCTCCTAGTAAGTCTCAAATTAGAGTACTGCAAAGTATTGGTAGAAGCTTAAGGAAGAGTGATGATGGTCGTATAAGTAAACTATACGATCTAGTTGATGATCTACAACACAAATCTAGAAAAAATTATACATTACTTCACGGTGAAGAAAGATTGAAGATATACCAAAAAGAGCAATTCCAGTATAAAGAGTATAGGATAAAGATATGACTATAAGAAAAAATAATATTCTACAGTTAAAACTTACCAACGGTGAAGAAATTCTTTGTGAGATGATTGATATTCCCAAGGACCTATTGGAAGAAGAAATTGATGATGAATTTGAAGTAATTGTTAAAAATTGTCTTTGTATTACTAAAGTTAGAGTTTCAGAAAACAAACTATTTTGTACACTTGATCCTTGGATTTCTTTTCAAGATGTTGATAAAAATAATATAGCTTCTTTAAATCCACAGCATATCATAGCAAAGTGTATTCCAAGTGAAGAAGTCATGGAACAGTATTTAAACGCTATAGAGCCTACAGAGATTTCTAGTCAAGATGATACTGAATATTTAGACGCATCTAATTGGATGGAAAGATTGGGGCTAAAAGAAAATCTAGTAGACATATATGATTCAGATCAAAATGTGATAAACTTTCCATCTGGAACTAAGCACTAGTTACTACCCCACTCACTAAGAAGAATCTTATTATAACAGATTCTTAAGATTTGTCAACCCATAAAATACGGTTGACAAGAAATAAAATATGTGATATAATGTATGTATTATGAAGGAGTGATTATGGCAAAAAAGAAATCTAAGAGTACCCATTATGTGGATAATAAAGAATTTTCTCAAAATATAGTGGAATATGTAAAAACAATTAATATAGCTAGAGAAAATGAAGAAGCTTTGCCTATAGTTCCTAACTATTTGGCAGAATGTTTTTTGAAAATTGCAGAGAATCTATCGCATAAATCTAATTTCATTAGATATACTTACCGTGAAGAAATGGTAATGGATGCGGTAGAAAACTGTTTAAAAGCTGTTGAAAATTATAATATCAATGCAGCTACACGTTCAGGTAATCCAAATGCATTTGCTTATTTCACTCAAATAATTTGGTATGCATTTTTAAGAAGAATTGCAAAAGAAAAACGCCAACAAGATATAAAAGAAAAATATTTATCGCAATCAGGTATAGAAGCATTTCTTGTAACCGAACAAGGAGAAGCTGCAACTGGAGTTGCTACACATTTCATTGATGTTCTAAAAGATAGAATAGACAAGGTAAAAGAGACAGATACTTCTATAAAAGAATTTTCTAAAAAAGAAAAGCAACGAAAGAAAAGAACCGTTAATGTTGATTCTGATTTGAAAGACTTTTTAATATGAAATTACTAATCATAAATGATACTCATACTGGTATCAGAAATAGTTCGGATATATTCTTAGAAAACGCTAGTAAATTCTATTCCGAGATAATGTTTCCGTACTGTGACGCGCACGGTATAAAACAGATA
>Ga0257114_1000613_pt1 | contig 27788 bp, 44 predicted proteins | sample SI112_10mmetaG_FD_190149 | JGI IMG/M metagenome (GOLD analysis project Ga0257114, IMG submission 190149) | Marine microbial communities from Saanich Inlet, British Columbia, Canada - SI112_10m | ecosystem: Environmental > Aquatic > Marine > Inlet | place: Canada: British Columbia | collected...
AACTGAGGCAAGAATTGAAGTAGAAACATACCTAAATTTGTCATAGCTTAACAAAAAGGATTGATATGAGAATATCTACAAATACAAAGAAGTCTTTAGAAAGTCAAATAGGTCATGATCCCGCAAAAGAAATATTTGATATACTGTTGGGGTTGATTCAAGAAGTTGAAACTTTAAAAAGAAATAAGGTTGATGTAACAAAAATAATAAAGGGTGTTGACGATAATGTGTAATTATGGTATACTGAGAGGTAAACCATGAAAAGAAAAAAACTCGCTAGAATACTAAATGACTTTTACGAAGATGCTCTTCCTACGGATCGCGCTTGGAATACATATTTAAACTTTCTAAAAATGTACAAAGGCGCAGACGAAGACACTGTAGAGTTTATGTATAGTATATGTAACATGACTAAAAAAGATATGTTGAGATGGAGAACCAGACTAGCAGAGAAAGGTTTTGAATTAACCCCAAATGAAATAGAGCAGTATATACTTATTGCTGCTCTTGTTATGCACTTAGTAGAGCCTGATAATTAAAGGTGTAATATGTCAGAAGAATCTAAAAAAATAGAAAAACTTGAGGCAGAACTAAAGGAACTCAGGCAAGCCGCCAAGGGGGTTTATCAGCTAATTCACTATATGGAAGATAACGATGGTCGTATCCGTAGACTAAAGAATGCTATTTTTTCTGAAAAAAAGTAAATTAAGTGTTGAAAATTACCCGATGGTAATCTATAATGATGTTGTTGACAGCGTGTTGCTGTTTTGTGTTTAATTAATTTTAGGAGTTTGATGATGGCGTTTAATAATGAGATTCGTTTGCAAGGCAACTTGACCAAAGATCCAGAGTACAAGAATATTTCCGAAAAGGATCTTGTTACTTTCCGTCTTGCCGTAAATGAGTCTATTGGTAAAGACAAAGAAGAAACTATCTATATGGATGTTGACGGCTGGGATAGTCACGCTAGATACGCTGAAAACGTAATGCTGGCAAAGGGTGATCGCGTCATCGTTACCGGAAGGCTGAAACAGCGGGAGTGGACAGATAAAAATGGCGCTAATCGCGTTTCTTACAGCGTTCTTCCTTCGACCTTCTCTAAGGTCGTAAAGCCTAACATGGCTTAACTCTAACTATACCATAGGGTTTGTCGGATCAAAATTAGGATTCAATTCATCATCCATCATCTGGATTCACAATGTCATCCTAACCGACAAGCCCTTTTGGGTCTTTATTATGCAAAAAAATAGAATACTACTACAATTATCTAATATTGAAGATCAACTAAGCGTCCTTTCCGAAAAGTTGTATAATCCTCAACTTACAAGTTCGGAAGTCAGGGAACTTTCTAAAAAGAAAAAGAAACTAAAGAAAGATATGTCTAAATTAAAGAAAAGGTTAGACCACTCAAATGAGTAGAAATAAACTTAAAAGAAAGCAAGATAAGCAGAAAAAGAAAGAGTCAGCTAAAGCTGTAAAACTTTCTAGAAGACGTAAGCACCTTACAGAAAAAAAGAAGGTAGAAAAAGATACGTCCGATATGCAAAGAGAGATGCAGAGGTTGCAAAATAGACTTTCTGGTGTTACAATAAGAAAACCAAAAGAGAACGCTTCGTGAAAAGGTTTATAATACTATTGATTATGTCTTTGTTCCCGTTAGTATCTAGCGGTGAGCAATTATTAATGAGCAGACCTAGAACTATAGAGGAAGTTGATCGTAGTAAATTCTATGCCTACAAAGATAGAATGAAGCAAAGAAGAGTATATGGATTAGAAGCTAGAAGAATTTATAATTCGGGAAAGGTTCATAAATACTGGACCGCTATGGTCTACCCGCGATACTATCCCAATTATTACAGGTATGTGCCGACCTACAGGCTGGAAAGAAGCGAGTACAAATACGAATATCAATACGGATACTAGGATGCAAAATACAGGAACTTGGAACTCAGACGAAGCTATCTTTTACTTTCTTGTAGTCATATCTCCGATATGTCTATACTTTCTAGGTGCTTTTGTTAATATCGTGCTTAACGCTATGCCGGATACACCAGAGCCAGAAATTAGCTTTACCCAAGCAGTAGGAGAGGAAGAGGCTTGGCAGGCAGTAAAAGACAGATGCCTTGAAGATGCTGTCAACGGCGATTACAGAGCGCGCGATTGGCTAACTAAGAATTGTTATGGTTCAACCACTTTTTCGACAGAGCCTAAGCCCAAATCTAAGCCTAAATCTAAGCCCAAATCTAATAAAGAAGAGGTCACAAGCCCTCAAGTTATCGACGAGGCGATTGTGGGTTTGGTAGGACTAGGCTATAAAAAACCAGAGGCAAAAAGGTTGATAAGCAAATTAACAGCTTCAAAAGTCTACAAAAACGCAGAAGTTTTACTCAGAGATACCATCACTAATGTTTAAATGTGTATAAAATACTTTGGGGGAACGTATGAATATTGTAGATTTAGATAAAGCATTTTCTGATAATATTAATTCTGTTAAGTATACAGACTCTAAAAAGAGTTGGAAAGTGTCTGATAGGATTACTATAGATTGGAAAAATGTCTTACCTAAGCCCCCAGAGAACAATTCGGAAGAAACTCGCAAAGAATTGGAGTATCTTCAAAGTATAACAAAATCTCTTACTACAAGAGATAAAAATCTAATAGATTTAGTTGACAACGAACCTCTTGATCTTTATAATGATGTACTAAGAGAATACAACCTTCAAATGCCTAATTCCGCTTTTGACAAGGTTTGGAATATAACCCGCCCGATTATAATGAATTTAAAATATCAATATAATAGACCAAGGCCAGTACAAATTGCAGAAAGACTGGGGTTTAAGGTAAATGTGGTAGAGACAAAGACCCACCAAACGCCAGCATACCCCTCTAGTCACACAACCTACGCTGCGATGGCGGCCTATCTTTTGTCAGATATGTATCCCAATTTGTCTTCTGATTTCTTTAGGAGGATTGGCGAGGCTGGACTGGCTAGATGTTTACAGGGCGTACATTATCCGTCAGACAACGAGGCTGCTATGGTTATAAGTGGCGCTATTTGGCAAGACATAAGATATAAACTATTTCCAGATCTGGAACCATACAGGAAGGGCTGATATGAAAAGACGAGACTTTGTTAAACTAGGAGCGGCGACTTTTGCTTATGGAAATATTACAGCGACTTACGCACAAGATGAGAAGAAGGACGATACAGCAGTATTATTCCTTTTTCTTGGCGGTGGCGCTAGTCATATTGAAACTTTTAATCCTGTACCATTTGCTCCTGCTGACCGGCGATCTGTAACCGGAGCTATAAAAACCAACGTAGCAGGGGTCGAGCTAGGAGGTTTGTTTACAGAACTATCTAAACGTACAGATAAAATTGCAATCCCAAGAGCATTTGGTCACAGAGATCAGAACCATGCTTCCGCTGTTCATTGGATGGTTACAGGCGAGGCTAATTTCGGAGCGGGAACAAGCTCTAAGTGGCCTAGCTACGGGTCTATGATGAGTAAGCATCACGGAGTAAACACTGATGACGGGTTGCCCACATATGTCAAGCTAGGACAGTACGATCATAACGGTGCTGCATGGCTTGGTGGAAAGTATACAGGCTTTGATGCAACAAAAGAAGGCAGAAAAGACCTTAGACTGTTAGGGCAAAGCGAAGATTTCCACCGTAGATTACAGGCTTTAAATGTAATTGATAATAATTTCTTAGCAAAAGACCAGCAAATGTCTAAAGATTGGCGAGATCTGCGGAATCAGTCGGTAGATATTATTCTTGGTGATGGCTCTAAGGCATTTAGAGTAGAAAACGACAAAGATTATGATAAGTTCAAGGAGGCAACATTGGGGCAGGATGCCCTTACTGCAATCAGATTGCTGGAAGCTGGCTCTAAGTTTGTTTCATTAAGCTATGGTGGCTGGGATATGCATACAAACATAGGCCAATCTCTTGCAACAAAACAGGTAGAACTAGACCACTACCTTGCTAAAATCATGGATACATTAGAGTCAAGAGGAATGTACGAACGGGTTATGCTTGTTGTAACCTCTGAGTTTGGTCGTACCCCAAAGGTGAATCAAAATCAAGGACGCGACCATTTTGGGAAACTCGCTCCCCTTATGATTAGTTGCGGGAGTTATGAAATGGGAAGAACGATTGGGGCATCGACCCCTAACGCAGACGATTTTGAGAGCGGAAGATGTGGACCAGAAGATTTAGCGTGGACTATCTATAATCATCTTGACATGGTTAAATTAACACGGTATACTGCTACGGATGGCAGACCTCACAGTATTGTAAAAGAAGACTCTAAGAACATTTTAAAGGATGTAGTATGATTAAAAAATTAGCAGCAGCATTGGTTTTAACTTTCTGTTTTTGTAGTATGAGCGATACAGTTTCGGCTCAGTGGCCTTGGGGTTATAATTATCGCCAAAGGGTCGTTGGGTATCAACCTCATGTTGTATGGCTACCACAAGGAACTACCTTAAATATAAACGGTGCGCACGTTGATCCATACAGGAGAACCGTTACGATAGGCGTTAATGCCCAATTTTACCATGTTCCACAGGTGCGAACTTTTAATTTCTATAATGGAAATCAAAATTTTTACAACAATAATAACTGGAGAAGATAATGAAAGACTATATTAAACAGACAGATGAAACATTTTACCTAGACTCTTACGGCTCAGAGGAAGAAGTTACAGAAAGTAATTTCTACACTCCTTCTGAGGCAGAGTATGAAGACTGGGGTGAGGATTCCGAAGACTGGGATATTTCTATAGCAAAACCCGGACTTTGGGAAAATATTCGTAAGAAAAAAGAAAGAGAAGGTAAGAAATACAAACCAGCAAAAAGGGGAGACAAGGACCGTCCAGATCCAGAATCTTGGAAAAAAGCTCAGAGTTTAGAATATCAAGGCCGCAAGGTTACGCTCAACAAACCTTTTCTAACTCCAAAAGGTCCAAAGAAAAGGTCTGTTTATGTTAAAAATGAGAAGGGTAATGTAGTAAAGGTGAACTTTGGCGACCCCAACATGGAGATCAAAAGAGATAATCCTAAAAACAGAAAGAGTTTTAGAGCTAGACACAAGTGCGAAACTCCCGGCCCTAAATGGAAAGCTAGATATTGGTCTTGCAAACAGTGGTAATATAATCTATAATACAGTTAGCTGGATTCAGATTGTCATACAATTCAATATTGTATTCAGCGCATCATCCAGCGCTGTATTATTAGACTATAACTTAGGAAACATTGAATGATAAATTTAATTGCGCCCATAAATACTTTGGGTTACGGGGTAGCGGGATACAATATACTTAAAGAATTATACAAGATAGATAACTCTGTATCCCTCTATCCCATTTCTCAGCCGCAAGATTTTGAAAGCGAAGAACTTTATGCGGCAATATCAAATCAAGAAAGATGTCTTATTGATAGACCCTGTGTTAAAATCTGGCATCAAAATGATTTGACCACCAGAGTTGGTAATGGAAAGTTTATAGGCTTTCCAATCTTTGAGCTTACTCATTTTAACGCAAAGGAAATAACAAGCCTTCATCATTGTAATAAAATATTTGTTTGTTCTAAATGGGCTAAACAAATTATCTTACAAAATACAAAATTTAAAGATGAAGATGTGCATGTTGTGCCTCTAGGTGTTGATAATAATATATTCTCACCATCAGCCGTTTCAGGAAGAAAGCCTACTGTATTTTTTAACTGCGGTAAATGGGAAAAAAGAAAAGGTCACGATATACTTCTAGAATGCTTCAACAATGCCTTTTCTGAGAATGATGATGTGGAACTATGGATGATGTGTGATAATCCATTTATAGGAGAGGGTAATAAAAATTGGCAAGACCTCTATAAAAATTCTAAGCTAGGAAGCAAAATAAGAATTATACCAAGGCAGAAAACTCATCAAGATGTAATGAGCATTATGCGGCAGGCTGATTGTGGTGTATTTCCCTCAAGGGCAGAAGGTTGGAATCTTGAGTTACTAGAAATGATGTCTATGGGCAAACATGTTATTACAACTAATTACTCTGCACATACAGAATTTTGCACTCCGGTAAACTCAAGACTTATAAATATTAACAATTTAGAAACAGCTTTTGATGGCGTATTTTTTGATGGTCAGTTGGGGCTTTGGGCAGAAATTGCTCAAGATCAAAAGGATGTTACAATAGAATATATGAGAGATGTTCATACGTTAAAACAAGATGGACAACTTACTACAAACCAAAACGGTATAGATACCGGAAAACAATTTAGTTGGAAAAATTCAGCACAGGAGTTGATAAATGGATTATGATTTTGATGATGTAGATCTTACACCTAGACAAATATTAAATCTTTATAAGGGTGGTTTTGTAGGTAGCGTATGCGATCCAGAAGACACGGCGGCTCTGCTGGCAGAACTTCCTACTCCTGTGTTTGGGGCTTCTGCTCATAGTCTATATGGATCTGGTAAAGGTAAGTTAAGCCTTCCTTTTAAAGCTTTATTAGATTTTGATTCCGGTTTTGGTCCATCAGAAAAGCAGACCACGGGGGATTGTGTTTCTCATTCCACTAGAAATGCTGTAGACATTACTCGCGCGGTAGAAATTAAAAATGGAGATAGGGAGGATTTCGTTGCTCGCGGCGCAACGGAGGCTATATATCAGTCAAGAAGCCATATGGGACAGGGTATGACTTGTTCTGGTGCTGCTAGATATGTTCATCAGAACGGCGGGGTGTTAGTTAGAAAAGATTATGGAGATGTAGATCTATCTAAATATAATTCTAGCTTGGGAGCGAGAAAGAAAATACCAAATAATGTGTATAAAACAGAGGCTCAAAAGCACCAAGTTAAAACAATATCAAACATCAGAACTATAGAAGAGGCTAGAGATGCGCTGGCTAATGGCTATGCTCTTTCTGTATGCTCTGGGTACGGCTTTTCTTCTAGAAGGGATAGTAATGGTATCGCTAAAAGATCTAGCGGTTGGAATCACGCTATGTGTTGGATCGCTTGTGATGATACAAACGAAAGATTAAAAGAAACGCTATACCTAGTTCAAAATAGCTGGGGCAAATGGAATAGTGGTCCAAGGGTAAATGGGCAACCAGAAGGTAGCTTCTGGATTAGAGAGAAAGATGCTAGAGGCATGTTATCGGGCGGTGGCGGCTGGGTGTTCAGCGATGTAGATGGGTTCCCAGCTAGAAAAATAGATTGGACAATCAATGAGGTATTTTGATGAACACACAACAAAGAGCGATAATAGGGGTTGTAATTATAGCTGGTTTTATTTTTTTTCAAAGTAAATCAGCAGAGTCGTTGACAACAAGCGATATACAGCCTATAATTGATGAGACGAGCGAGGCATTTGACGTAGCTCAGGCTAAGGTTTTTAATATTGTTCCTGATGATGACGACGAACCCTTGGGGCCAGATCCAGACGTTAATAAGTGTATATGCAAAGGTACTGGAAAGATAGTGCAGGGGGATGGTCATACAACCGACTGTCCATATCACTCTGTGTCTAGTCCTGCTCCTGTGGTGAACGAGGTGGAGGTGGTAGAGATGGGGGCATACTGTCCTACAATAACGGTAGAAAATCAAAAAAAAAATTACAGAAGACCTCTACTGTGGTTTCTACGGATGAGGTAAAGGTAAAGCCAAGAATGAAACAGGTTTTATTCTTTACGGCAAGTTGGTGTGGCCCATGTCAGCAGTGGAAAAGAACAGAGTTGGCAAAATTTAAAACTAATCCTAAGTGGAAAATATCGGAAAAAGCAGACGCTATGATAAGAATTGTGGATATTGACAAGCCGTCAAATAAGCAAATTATGTTTAGTAAGAAAACGAGGGTGGTTCCTGAGTTTGTTTTATTAGTAAACGGGAAATATGATTCTCATAAAACAGGTTTTCAGTCTGCCGAAACCATAGGAAAGATGTATAATAAGAAGTAGTGTTTATATCCTTCATCGGAAGGGTTTGTTTTTAGAAAAGGTAATTGGAGTAAGTTATGGATAAGTTAAAATCGTTAGGTAAGTCTCGTAGATTCTGGGTTTCAGCAATCGGCCTTGCCGCAGTTGTAGCTTCCGATCTTTTTGGAGTGGAATTGAATCAGGAGCAATTACTTGGTATCGTTACCATTGTTGCAGCTTGGGTTATTGGTGATACTGTACGAGAAACTAAATAGTAGGAAAATAAAATGGGTGAACTTAGTACGATTCAGTTAATTTTTATTGGTGTAGGAGTCGTTATTGCGGCTCCAGCTTTACTTGATTTATTGAAAGGGCTTTCTTTGCCCTCTATCAGTAGACCTAAAAAAGCTGTGAAACTATCTTCTACGGTTGTTCAGTGGGAGTCTCTTTACGATTCTTGCAAAGCCCTTTGTTTAACAGAGGCTTGCAAGAAGTTAGACGAGGCATTCCCTCTGTTAGTAGAAAGAGATGAGAAATGCGAAAATCAAGACTCTCTTGAAACGGAGGATAAAATTGAAATCCTCAACGACTAGAACCTGTATAGGTTTACTTATAGTTCTTATTGGTTTATTTTTGCCTCAAATTCAGGAACGGATTCCTGATTTGATACCCAAGCCCAGCGCTCCGGTTGTTGACATAAAAGAACCTACGCAGGAGATTAAAGAGAAAACCTTAAAGGTGGCAGAGAAAGTTACCGATGATAAAGATAGGTTGGACCTTTGTATCTTTAATAAAGAGTTTTCAGAAAGAATATTGACATACAATACAGATGTTCAACAGGTAAACGATGTATATACAGAGGCCGCAAAGATTTTGTATAAAGATTCTTTAAAAGGTAAGTACGATGGGTATAGTGAAGGCGTTATATCTCTAGTCTCAGGGGTTACTGGAAGCGAAAACCACCAGCTAACACAGTCAGAAAAGCGTCAGCTTGGTGAAGTGTTTTCTGGTCTTGCTTGGAATTTATCTCAATGAAAGTAAGGGTAACATTTATAGTATTAAAAAAGGACAACAACATAAGCCCCGCAAGCGATCAGCATTTAAAAGTTTATCTTGATGATGATTATTTGTTTCCTTTTAAATATATATCCACAAAGAATGAGTATGAAACCTTAAAAGAAATTTCAGAACACTATCTTAGTGTAGATTTTGATTGGATGAAAAAAGATCTTTTTAGTTTTGAGGTCTTGAATAATGAAGAATGTGAGGTAATATATATAGCTTGTATTCCCCAGATAGGCGATTCAGAAAAAACAGGATCTTTTTACACTCTGCCCGAACTCTCCGATATAGGAATAGAACTAAAGAAAAATTATGAAAGAGCAATCTTTAAAAGAGGAAAATCCCCAGTCGGATGGTGAGACTATATCTCAGCTATTGATATACACAGAAGAAGATGGAAACATATACTTTTCATGTGATTGGACAGATTCAGAAGATGCAGTCACAAGCATGGGGTCTATGTTGTATAGACTATCCGAAGGGCAATTAGTATCTGAAATTATGGATAATTTAAAGTCCCAATGTGTACTAGAAGAAAGAGTTGAAGACTATGAAAAAATATCTACACTATATAATAGTTTAAAGATATTGAAAAAATCAGTTAGCGAAATATCAGAAGATACCGTAGTCGTCAACCCTATAGATGCAACTACCTTTTAATCACGGTGAGACTATTATGCCAGTTCACAAAAAAATAGCTTGGGAAAGCTGGAATGCTAAAGTTGACGTAGTATCTTCTATTGAGCCAGCGCAAGCAGGAGAAGAGGAAGATTATGAAATTGACCAAATGTCTCAATTTCCAATAGATCCCAGCTTTATTCTAGAGCAACAAAGAATCTTATACACCCCGATAGGTCCGTATCCAGAAGAGTCAATGCTGAAACCTTCCGATAGGTGGGATTGCTGGATGGGATATACAAACTTCCCAGTTACTAACAAGATTTCTTCTGTTTTAAATAAGGATATAGATGGCATAGAAGCTTTGAAAATATTAGGTAAATATTCTTTTTTCATTGGTGTTGCTAGAATGTTTGATATATCGGACGTTAGGAAAGCTATTGAAGAAAGGTTATGTAACTATACGGAGAGTGAAATACTGTCAGACGAAGAAACTCAAGAGACGGTAGATTTAGTTAAGAGTCAACTTAAAAACAATAAATATTGGTCTATTTTAGTTTCTCCGCAGGGGAAAGTTGACTATATAGTTTCTGATTTTATGGATGAGATTTATTTAGATGGTCTAAATAGATTATTGGAATTGAAAAAACAGGCTGGCGGAATAATACTTAGGAGCAAAAGTGGATAAAGATATTGAAAATTACTTGAAGGATAAAAACATTCTAAACATTATGAATAAGGTTTCTTTTCCTTATAAGAACAATATAGACTGTGACGAAATTGATTCGATTAAAATGGATATATTATGGAATTGTATCAACAAATACGATTCAGATAGAGGATCTAAATTTACATCTTATTTGTATCAACAGCTTTCTTTTGCTTTTCGCAGCAGGGTAAAGAAAAAAAGAAGAGAATACTCTAGTGAGTTTATAGAGGATGGAACGTCTACGCGAGGAAGAATGCGTCTTCAAAGTTTAAGGAAAACAAGCTCTGACATGAATTTTTATGATATTTTAGAAGGTTTGCCTGACGATGTTTCGGACATAATAAAACAAAGATTCATGGAAAATATGACGATGAAAGAAATAGGAAGTGCTAATGGCTACAGTAGAGAGACGGCTAGAAGAAAATTGTTAAAAGCTGTAAAAATATGCAAAGAAAAAAACAAGATTCAAATATGATTTGTGTATATAGAGTTGGACTTGGATATATAGTGTAGGATACATGGAAAAAAAATACATTTATAACATGGAGAATGTTAATGCCTGTTTCTACACAAGGTGATTATCTTAAAAACACTACTGGTGGGGCTTATGTGGCCCAAAAAGAAGGCGGTACTGTACTTGGCAATGTCACTACTGGTACTGTAATTACTAAGTCCTTGTCTCTTTTAGATAATGGCGCACCCTATACTGCTACTCTTCCTTCGGAAAGAGCTAACGGTTTAGTTGCTAACCAAAAAGTTCTATCCGGTGGAACTTTCGCTTATGACGCTGCTGGAAAATATGTTATTCGTACAATTAGTGATACACTCTCTGGTGTTGCTAGCACAACGATGCTTATTCCTTCTAGAGCAAAAGAAGCTACTCCACCCATTGCCAAGTTTAATCACGACTTTGGTGCGGATACAACTAGTTTGATGAGAAAGAATCGTTTTTCTCGCATTGGCTACTTAAATAACGGAAATAAGCTCACTTCAAGAAGGTTGTGGCTTAATGCTGCTGGAACGGCTGCTGCTGCTCCTTCTACTTTAACCGGTGGGAATATGTGGGGTATTGCTGCAAGTGCAACCTCGGATAATCCAGACAATGCCGCTAATCCAACCAGAGCTATTCCGGGTGAACTTGTAATGAAGGTTGACTTCGTTACTCTTACTGTCGCCGGAGGTGACTTCTTCGACTACAAACCAATTACTGGTATGTAGAGAATTTTTTGGCTTTAACCGAGGGGGCGGGGTGTGTCTCGCCCCCTTTTTTTATACATAAGGAAAGTCATCATGAGCGAGGCATGGAGTTTAACTAGAGATATAGCAGAAGTCGTAGGAATGTTTCTTGTTCCCGTCATGGCTTGGGTTATGTATACTATATTAAGTCATGGAAAACAAATCATAATTTTGGAGGAAAAAGTGAACGACTCCTTAAATAGAAGAATGGCTGGTATTGAAGAGAAGGTTGTGAGTATGGAAAGTAAAATAGAAAACAAGATAGACGGTCTTGAAAAAAATATTGTAGAGTGTAAAATAGCTATAAACAACAACGCCAGCAATCTCAATAGTATTGGTAATTCTATAACCAATAAGTTTGATACCTTGATAGATAAAATTGAGGATATTAGATGAGCATAAAGTCTGTAATCATCAGAGAAATAATGGAAGAGTTTGGCGTTACCGAAGAAATGGTAGACAAAGTTAAATCTGTTATTGATAATATTGATGTACAGAAATTTGATAACAGGACTATTATTAGTATAAAGACTAAAAATATATCAGTAATTATAGATAAATGAAATTGATTTTTTACCTGTCTTAAACTATAATATACTATCTACTAAACACTTTACAGGACGAGGAATAAATAAATGTCATTGAAATCCCTTATGGATTACACTTTTGTAAGCAAGTATGCGAGATGGATACCGGAAAAGAAAAGAAGAGAAACTTGGAACGAGGCTGTAGATAGAGTCAAGCAAATGATGCTTGAAAAATATGCGGATAAACCGGAGGTGTTGCCGGAAGTAGAATGGGCATACGAACAAATGCGCAAGAAGCGTGTGCTTGGTAGTCAGCGCGCTCTACAGTTTGGCGGTTCGCCAATCTTTAAACATAACGCCAGAATGTATAATTGTATTGTCTCATTTTGCGACAGAACTAGATTCTTTCAGGAGTGTATGTATCTTCTTTTATGTGGTTGTGGTACAGGGTTTAGCGTACAAAAACATCATATAAATAACCTACCAGACCTACTACCTAAAAAAGAAGGAAGTAAGAAATATGTTATACCTGATACAATTGAAGGGTGGAGTGATGCTGTCGGAGTCCTCGTATCAAGTTATTTTGATCAATTTGCTGATGAAGAGTTGTTTGTAGAGTATTCTGGCAAGAATGTTAACTTTGACTATAGTGAAATTCGTCCTGCTGGATCATATCTTAAATCTAGCGGAGGCAAAGCGCCGGGACCAGAACCACTTAAAAAAGCACTCACAAACATTAGGAAGATTTTAGACAAGGCATTAAAAGATGGACAAACAAAACTCTCAGCCATCCAAGCTTACGATATTGTTATGCACACCGCTGACGCTGTTATTAGTGGTGGTGTTCGCCGTAGTGCTACCATTTGCGTCTTTAGCCCTGATGATACTGAGATGGCAACAGCTAAGACAGGAACTTGGTTCATTGACAATCCGCAAAGAGGAAGATCCAATAACTCAGCACTTCTACTCAGGGACGAAACGACTAAAGAACAATTCTCAGAATTGATGAAGTCCGTAAAAGAGTTTGGCGAACCGGGATTTGTTTGGTCTGACAGCACAGAATTGTTAGTAAACCCCTGTGTGGAAATTGGAATGTGGCCTGTTTGTGAAAAAACAAAAGAGTCAGGATGGCAGGCATGTAATCTCAGTACGATCAACTGTGCGAAAATCAAAACAGAACAAGACTTCTTTGACGCTTGCCGCGCTGCTACAATTATTGGTACGTTGCAAGCGGGGTTCTCAGAATTTGGATACCTTGGTGGCGCGTCTGAAAGAATTATTGCAAGAGAAGCCTTGCTGGGCGTTAGTATGACTGGAATGATGGAGCAACACAACATTTGTCTTGACGAAACATCGCAAAAGAGAGGTGCTTCCATAGTAAAAAAGACAAACAAGAAGATTGCAGAACTCACTGGTGTAAACCAAGCGGCTAGAACTACTTGTATTAAACCAGAAGGTACGTCAAGCTGTATCCTTGGGACATCTAGCGGTATTCACCCGCACCACGCGAAGAGATATATTCGTCGCGTCCAAGCCAACAAGATGGAGCCTATCTATAATTACTTTAAAGAAATTAATCCTAGAGCATGTGAAGAAAGTGTTTGGAGTAATAACGATAGCGATGATGTTGTTGGGTTTTGCGTAGAAGTTCCAGATGGAAGTAAAACAAAGAATGCAGTAGATGCTATCCAGCTATTAGATTATGTAAAGTCTACACAAAAAAGTTGGGTTCTCAATGGAACCAATCCAGAACTTTGCACTCAACCTTGGTTAAATCATAATGTTAGTAATACTATTAATGTTAAACCAGAAGAGTGGAACGAAGTAGAAAGATATATATTTAAGAATAGAAAATACTTTTGTGGTATTTCCTTGCTTCCTATTTCTGGAGACAAGGACTATCCCCAAGCGCCATTCACCACAGTGTACCTACCAAGCGAACAGGTTGCTCACTACGGGGATGCTTCTCTGTTTGTAAGCGGTCTTATCGAAGTTGCGCTAACCCTTTGGGAAGACAACCTGTGGACAGCCTGCGACAGTCTTCTTGGGGTAGGAGAAAAACTTAAAGGTAACGGTAAGAAAGAATGGGGGGAAAGATGTAAGAAGTTTGCTGATAAATACTTTAAGGGAGATCTAAGACAATTGACATATTGCATGAAAGATGTGTATAATTGGAAGGAGTGGGTTGATATCAACCGCGAATACAAAGATGTTGATTTTACAAATGTTATCGAGGAAACTAACAACGTAGTGCCAGAGCAAGAACTTGCCTGCGCAGGAGGAAAATGCGAAATATGAATATCCATCCAGACGAATTAGCTAGAGAAAAACAATTACAAGAACACCAAAAGAGAACCTGCTTTCCTAAATATATAAAACCTTGGAACGGGCATCCTTTACAGTTTGTAAAGCTAAACGAAGACGCTATCGCCCCAACAAAGGCAAACGAATCTGATGCGGGATTTGATTTATACGCTTCTCACGGGGCGATATTAGAAAAGCATACTCATAAATTAATCAAAACTGGAATTGCGATGCAAATTCCTACCGGTTATGTGGGATTGATCTGGCCTAGATCTGGAATGGCCTATAAATACGGTATAGATGTTTTCGCTGGCGTTATTGATAGTGGATACCGTGGAGATGTTGGCGTTATCCTTTTTAATTCTCAATATAGTGATTACCACATAAAGCCGGGAGATAGAGTGGCGCAACTTGTGCTGCAAAAAGTAGAAAACTTTGAGCTTATAGAAGTGTCCGACCTAAACAATACAGACCGTAGCGAAGACGGTTTTGGAAGCACAGGTGTATAATGACAACCTTACCATTTAGCGATCCTAACGGTAGGATATTTTACGCTTGTCAGGCCGTTCTTACAACAAAAAGAAATGTCGCAGGAGAATCAGATTCTACTGATGGGGTTTTCCTAAATGGTGTTCAATCTATAGGTATAAATGGAGACATGCCGTCTCAGTCTCTTTTAGATATAGGTAGGGCGCAAAGACAATTTCATTACTATGGTCAGCAAAATTTTGAAATAACTATAGAAAGAAAAATAGATAAAGATAGCGATTTCTTTTACTTTGTAGATCCCTCTGATTATACTGCTGGGGCCGCTGGCTACAAAACTAGCCACGCTTTGTATAAAGATAATTTACACGATAAAGGTTTCGCAGATGATGGAGGTAAGTCACTAAGAAATTATGACATAACTATTCTTTATGCTCCAGACCGATATAGTTATATAGGTGCTGGAAATGATTTAACTGACGAAGATTATAACGATACTAACGACGACGGAAGTATAAGCGATTCTGAAAAAGATGATCAAGAACCAGACAAAGATAAAATTATATCTGTGACTTATAAGAGTTGTTTGTTGTCTAATGTAGAATATACCATAGGGGTGGATGGTGTTACTGAATCTGTGACCCTGTTTACAAAACAGTTTAGATTTAATAAAGACTTATCTACCCTAAGTGCTTACGGCATAAATGATGATCTTCCTCAGTCTGGAGAAGTCTTAAAAAGGCAACATTTAGATATACTAAAACAACCCGTTGATAGAAAATCAAGACTTCCTCAAGAAGTTATTAGTATGTTTGAGGTGGGTAATGCCGAAACTGCTTATGATGGTGATGACGGTGTTAAAAGACCTTTAAAAATATATGGAATTAATAGTATAAGCCTCAGTCTATCTATTGATTACTCTCAAATACCAGACGTAGGATTTTGGAGGGGATCTGAAAAAGATAAAGAGTATGAGCAAAATTTATTTTCTTATATGAATCTACCCCTTCAAGTAACATGCTCTTTTACTGGTGTTGCAAGAAGATCGCTAGAATATGGAGACTTTATATGGACGGAAAGCGCTGACGATGTGTTTGTTAGAAATACAGATGTTATATTTGGCGCTTCTGGCGTAATGGACAAAAGTACAGGGCTTAGTTATGGAGGCGGTCCTTACAGGGATGGACTTGATCCCAATAATCCTAATCTCCCCAGCTATGGTTCACCAAAGCCTCCGTCAGATGTATATAACAGAACAGATAGACCTATAAGACTTGTTTTTGCTACATTTGACCCAGCCGCCAATGCAAACAAATTTCACATAATAGATCTTGGCAACAATAACTACGTATCTAGTATCAGTACCAGCGGTGGCGATACAGGAGGTGGCAATGTAGAAACGACAATCACTTATCAAAATGACCATAGCGATATGGTATTAGTTAAGGATACTCAGGTGAGGGATTTAATTAACGAAAAACCTTTCTAATCAAAGAGTTTAAATGAAAAGAAAAACTAAAAAACCCAGCAGCGCACCACAAAAAGTAAAAGTCGTAGAAGCAAAAACGGAGAATCAAAAAGAGTATATAAGGTCTATAGTAGAAAATGATGTTGTATTTTGCAGCGGGCCATCTGGATCAGGTAAATCGTATATAGCGGCGGGGATAGCCTCAGAACACCTTCACAGAGGAGAAATAGATCAAGTATTGATAACACGTCCTCTGGTATGCACCGGAAAAGAGTTGGGAAGTCTTCCGGGAGATTTACTAGACAAGATAGCGCCATACCTTCTTCCTATGCAGGAAAATTTTAGAAACTTCTTAGGGAGAGCCTATTACGGAATGTACTACAACGAAGGTAGGATAAAATATCAGCCTCTAGAGGTTATGAGAGGGTCTACTTTTCATAATACATATATGATATTGGACGAAGCTCAAAACTGTACATTTGAACAAATAAAAATGTTTATAACCAGAATGGGACAGGGGAGTAAAGTGTTGATAAATGGAGACACTAGGCAATGCGACTTATCTAGAAGCGGTCTATGGGATTGTATAGAAAAGCTTGAGGGCGTGGATGGTGTTGGAATCTCCACACTTACAAGACAGGATATTCAAAGGAATGGTATTCTTGGAAGAATATTAACAGCTATGGAAAATTAGCGTGTAATGTTAGCGTCTATCCTCTAGAATATAGAGTCAACTTACTATACGGAGGAACAAATGCCGCTTTATGACTTTGAGTGTAAACAATGCAAATATTACGATGAAATTAGACAGGCCCATGATGCTCCATCTATATTGGAGTGTCCATGCTGCGATAAAAAAACTTTAAGAAAGGTTTTTATAAACCCTCCCGCTATATCTATTAGAGGGGAGCCTACTACAATCGCACAACTAGCGGATAAAAATACTAGAAACATGGGCCACTACGAAAAACAAGACAGATCCGCCAAAGATAATCCTAAAAATAAGAGTGAGGCTCAAAAGAAGAGAGAGGTTAATAGAAAGATAAATGGAATGACGGATAAAGAGAAGGTTAAATGGATAAAAGAAGGTGACTCATGAATGAATTACAAATATCCGATAATCAAGTAGATAGAAAAAATCATCCACATCACGCCACTATAACTATGAAAATTGATATTAGGAAGATGTATGACGATGGTAGTCTTGATAATCAAGTTATGGGTAATCGCCTACTGTCTAAATATGGTATATCTAATAAGGCTCAGATATGTATTTCTGGAGCTACAGAAGCAGACTGTATAAGAATATTAAAAGAAAAACTGGAGAAGCTAAATGGCTAGATGGGATAATGAAGATGTATCTGACTTAAATTTACCAAACCCACAAGATGTGCAAAAGACATACTTTGGTAAAAATGCGGCAGTTGCTATGGAGACAAGGGAGGCGTTTGCATATACTAATACTGTTGACCAGTCAACTTCCTATCACATACTTTACGACAGAGCCGAAATAATTGATCCATATAACGATAGATTTACAAGATCGTCTTCGACAACTAGGAGGTTTAAAAAGGTCTCAGAAACGTGTTTTAATTTTTACATGAAGTATTTGAAAACTAAGAATGCTTTATATTTTACAAGAGCCAGAAGATTAGTAATGGAGAAATGAAATGAAGAAAGGTCCGCTTTCAAAAGCTGAAAAATTTTATATTGAAAACAATGCAAGATCAGAACTAAGTGATCTAGTCAAGGATCTTGACAGATCAGAACTTTCAATTTCAAAGCATCTGAAAACTATCAAGACTGAGCAGTCGCAAATTGCAGACTCTTCTAACCTGTACGCTAGAGACTCTAACAAGGTAGCTACGATCATGACGGAGGCAGCTTCTATGGCGGCAGACGAGTCTAGAAAAAGCACGTCAACACCAAAAAAGTATAGAGGAATAATACACAAGATAAAGGAGGACTAATATGATTTGCACAAAGAGAGATGGCTATATGAGAAGGCTCATCATGGAGCATCTTATGATTAGTTGGATTGTCACACTATCTAACGACGAGCGTGTCTATGGTGACTATGACAGGCCAAACTTAGAAAACCCTTGGACCAGACTTTCGGATTACTGTAAAGATCGTAATGTTTTTCCTGTAAAGATAGAACTCCATATGTTCGGCGCTCCTGCTAAGGTTTTCTTTGAAGACCCTAAAGGCTTAGATGGGCTGGCTGTTATGAGAGGCATAGCTAAAGATCAAGCGATGGACGGTAGTCATTCTACATCTTTTCAAACCCTAACCGTGTGTTTACTAAAAGATGACTGCTCTGCCGTAGATGTCGCAAAATACACTTGGCCCTATAATCAATTTGAGAAGGCTAAGTCTGAAAGATCTGTTACAGAAGATAATGTTAAATATATGATATTCAAAAATGACTCAGAAAAAATCAAACACCCAGAAGTACAGAAGTATATCAACGAGGCAGCCGTGTAATGCGGCTCAGTATTGCGCTGAACTTGTCTGCATTAGAAAAAGGGAGCGTGATAACAAGGGTAGTCTTGAATTTAAGTTTTGGAACAAGTCACAAAAAGAAGAATATGAAACTCAAATTAGATTAGCTTCTAAGTTAATTAAAAAATACGGAGAGAAATCTTTAGTATCTTATTTAAATGGCCCAAGTGGTAGAAACGTTTACTCCTTGGGCTTTTTGCACAATTCTAAAAAGTTTGTTTTAATCACTAAGTTTGTAGAAGCCGGTGTTGCAAAACGATCCGAAGAGGTTAAAATAGAAGCAAAGAAACCAAAAAAGGTTATAGAAATATCAGAAGATGTAGAATACAAGCCAAGAACAAAGAAGAAAAAGAAAACATTAATGTCAAAACTTAGGGATACCGATGGCAAAAAAGAAAACTCCTGAATATTTGAAAAGTCAAATAAAAGAATACGGAAACATAATCAAAACAGGCACAGAGGTGCTTAAAGAAAAAAGCGACTACAAAGTAATTTCTATCAGTCCCGCTATTGATATAGCGCTAGGTGGTGGAGTTAGAGAGGGCTGTTGGGTTACTCTTACAGGCGATCCTAAAAGTGGTAAAACAACAACCGCTATGCAAATCGCTACCAACTGTCAAAAAGAAGGTAGGCCAGTCATCTATCTAGATGCGGAAGGTCGTCTTAAAGATATGAATTTTCAGGTAAACGATTTCGACCCTGAGAAAATAGAGGTTATTGCACCAGAAGATAAGCCTTTACCGGCAGAAGAGTTCTTAGAAATGGCCTACAAAATGATGAGCCATCCAGACTATCAAGGCGCGATTCTGATAATTGATTCTATATCTTCTTTGATTCCAGCTAAAGAATTAGATGGAGACTTTAGTCCGGGACGGGCGGGGCTACCAAAGATTTTGTCCATCTTTACAAAAAAGATTGGACAACTTCTACCAAGGCAACGAGGACTTGTTATTGCTATAACTCACTATATCGCAAACACAGGAGGATTTGGTAAAGCTAAACTTTCTGATGGCGGTAACAAAATTCAATATCAAGCAGATACTAGAATGGAAATTGCTGGTGGTGGTGAAAAAATCTCCGCAGTAAAACCTTGGGAAGACGCTAGCAAAAATAGAATTGGTCAAGTAGTAAACTGGAAAATTATTTGTTCTTCTATGGGACCACCGGGAGGACAAGTGCAAAGCTACATCAGGTATGGTCATGGTATCGACTCAACCCAAGAGGTTCTTCAGTTGTCGCTAGACTTGGGTTTTATTGACAGGTCTGGAGCTTGGTTCTCTTGTCCATTCTTAGAAACGAATAAAGAGCTTGCTAAAGAGGTTGACCCAGATGTTGATGTGGAAGACGCTGAAAAACTTACTAAAGCTTTTAAGTTTCAGGGTCAAGACAAGGTTTATAGTTTTTTGAACAGAAACCCTAAACTAGTAAAGTCCCTAGAGTCGATGATAAAAGAGGTCTTGGCTTGAAAGTAATAGGCTTAGACAGCCGAGAGTACAAATGGAACCCTAAGTCTGGAGGTGGAAAGAGATCTAAACTCCACCAAAAGGCTAAGGGGCTGCTTGACTCTTGCTATCCGTATGATAGAATACTAGAAGAGGTTAGTCTTCCGGGGACAAAAACCATAAGAAATAAAAACCTACGTGCTGACTTTTATATACCTAATAGAAATTTGGTTGTAGAAGTTCACGGTGAGCAGCACTTTCGTTTTAATGCTTTTCATTTTAAAGATAAGTTGTGCTTTTTTAAAGCGCAGGCAAGAGACAGAAATAAAGCAGACTGGTGTAAATTAAATGAAATACGGTTAGTTCAGTTAAACTACAACGAGGACATAGATGAGTGGCGAAACAAGATTGAATGAGTTTCTACAAGCGATTGAAGATTGGAAAAGCTCTAAGTATTTAGCGACAGTAGACCCTCCAGAAGAAGCTTCTATCGCTCTAAACGCTAGTTCTGAGACGATGAAATCTTGGAGCGCAGAAACATGTAACGTATATTCTTTTAAGCTCTATGCTTATGCAGAGTATGTTGAAACAGAAAAGACTAGAGAAAAAAACACTTTAGAGTGGGCAGAGTCTTCTATTTGGTTTATAATAGGTAGCGTAATGAATCAATACGGAGGTCAATATTCAAAATGGCAAGAAAAGTATTACTCTGCGGTAAAAGAAAACCCTCTTGCATCGGAAATACTAAAGATTAAAAACCATGCAGAGGCTAGGGTTAGAACACTAGAGGGTAAAAACAGTAGAGTTATTAAGATGGCAGAAATATTAGCAAATATGGCTAGGAGAAAATAATGAGCGAAGAGATTATAAAAACACTGTTAAGTATAATGACACCGGAGCAAAAAGCTGAATTAATGAGCAAGCTCCAAGATCCAGATTTACCCCTTGATAATACGGCGTATATCCAAAAAGAAAAGGTTAAGCCACCTAAAAGTACGGCAGTGGATGTGGATGATTTTACAATGACAAAAGATAAGGCAAATCCAAACTCTACACAGGTGGAAGTTAAGAAAAGGGTTAACTTATTTAGCGATGATGGAACGGAGCATAAAGATCCTCTAAACAAAACGCCAGAAGTAACCCCCACAGAAAGAAAGAGGCCGCCGGTAAAAAACGTTTCACAAACATGCTCTTCCTGCGGTAAAGGTTTAGAGGTGCATCCCGCTCATAAAAGAGAAAACTTTATTTGTGATAAGTGTTTGAGGTCAAGGTCAGTTTAAATGAAAAACAATCTTCAAGATTCAGCATCTGAAAGAGCCGTATTAGCGGCTCTTTGTCAATATGGATTAGATTGCTATTTAGAAATAGATTTTGTAGACGCTGACCACTTCACAAGTGACATGAATCAGCTTTTATATCACTGCATATATAAGTCTGTTTCAGAAAACTCTAAGGTGGAATTAGCATCTATACTTTCTGCCGCAAACAGTCTTGGGGTAAGTGAATCTATAAACAACAAAGAAGAGATGTCGTTTATAAGGTCTTTGTTTAATTTTCCTATACATAAAGAAAATGCAAAGTCTCACGCTGTAAAGATAGCAAAACTTAAATTAGCAAGAGATTTAAAGAAAACACTCAAGGCTTGCGAAAAAGAGCTAGACGCTACTAATGGCGATGAAGATATAATGGATCTTATATCTAAAGTAGAAGCGCCTATATTAGACGCTACTGCCGACATATATCAATCATCCAATAAGAAGACCGAAATTATTGGTGAAGATATTGATGATTATATTGAATACCTTTCTGAGAACGTATCTGAAAACGTAGGAATACCAACAGGGTTTCCTAGGTATGATGCAGCGATTGGCGGTGGACTAAGAAGAAAGTGTGTTGATCTCGTAGCCGCACGTCCCAAGGTGGGTAAGTCCATGTTTGGAGACGCTGTAGCGATGAATGTTTCTAGGTTGGGTATTCCTGTGCTGATGCTAGATACAGAAATGAGCAAGGAAGACCATCTCAACAGAATGCTTGCAAACCTTAGCGGTGTAGATATTAATAAGATTTCTACTGGTAAGTTTACAGAAAACCCACTAGAAAAAGAAAAGGTTGAAAAAGCCGCGCAAGAACTCAAAGAAATACCGTATCACTATATAAGTATAGCTGGTCAGTCTTTTGAAAACATATTAGCGTTAATGAGGAAGTGGATTTATCAGCACGTTGGCTTTGACGAGTCGGGCGTTACTAATGACTGCCTTGTAGTTTATGATTATCTAAAGCTGATGGGATCGGAAGGTATTAGTAGCTCAATGCAGGAATACCAAGTGCTTGGTTTTCAAATAACCCAGCTACATAACTTTATGGTTAAGTATGATGTACCCTGTTTGAGTTTTGTGCAGCTAAATAGAGATGGTATAACCAAGGAGTCTACCGATGTGGTATCAGGCTCAGACAGGCTTATATGGCTTTGTACGAGTTTTTCTATATTTAAGATGAAGTCAGAAGAAGAGGTCGCGGAAGACAAGATAGAAAATGGAAACAGGAAACTGGTTCCGGTTGTGGCTAGACATGGTTGTGGTCTTGATGACGGCGACTATATTAGTATGAATATGTTTGGAAGTATTGGTAAGTTAGTAGAAGGTGAAACCAGAAATGAGCTTCATAATAATGCAAGAGCAAGAGAAGAAGGTTTTGAAATAAATGAAGAAATTGACACAGAATCAGATATTGACAGTGTGTGATAAGCTGGCAGAGCATATTCCTGAGATTCTAGAACACTTTGATATCGAAGGATTAGAGTATCCCAATAGGTATTCGTTTCCATGTCCTATTCACGGCGGGGATAGTCCAGAGGGTTGTAGCGTATTTACAGACGGGGACTCTGCCGTTGGTAACTGGCGATGCTGGACAAATCAATGCGAACAAGACTACCAAAGTAATATATTTGGATTTATAAGAGGCGTACTGTCAAATAAAGATGGTAAAGATGTTTCCTTAAATGCAACGTATAACTTTTGTCTAGAGTTTCTTAAACTAGATGATTCGCAATTAGAAACCCAAGATCAACAACCAAGTAAAGAAGTTAAATTACTAGAAATATTTGAAAGAAAGATTGAAAGAAAACCCACCACAATATCTAGGGAACAAATACAGTCTACTATAAATATACCGGCAGAATACTACATCAATAGAGGATACAGAGAAGAAACCTTAAAAACTTTTGATATAGGTACATGTTTTGCAAAAAATAAGCCAATGTCTGGAAGAGTTGTTGTTCCTATTTACGATGAAGACTATAACTATGTAGGATGTGTTGGAAGGTCTATTAATGACGAACTAAAGCCCAAGTGGTTACACAGTAAGGGTTTTAAGAAAAACGTTCTTTATGGATTTAACATTGCTCAGAAATTCATGGGAAGCAAAGGTGTTCTTTTTATACTAGAAGGACAGGGCGATGTTTTAAGAATGTATGAAGCAGGATTTAAAAATTCAGTTGGTATTTTTGGTTCTAGTATAAGTGATGACCAGCTATTAACATTAGAAAAAAGCGGCGCTTTAAACTTGGTGATACTCACAGACTATGACGAAGCTGGAAAAAAAGCCGCGAGCCAAATTGTCAAAAAATGCGGAAGAAGATTTAATTACTACAGACCGCAAATTTCTAAAAAAGACATTGGTGAAATGACCACAGAACAAATTCATGAAGAACTTAACCCCCAATTGGAGAAGGATAACTTAATATGACCACTAGAATTTTAGCGTTTGCTGGCAATAAGCAGTCTGGTAAAACGACATGCAGTAATTTTATACACGGTTATCAACTTAGATCTAATAATATAATTAGCGCATTTAACGTGACAGATAAAGGCGATCTTGTTGTTGGGACAGAATTTATTGACTCTAAAGGAGAAAAGGAACAGGGTCAAGCTTTATTAGACGTAAAAAGGGTAGACCTAGATTTTGCGGAGTGGGCGGTGTATAATATGTGGCCCTATGTAAAAAGCTATTCTTTTGCAGACCCTCTTAAAAATATCGCAACAGAATTATTCGATATTAAAGAAGAGAATATTAGGGGTACTGATATACAGAAGAATGCTAAAATACCCATCACTTGGGAGTCTATGCCCGGAATTATAAGCTGCCCTAAGTTGGCTAGAAATCCCCAGATAAAAAAACTTATTGATGATGGAACCTTTATGTATCACAAAAAGGGGAAAATGACAGGCCGGGAGTTCTTGCAGTTTTTTGGATCAGAAGTATGTAGAAAGATTTACGAAGAAATTTGGGTTTCTAGACTGGTCAAAGATGTAGAGTCGGAGGGTTCGCTACTGGCGGTAGTTGATGATTGCAGGTATCCAAATGAAGCAGAGGCTATTCAGAATGCTGGCGGCAAAGTTATTAAATTAACAAGATCAAACCATAAAGATTCTCATAAAAGCGAAAACGCATTTGATAAAGATTATGAATTTGATGCTGTTATTGATAATCAAAACATGTCTATCCAAGAAGCTCACGTAGAACTTGTAAAGACTATTGAAGATTGGGGATGGTTAGGATCTCCGATACCAGAGTCTATTCCAGAATCAGAACCCGTTCTTGTTGGTGGTATCCATACAATCAAGGAATCGGAATGATAGTAACATATATTAGATCCTCTAGTTATGGCAATTACGACTTTTGTCAAATGCAATATTTTATGACTTATGTATTAGGATATAGGTCAGAGTCGGGAAAAAAAGCGCAACTTGGTACGGCATGTCATAAGGTGATGGAATGTTTAGCATCCTGCACAAAAGAGCTACAGGACAACCCGGACAAAAAAGAGTTGTTAATTACAGACGACGCTATTGGCGAAGTTGAATTTACGCCAAGAAAACTAAAGACTAAGAAGTTTGTCGCAGATCTTTTGAGTCGCAGTTATGAACATTACGGGTCTACAGATAGCCATAAGTATTACCCTGCTGATTTTAAGTTTTGCGAAAAGCAAATTGATACAGCACTAACCTTTAACGATGGTCAATTTGATCCAAGGAAAAGAGATATAGTTGACACAGAGCCAACTTTTGATATTGCTATAGAAGAAGACTGGGCTAAATATAAATATGAAATGCCGGATGGAACAACCGTAGAAGGTAATCTAGCGATCAAAGGAACGATTGACTTAGTTACAAAAATAGACGATAATATAATTGAAGTCGTAGATTGGAAAACGGGACAAAGAAAGAACTGGGCAACAGGAGAAGTTAAAACTTATGAAAAACTTCTTGACGATGCACAGTTGTTGTTGTATAATTATGCTATATCAAAACTTTACCCCGATTATGATCAAGCCATCATGTCTATCTTCTTCACTAGAGACGGTGGTCCTTTTAGTATGTGTTTTGATAAGAAGGATCAAGATAGATTTTTGGAAATGCTTAGAAAAAGATTTGAAGAGATTAAAGAGAACGTCAAACCAAGGCCGATTAGTTACAGTAGGAGGGATTTTAGATGTCAAAAGCTTTGTCACTTCTACAAGAACGATTGGCCGGGAACTAATACCACCATGTGCGAGCATGTGGAACAAAGGCTGCATACTATAGGCCACAAAGAAACAGTAAAAGAATGTACTAATGAAGGTTTTAACATAGGATATTATGAGGCTCCGGGATAATGGCAGAATTAATTGATTTAAATAACGAGTTTGATTTAGGTAACAAGTTTACCTTAGACGTTGCTACTAAATTTAGCGACACATTAGACGATAACTATAGAGTTATTGTAAAGTACGATGCTCAAGACTTGCCAAATTTTGGTGACAATAAGCTTAATATTTTAATATCTACATCTAGAGAAAACCATCAAATACCAGAGGGATTTTTTGATGACGATGTGTTTTTGATATTTCAGCACTATCATGCGTTAGATAGGTGGGAACACTGCCTAGATACACCTTTAACATTTCCTATGCCTCTGGGACCGTTTAATGATTTATACAAAGATATTGAAATAAAACCATTATCTCAAAGAGAATATGATTTTACTTTTGTGGGACAACTTCCTAAAACCGGGACTAGAGACTCCTTCAAGAGAGGGCTTGATAAATTAGTAAAAGAAAATGGGGACAAATTCAAATACAAAATCGAATTTACTGATGGGTTTAGTAAGGGGTTGGAGCCAAGAGAATATATGGAGCTTTTAGCTAATTCTAGACTGTCGTTGTGTCCCGCCGGAGCCTACAGTATGGAAACGTTTAGATTTTTTGAATCTACTCTAATGGGTGCTATACCAGTTGTAGACAGACTTCCAAAGTTCTGGTATTATGAAGAAGCTTCATTTTTCAAAGGCGCTTGGGATGTTCTTGATAACACTTTATCAAAATCTTTAAATTATCTACAAACTGGAGCTTGTAGAAATATGCTTAAAGGTTTAGCTATGTATAATAATGATGTATTAAATGTTGAGAGTTTAGCTTCTAGGATGAGGCACATAGTAGATCAAAGACATAGCAACATGGAAAGCTCTAAAGAATATCTAAACAATTTAAGGAAACACTTGAGAGATGAACTGGATTCCGACAAACTGTAAAACGCACTTTAGTCTACAGCAGGGCTTTTGTAAAACAGATAAGCTGGCAAAAAGATGCGCTGAGTACGGCTATAACGCTTGCGGTATAGCTGATCTTGGTACTGTCTCTGGTGCTGTAGAGTTTCACCAAGAGTGTAAAAAGCAAGGCGTAAAACCCATAATCGGATGCGAGTTCGACGGGTTCATACTCTATGCAAAAAACAAAGATGGCTGGTTTGACTTGGTTAAATATGTATCAAATCAAAACGTAGAAGTTTTAAAAGAGATAGCAGAGAATGGCAACGTTCTATGTGTGACTCCAAAGAAAAACGGATTTGCTAAGATATTTAAGTCCAATCATATCAAAATAGATTACGCTCAGGAGGCTATCTATTATGTAGATAAAGACGATGCAGATTGTCATAGAATTATGTTGTGTAGCAAGCTTAAAAAGACTCTTGCCAAACTAGAAGGCGTGGAGCATGAGTTCTCAGAATTTTTCGACGGAGACGATAGATGGTATCTACCAGATATGACAGACTTATCAGTAGGTCACGAAATTGAAAAAAGATGCGAAGAATATGAACTAACAGGACCGCCAATGCTGCCAGACTTTGATTGTCCAAAGGGGTTTGATCAAAACGAATACCTAAAAGAACTATGTCGTCATGGCTGGAAGAAGAAGTTAATTCCATCTAAGAAAGTCTATTTAGATGTAGACAAAGAAGAATATCTTGATAGAGTTAAAACAGAATTAGAAGTCATTTTTAAAGCTGGACTGTCTGGATATTTTTTGATTGTACAAGACATTGTAAACCATGTCAAGGATAAAGGATGGATCGCTGGACCCGGAAGAGGCTCTGCTGCTGGATGTTTAGTTTCTTATCTACTGGGAATTACAGAGGTAGACCCGATAGAGTACGGACTAATCTTTGAGAGGTTCTATAACGAAGGAAGAAATA
>Ga0257114_1000616_pt1 | contig 27696 bp, 60 predicted proteins | sample SI112_10mmetaG_FD_190149 | JGI IMG/M metagenome (GOLD analysis project Ga0257114, IMG submission 190149) | Marine microbial communities from Saanich Inlet, British Columbia, Canada - SI112_10m | ecosystem: Environmental > Aquatic > Marine > Inlet | place: Canada: British Columbia | collected...
AACAAAAATTAACATATAAGATTTGGTAGACTGGGATATTATACTTATCTTTACATAGTAAAAGGGTTAGGGTTAACCTCATCATTAAAAAGATAAGATATGAACAGAATAGAAAAGTTTCAGAAAGCAATTGAGGGAGTTAAGTTCACTACACCTCAGAAGAAGATAGTTAACCTCATCCTTGAAGGATACACAATTGAGGTTGTTAACAAACACCGAATGAGTGGTGGTGAGTTGATGTGGAAGAATCCTAACTCAGAATACTTAGAGTATGCTGGTAAAGTTTACAAAGCATTCTTCAATGTGTTCTATCAGATAAAGAAACAGACTGGTGTTGAACTTCCAACTACTGGGTATATTAATTAGTAATTAGATAAGATATGAAATTAGAATTGAATCAAAGTGAACTAATGTTAATCAAAGAAGCATTAACAGATTTGCAATCCCAATTGGTTGGGGTAGGAACTAAAACCAATACAATCATTGATATACTTAATAAGGTATCGGAATCGACTAAGCCTAAAGTAAAAAAGAAGTTATCCAACAAAGAGTATATGTTCACCTTTGAAGAGGGTGGTTGGAATACGGTATGGGCTAAAACCAAAAGAGGAGCTATCAAAGCGGCCATTAAAGAATATAAGAGTTCTGATGCATTAACTGTTAGAGTAGATTCGGTTCATAAGGCTACTGAGAGTGGATTGAAAACAGCTATGAATTTGTTCTATTAATATTATGTGGAGCACAGAGAGAAAGAGGTTCACCGATTCCCAATGGAATGCGTTAACCATAATGACTAAAGAAGGGGAGGTTCAATATAAGGATGAGTATGGTGTAAGGGTTGGAATTAATCCACACACATTTATTCTTTGGTATCCAAAGGCAAGTTTTCCAACAGGCTACAAAGAAGTTGAATTAAGTAGAGAATTCCTTCTTTCCGATTTTTGGATAAGTAAGCTACATGCTTTATTTAACGTATGGAAATTAACTCATCTATTTAATAGATTAGAAAAAGAAATAAAGACTTAACGATTTGTTAACATAAGAAATTTGGTAGACTAAGAAATTAGTTGTACATTAGTAAGGTAATAAGGGTTAAGAGTTTAACCCAATTGATAATTAAAAAATGAATAAAATGTTAGATTTAAATAAAGAAATGGCGTGGGTAACGTTTGTGGATAATGGTTTCGAAACTAAGTGGTTTCCAGTAACCGATGTATGTGGGAATCAATTAGAGTGGTCAGACTCAAATGAGATTATGGCCATCTGCCGTTCACAGTTCAACGATAAAGAAAATTGGGTTAGTTTTGGTATTGCTCCAACCTCTCAGATGATGATGAAACATTCAGTAAAAGATAACTTATAAAACAATTAGATATGTTAATAATTTTAGAATCAGTAGGTAGTGTATTAGATACAAACAACCTATGTGTCTATCCTCAGAATGTGGATGGTAGTTATGATAAAGAATGTAGTATCTCAATAGAAGAAGAAGAGATAGCAAAGGATTGGTGGGATACCTTATCCGTTGAAGATTTCGATACTGTAAATTGTTGTATATAATGAATTATATGGAAGCAATGGGTAATCTTTCAATGGATGATTACGTTAGGATATATGGGGAATTACCTTCCCACACAGTCCTTAAAAGAATGACACAAGAGTTTATAAAATCGTACCACACACTAGGTGTAGACAGTTTACATTTAGTAGATGGGTATGGATTAGATTGGATGACTGCTCTCATCACCTACAACGAAGAGGTAGAGGAATATGAACTATGTACTATCTTTAGAGATTTGATTATAGAGTATGAAAATGCTACAATTGAATATATTGGAGGTTTCGGCTGAAGACTTAACATTTTTTAACATTAGAAATTAGGTTATTGTACGATAATATCGTACATTAGTAGGGTAATAAGGGTTAAAAGTTTAACCCACTTAAAAGATAGATTATGTATCAAAAAATAAAAACGTTTGAAGATTTAACATTCTTCCCACATATGGGTGGAGTTGCTTCACTACAAAAGATTGGGGAATATACCCTTTCAATTATAGCAGGTGGTAAACTTGCAATGTCTTCCCCTAAAGGGTTGAACTCTTCACGAAGTTGGGATTTCCAATCTTTTGAGATAGGAATCATACACACCGAATCCGATGAGTGGGTAACCAAAGATATTCTTCAAGTCGATGCGGATACTGTAGGTTGGTTTGAACGAAGCGATATCAACAACGTTATAGAGATGGTATCTGATTATTAAATTGTAACAAGAAGTATATATGAAAAAAATCGCAATAACATTATTGATTGGACTTACCTCAATAGTAGGTATGTCTCAAAAAATTCAAAGTGATAAGATATCACATTTTATGGCTGGTGGTTTAATCACCTCATCAACCTACATAGGTTTAAATAGATTTAAACTTAAAGAAACAAATAAGATATTCATTTCAGTAGGTATGGGTCTATTAGCCGGAGTAGGTAAAGAAATATGGGACAAACAAAGAGGTGGTAAGTTTGATGGTAAAGATATTCTTGCTACCGGACTAGGTTCTATCTCAGTAACCATTCCAATCGGAATCGGAAACTTAAAACCAAAACAATAGATTGATTCACCTACAAAATAAAAAAGAAATATGAAAATCACATTTATATCAGATACACATACTAAGCATAAGCAATTAGATTTGTCAGGTGGAGATTTACTAATTCATGCTGGAGATATAATGAATAGTGGTTATAGCGCATATGATATAGAGGACTTCTGTAATTGGTTTGATGGCTTAGAACAATATGACCATAAAGTTTTTATTGCTGGAAATCATGATCGAATGTTTGAAGATACGCCAGAGAAGGCAATGGAAATTGTTAATTCATATAAGTGGATTGATTATTTGCAAGATAGTACAATTGAAGTCGGAGATGATAATGAAACAGCTAAAATCTACGGTAGTCCTTGGCAACCAGAATTTTACAATTGGGCCTTCAACTTACCAAGACGTGGAGATGGACTAATGGCAAAATGGGGAGCAATCCCAAAAGATACAGATATTCTTATTACGCATGGGCCACCACAAGGTCATTTAGATATTAGTGGCCCACCTCATAATGTAGGTGATTTAGGTTGTGAATTATTAAGAGTTAAAGTAGATGAGCAACCACCGAAGATTCATGTGTTTGGACATATACATGGAAGTTACGGTTATAAGTTTCATAATGGTACGCATTTCATTAATGCATCAGTATTAAACGAAAGATATGACCAAGTAAATAAACCAATGACTATTGATTGGGATAAAGAAACAAATGAAATAAAATGATAGGAGGAGTACAACCAAAATTATTAGTTTCCTTTGATGAAGATGGAAATATGCAATTAGATTCATTACAAGCAGAACTATTGGGTTTAGTGGAGAATGAATTTCATTGGAAACTCATCAGAGAACGAGATGGGTTATTGAAACAATCCAAAGAGGTAATGTGGATAGAGTGGAACGAGAATGGTAGTTTTAAATCTAAACATGATGAACCAGCAATCAATAGAAGTTTAATTATGTCACCGTTTAATCATTCATTCACTTGGCAAACCACAACGATTACTGAGATTGTGGAACAACGAGATGACTATATTAAATTTAAAACAGGAAACAGTACTTACGAATTATTTAAGTTATGAAAGAACAAAAAATTATGGTTACCAAAGAAAATATTGAAAGTTATAAAAGAATGATTAGACTGTTTGAAATAGCTATAGAAAGAGAACCCAATAATGAAAGAGTAGATATATGGGAAGGAAAGAAACATATGTTAGAGATGTTTTTAAAAGACTTAGGCGAATAATTTTTATTAAACCAAAACAAAGATGAGTAAAAAAGAAATAATAAAATCTCTTAAAGATATATTGGATGAAATAAATGAGACACCTAAAGATTCTTTTGTTGATATAACATATATTAAAGAGACATTAGAAGATATATTAAACCAAAACAAAGATGAGTAAAAAAGAAATAACTAATCTTAGTGACCAGATAGTAGAAGCTATAAATAACACCACTAATGATTATGATGCTAAAGAAGAAGTTATTAAAATTTTAAGTAACATATAATGAAAACAAGAAAACAATACGGAGACTCTGTTGGATTAGCAGAGGGTGCGATGTTAGGTGTTATCTTAACATTTATAGGATTATTAATTTATAATGTGATTGTATATGGGATTGGTTAAGAAGATAAAATCAAAGTTACTTACAAAACTATTTGTGGAGTGGGTAGGAGAATCTAAGGATGTTGAGGCACTTCAATTTTCTAAGGAGTTAATATCCAATAGGATAAATGTAGTAGATGGTAGACCTAATGTGATTGGGTTTCGTATGAATAGCCAGTGCGGTTAAAGATAAAGGAATGTAAATTTCTTTTAAACACACTTTTTCAAAGATGTGGAATTGATGTTAACAATTTAGTAACGTTAGAATTTGGATATGTCAAATTAATTTTGTATATTTACTTTAAATAATAAAAAGAACTATGAGTGTATTCGAAGTTATAATCGCAGGTGGGGTTATACTAAATGTGATTGTGTTTTTATGGGGGGTGTTTCACCTCGCTAAAGCAATTGGGAATCGTAATAATAATAAAGACGTGGGATTATGAAACAGTTTATTGAAGATTCAAAGTGGTTTTACCGTACCAGTATGTCGTACATGGATGGTCATTCTAAGTGGTATGTTTATTCAAGAATGCCTATCGCTTATATTAAATTTATGTTGTATCAATATCGAATAATCAAATAGTATGAAAAAAGTAGTAATTAGTTTTATCGGGTTTGTTACATTTTTAACAGCCTGTGTTTTGTTTTCTTCTTGTGAGAAACAAGATGATTGCAAATTATACCGATGTGGAACTAAAGAAGTTAATGTTATCAATCATGCCGCATATTACCAATCAGATAACTGCGAATGTATTGAAAAATTTAAATAATATGAAAAAGTTATTAGTAATAGCGGCAATGTTTGTTGGAGTAACAGCATCCGCACAAGAAGTTTACATTCCAAATGCATTTACCCCTAATGGTGATGGACACAATGATATTTGGAAACCTGTGTTTAGTGATACACTTACTGTCAAACAATACGACTTACAAATATTTGATAAGTATGGTGTATTAGTGTTTTGGACAAACGACCCTACTGATGGGTGGGATGGGTTACCATTTGATAGTACCTATGTGTATAAACTAACTATGAAATATGAAGGCCATCTAAATGGTATTAGTAAGAGTGGAACTATAAAATCAATACATTAAGATGAGCAGAAAAGAACAAACCGAAAAGTTTGCATTAAGTGCAATAGGATATACGTTTACCATTATGGGTATTTTAATTTTACTATCAATGTTGGTCGGATGTGATGAAGACAGACGATGTAAAACATGGAATTGTAAATCTTGGGATGGTGGTGGTAATATAGAGTATATAGAAGTAGATTCACCTAACCAACAACTTTACCAATACTGTGAATGTATAGAGAATTTTGATAGAACTTGGGTAGTAGATTAAAAATAAATAGAAAATGGGATTAAAAAAGAAATACAAAAGAGAGTATGGTGAATTGATTGCCGCTCTTATTAAAGATGGTAGACCAACTGCAGTATTGGAAGTAAAGGTAATAGAAACATCTAAGATGAAGGGTTACTTAATTTATGAATGTTCTTACATTGATAGCGGTACTGTTAAAGTATCCAATATTATTGCTAGAGATATATCGGATGCAATGGATAAGCTAGAACCACTACTAGGGTCAGGTATCCCATCATCAACTGTAAATTATGTATTAGGAAGTAAAACGTTACATACTCCGATTGAAATCCAAACAGATTCATCCGATAAATAGAATGGGAGGCCCGAAACGAAGATATGTACCTCTCATTGATGTACTAAAGAAATTAGATGACCATCAGATTTGGAAGACGTATCATACGGTAGAAATTTTAATTGGGTCAATAGAAAGTATTAATCACATAAACAATATAATAGAGAATTATGGCAAACCACATGGAAACTTACGTTCGGATTAAGAATGGGGATATAAACGTAGCAAAGAAATTAAAAGAAATATTCACACCAATTGATGGTGAGTATGAGACCGATGCACATCTGTTGGTAAATCGAATCTATGATAATCCACCAGAAGATGCCGATAGAAGTTGGATGATTGATAAGGTTGGTGCTAAGTGGATGTGCTCTGAGTTTGAATACGATGATGAGTGTGAACACATGTATCTAAGGTTAACATCAGCATGGAGTGTGCCTCAATACTTCTTAGAACGATTAGCAAAAGTTTTGTCTGATATAAAAGAAGATTGTTATATCGTAGGTACATATGAAGACGAGGGGCTTGACCCAATAGGTGCATTCGTTTACGCAAAGGATTATGATGATATCGAAGATTATGATGAAGATATTGATTATGATAAAGTGTGGGATGATGATGAGTATCGGGATGACCTTTACGAAAAAAACTATCAATTACAAAACGGATTAGAAGAATGTTATATGGAGTATTTAAAAGATGAAAATACAGAAACGTAAAATGAGTATATCAATGGAATACATATGGGCACAGTTATACATACTGCCATTCGTAAAGGTTACCCATACTAGAGTACTTAATGGTGATTACGAATTACTAATCGGATGGTTGAAGTGGCGACTCGCTATAACAATTTAACATTTTTTAACATTAGAGGTTTGGTTATTCCAAGCCTTTTTTGTATCTTTACTTTATAAAAGAAAATAAGATATGGCTTATAATAAATTCCGTTGGTTCACATCTGGTAAGTACCGCAAGAAACCACTTAAATCAAATGCACCATTATTACTAAAGATTCGTAATGGTGATTTTGAATCATCACCTTTCTTTAGAGAGGCAGATGATAATCGTAAGTTATATCATACGATGTATGATAACTATATGAATACATCACCAATAAAAAATCTTAAAGATAAAGAGCATGAAGCTCATCAATGTGCTAAGATGAAACGAATCAAAGAACAGAAGTTGTTGGAGAAGGGTGTAGAAGAAGAACAGATGAGATTGAACAAACTAAAGATAGAATTAGAAAAAGAGTTTGGTAAATGTCTTTGGGACAAATCACTAGAACGTCAGAGGGGTAAGGGTGCTACTGAAGATTTATATTGGTGGTATAAGAAGCAATGTAAGATGGGGTATACTCCATCAGAACTTGCAATTAGATTAGGTAGAAAAACAACTAAAGGATTAAAGTAATATGAAGTACGACCCTAATAACGAACTAAGTGAATCCGAACAATCTGCTCTATCTGAAGATGAGTTTTTTGATTACTTAGATTCTAAAGCAAAGTATCTAAACCAATTCACCAAACCATTGGGTGAGTACCATACAAAACGATATGCAACACTTGCAGCAGAAGCACAGAATAGACAATTAACTGAAAAGGAATTTAATACTGCTAAAAAAATTGGCAAGGAGGGTGATGTTATAAATCACCAACGTATTATTGATAAGATGAATGAGAAGGGTATGGTAGAGCCCTCAAAGCAAGTTAAGAATGTTAAAACAAATCGTTCACAATGGTTCGATTAAATTTGGTAGTTTAAAATATTATTCGTATATTTGTATTATAAATAAAAAAGATGAAGTGGGATACTGTACACATAAGTGATAAGATACATTATTTGAAAGATGTATTAATCAACTCAACTAAATATAAGAATGGAGATGAGGATATTTTAAATGCTCTAATCACAGGTTCTAATAATACATTTAGTGGTGATGTGGGATTTGAAATCCTACCCCATCATACGAGATTTATGAGAAAGTTATGGGATAAACACATAGTTACTCAGAAAGATAATACAATAATTAATAAAATAAAAAATGGATTATAAAGAAACACAAAAGCTTTTGGAGATACAATATCTCAAAGGTAGGTTGGATGAACTCTACAAAGGATTCGTTCCACATAATAACTCAACTCGTAGTAGAACCGTTGATAGCCGTATATCCAAATACGAAGATAAGTTAAAATCAATTGATGAGATTGCATACCACCTCTACATCGTAGAACGAACCAACATTCAGTTCTCTAAACGAAAGCAAGACAAGTTAATGATTAACTTATTAGAAGATACGTTAGAGTGTTTAGAGCCGGTACATGAAGAATTACAAGTTAGAATTTTAGAACAATTAAATAATCTTAAAAACTAAAGATGACGGAGCAAATAGAAGAGGTATTGATGGAAGCTAATGCATATGGTATCCGAAAAGAAGTGATTGAAGCAGGTAAAGTCATACGACATGATAACCCTAAGTTAACCCAATTAGAATCAATTGAACGTGCTTTCAAACAACTACTAAATAAAACTAAGTGAGTTACAAACCACTACCCGATTACTTAACAATCAAAGAAAGTAGAAACATATTGCTTGGATGATGGAATTGGTAGACATGTAGCACTTAAAATGCTATGAACAGTAATGTTCGTGCGGGTTCGATTCCCGCTCCAAGTACTAAAGAGAGGTAGTGAAGCTACAATGATATTAAAGCAGGTGATGAGATTACCTGCAAATATATATTTTATGACCCGTTGAATAAAAAGATTTTATGAGTGAACAAGAATTAATAAAATTAGGTTTTGAGAAGCAACTAGAAGAAGACTCGGACAATCCATTCTATTACTATACACTAGATATAACAACCGGATTAGCTTTTATTACTCAAGCAAATGATGAGGTGAAAGATGGAGAATGGGTTGCAGAAATATTTGAAGCTTCTGAGATTAAATTCAAAGATGTTAAGTTATTAACTGAACTAATTAATCTATTAAAATACAGTAAAAATGAAAATAAGTAAATACACAATATACGGACAGGTTTATCTCTTACCATTCATTAAGATAACTCATGATATATTTCTTAACGGAGAATATGAATTGATAGTAGGATGGGTTAATATAGGAATCTCATTATCATATAAACCAAAATAAGATATGAATAACTTAGATAAGCAATACCACAAGCTACTCGAAGATATTTTAGATATTGGAGTGGATAAGATGGATAGAACCGGCACAGGCACACTATCCGTTTTTGGAAGACAGATAACACACAATATGTCAGATGGGTTTCCTTTGTTAACTACAAAGAAGATGGCAGTTAAAACTATGATGACTGAACTAAAGTGGTTTTTAAAGGGAGATACTAACATCAAATATTTGGTAGATAATAATTGTAATATTTGGAATGGTGATGCTTATAAGAGATATGAAACGGAATTTGAAAAAGGTAATGCCCCCGGTGAAACTTTGCTAGTTCAGAGAGTAGAGGGTAAATCTACTAAAAGAAAATTCTCAATGGGGAAGTTTATTGCAATGATTCAACATGATGATGTGTTTGCTATGAAGTGGGGTGATTTAGGCCCTATCTACGGAAAGCAATGGAGACATTGGAATGGTTATGACCAAATCACAAACTTAATCAACGAACTAAAAACAAATCCAGATTCAAGACGATTAATGGTATCGGCTTGGAATGTAGGAGAGTTATCAGAAATGACACTTCCACCTTGTCATTATGGATTTCAAGTTTACACAAGAGAATTGAGTTTAGAAGAAAGAACTAAGATATTAGTTAAAAACTCAGAACAGAAAGATGTATTCTATGATAGATTTCAAAAGCTTATAATTGAAGAGGAAGAATTATTAGATTCTGAGAATATTCCAAAAAGAGAAATCTCCCTAATGTGGAATCAACGTTCAGTAGATACATTCTTAGGATTACCTTTCAACATAGCATCATATGGTTTGTTATTGGAGTTGTTAGCAAAAGAAGTTAATATGATTGCAGGTGGGTTGATTGGTAACTTAGGTGATACCCATCTATATCTTAATCATATTGAACAGGCAGAAGAACAATTAGACCGAGTTCCATTTGAACTACCTAAACTTAAACTATCTAATGTGGATATACTTAGTGGTGAGTTTAAAGCAGAATTGCTTGGTTACAGACACCATCCAAAAATTAAAGCATCTTTATCAAATTAAGACTTAACAATTTGTTAACATTGAAAGTTTGGTAATCCCAATCTTTTTTCGTACTTTAGTATTGTAATCATTAAGAGATATACAATATGAAAAATTATCAAGCAATTTTATTGGCAGCAGTAGGAATGGGAGTTGCACTCCTTACTATGAATGGAACAATTCAAAACCACATCCATTTTTCGGATGTTATTAACGAAGTGATATTTGCAATCATAGCGTTAATGAGTAGTTTATGTGGGTTACTATCCATAGATTATAAGAAACTAGTCAAAGGGTTACTTTAGATTGTTAATAACTATGTTAATAACTTTAACATATTTTAACATTAAATACTTGGTTATTCAAGTAAAATACCTTATCTTTACATAGTAAAGAGAGATAATTAGTAATAATGAGAAAAGATAAATATATGAGAGATAACACAAAATACAGTTCGTATTGGTTAAAAGATGACCTATTCGATGACACTACTTCTGATGATGTAATTGAGAATAAACAATCTAATTTACTTGCACTTTCGTCATACAAACGTGCCATTTCTAACTTCGTTAACATTGTAACAAATGAGAACATTAAAGTAACGTTTGATGAGCGTGGTGCTGATTCTTATACTGATGGTAAATCAGTTGTGATATCGGCTAAAATGGATGATAAAGAGTTTGACCCTACGGTTGGACTAGCCCTTCACGAAGGTTCACACATTAAGTTAACCAACTTTGATACGTTAGGAACAATCAACAATTATATTGGAAATGTAGTTGGGTATGAACTAATTACGGAACTGATGGAGAAACATTCTAAAGATGAGTTCCAAACTAAAAACTACATTAAAGATATCGTTAAGAACTTACTTAATGTTATCGAAGATAGACGAATTGATTACTATGTTTATTCTACTTCTCCTGGCTACAAAGGTTACTATCACTCTATGTATGATAAGTATTTCAACGCTAAGATTATCGATAAAGGACTTCAATCTTCTGAATATAGAGAAAATGATTGGGAATCTTATATGTTCCGTATTATCAATATCACTAACGAACATAGAGATTTAGATGCTCTTCCAGAACTGAGAGCAGTATGGGATATGTTGGATTTAAAAAACATACAAAGATTAACCAATACCGAAGAGTCTATGAAATTGGCTGCAAGTATTTTCAAACTGATTGAGAACTCACTTCCAGCTGACCAAAAACCAATTGAATCACCTAATGAGCAAGAAGGCGAAGGTGGTGGTACTGAGGGTGAACAATCTGAAGGTAGTGGTGCTGGTGGTGGTGGTGATAACTCCGATACCAATGGTACTGATAATACTGAAGGTAGTGGTGGTGAACCTAAAGATGGTTCTAATGATACTGATGATACCAACGGCGATGCTGATGGAGATGATACACAAAGTGGTTCTACTTCTTACAATCCAAATGGAGCAGGTGGTGATGGGTCTAACAATCAGATTGCTGATAACAAAGTGGAATCATCTGAAGGTGAGGGTCGTATGAGTGACCGACAAAAGAAACAATTAGATAATGCTATTAAGAAACAAAAAGATTTTCAAAATGGTGATATAAAAAAGAAGAAAGTATCTAAGAATGAAAACAAAAAAATAGAAACTTTAGCCAAGAGTGGTATCGAAGAAAAATTAGTTGGTGAGGGTTATAAATCTGCAGACTATTGGAGAAAGGACAAGAAAATCCCAGTAATGATTATTAGAAACTTCACTAAGCAATTGGCAGAGTCTAATACCATTAATATGTTATCAACGTGGGAGTATCGATGTGCTGATAACCAAGCGCCTGTCAATAAAGGTATTCAAATCGGTACTATGTTGGGTCGTAAGTTGAAACTTCGTTCTGAGGAACGTTCGTTAACTACACCTCGTATGAAGAATGGTAAAATATCAGGTCGATTGTTGCATGAGTTGGGTATGGGTAATACAAATGTGTTTGACCAAATTGTGGTTGATAAGCACAGTCCCGCACTAGTTCACATTTCAATTGATGCTAGTTCTTCAATGGGTGGTAAAAAATGGAGTAACTCACAAACTGCAGCTGTTGCAATTGCAAAAGCCGCTTCAATGACTCCTAATTTAAATGTGGTTATTTCATATAGAAGTATCCAACACAATGGGGGTACAAATGGGAATGTTCAACCACTTATGTTAATCGCTTACGATTCTCGTACTGATAAGTTTTCTAAGATTCAACAATTGTTTCAATATCTTAACCCATGTGGAACTACACCTGAGGGTTTGTGTTTTGAATCTATCTTAGACGAAATCACCAAAACGAGTAAAGGCATTGATTCTTACTTTATTAACTTTTCAGATGGGTATCCCGGCTTCTCCAATTCAGATATGGATTACTACGGTGCAGGTGCTATAGCACATACGTCAACCCAAGTTAAGAAAATGCAAATGGCAGGAGTTAAGGTTTTATCTTACTTTATTGAAGAGGGCAATTGGGGTCACGCAATGGAAAGTTTTAAAGAAATGTATGGTAAGTCTGCTGAGAACGTAAATGTTACTTCTGTAATACCATTAACTAAGACGTTAAACAAATTATTTCAGTAAATTGTTAATAACTTTTTAAAATAAGTGTTAAAACATTAGGTTATTAAGGATATTAATCGTATCTTTATTATGTAATAAAAAAGATGAGTTATATGAAAGGAAGAAAAACAATTGAAGTATCTACGATGGTAGAATGGGCCAATTTACAATTGGGTAGAACTGATGATTATGCTGATGTAGGATTTAAGAGTGGTATCTCTACTATGGTAGAAAGGGTGCTCTTTAACTCTAAGAACTACAATGGATTTCAGTTTATTAATAATGATGATTCAGAGGTAGGTACTGTTGGTTATTACTCTCGCTACTATACTCTACCAAAGACTTAACAATTTGTTAACATTGAAAGTTTGGTAAATCAAAATAATTGTCGTACATTAGTAAGGTAATAAGGGGTTAAGGTTTAACCCAATTAAAAATTAAAAAATAGTTATATATGAAAGCACAGAGATTTGTATTTTGTAAAGTTGTTCGAAATGAGAACAAAGAGTTAATATTGGTTGATTCCAATGGTGTTGAATTTTTAGTTCCTCAACTTAATGAGGGTGGTAGTTCTCTTTATAAGAGAGCAGTAGCAGCTGCTAACAACCCCACTAAGTACTGTTTTAAGGTACGTGTGAGTGGTAACCTTACAGAAGGTTCAATTGAGTTTGGGCGAGTGCCAGGTGAGAAGTTTAACGGCGCTGAGCCTGTTGGGAATTTCAACAAACCAAATGGTGGGTTGGAACAATACCAAATGAAAGTGAGTCCCCAACCATCTGCAGTTGTCGATAAACCAATGGAAGAGGATTTCCTAAAGTTTATACACAATGAATCTAAAGATTTAAAACCACAGATGTTGTTTATGAATGAACTGAAGTGGAAGTATCTTATCCGTAATATCATTAGAGGTAAGAACATTATGATGACCGGCCCTGCTGGTTGTGGTAAGACAATGGCTGCCAAAGCCGCTGCTAATTCAATCGAAGGTTACTCTATGGAAATCTTTAACTTAGGTTCTACACAAGACCCTAGAGCTACGTTAATCGGTAATACTCAGTTCGATACTAAGAAAGGTACTGTGTTCTCTCCTTCACCATTTGTGAAAGCTATCCAAACTCCAAATACAGTTATTGTATTGGATGAGATTAGTAGAGCACACCCTGAGGCTCACAACATTCTGATGAGTGTTTTAGATGCGGGTCAAAGATACCTAAGATTAGATGAGGCTGCTGATTCTCCAATTGTAAAAGTTGCTGATGGTGTTTCCTTTATTGCATCTGCAAACATTGGTAATGAATATACCGCAACACGTCAATTGGATAGAGCGATTGTTGACCGATTTACAATTATTGAAATGGATACTTTGATTAAAGATGAAGAATCATCTCTACTTCAAATGATGTATCCATCAGTTGATATTAAGTTAATCAATTCAGTTGCAGAGATTACTTCAATGACTCGTAGTGAGGTTAAGAAAGAAACTCCTAACTTATCTAATTCACTTTCAACTAGAACTGCAGTTGAGATTGGTTCTTTACTCTACGATGGATTTACAATAGCGGAAGCTGCTGAGATTACCATCTACCCATTATTTGATGATGCGGGTGGAGCACAATCAGAACGAACTTACATTCGTCAGTTTGTCCAAAAGTTTGTCGGTTCAACTGAAGAAGAAAATCTTTTCAATGTAGAAGATGATTCTAAGTTAGATAACCCATTTTAATAATTATTCTTAATTGTAATCCAAATGACTTCTGCTAAATTAGGTAGAAGTTTATTTGGAAATTAAGAAATAATTTCGTATATTAGTAAAAATATTATTATGAAAACAGAAAAATTAATTATAGATTCCATATTAGACACACTTGTCGATGGGGGTTTCTTTGACAACGAATGGATTGATGAAGCAAAGTTCAGACCTCGTTTTAGAAAATCCGCTCTAACAATAGTAAAGAAAGATTTAGGAACTTCATTTGAAAAGTTATTCGATTTGGCTGAACAGATTTCGAAAGAAATTATATTAGAAAATATAGATTCCACTATGGGTAGTTTGATGGATAAGGGGTTAGTCGAATCCGTTACAACTAAAGATGGTGAGTCGGGTTATAGATTAAATCAAAATACAAATACATAAAATTATGAGTGAAGACATTGATAAAAAAAATCCAATACCAGGATTAGGTCATACGATGACCCCCCATTCAGATGTATCTCAAGAAGAGATAGAGGCACTACAAGCTGCAGCAAAAGAAATGGAAGAGTACTTATCCGAACCATCCAATGAGTGGTGTGAAATGGATGATACTTATTACACCCACCTCAGAGAGAGATTCGGCAAAGGTGTAGATGAGATTGGGCCTCGAACCTTTAAGCAGTTCCAAAATGATTTCTTACCAATTCAAATGATGGTAATCCCAGCAGGTAGACAGCATGATGGTGAAGAGGTAGTATCTTATTACCACATCATAGCAGAAGATATGGAAGCTGGTGAGTGTAACGGTTCGCATGAACTTATCACCGAACAAGAATTAGAAAACAAGTATAACATTAAATATAACAATTAAAATCAAAACAATTAAAATCAAAACAATTATGAAGTATTATATCGCAAAAGTAAAAGTAGTAACTACAGATGACAAAGGTAGACAAAAGAAAATGGTAGAACAATATTGTGTTCACGCAGTATCCGTAACAGACGCAGAAGCAAAGGTGCATGGAGAGTTTAAGAACGATGGTTTAGAGTTTGAAGTAACTCACGTTAATGAAACTAAAATTATTAAAGTTATATCTTAGTATATGAGTTATTCAATTGGCTCTACTGTAGTCGTAAGAGTATTTAAAGGTTTTCAAGTGGGTAATGTTATCGATAAGATGCCCACTAAAACTGATGTTAAGTACATAGTGGAAATGGAAAATGGTAATGTGCATGAGAATGTGTTTGTCGATATAAAAGAAGCAGACGCGTCTATAGATAGTAATATTACAACATCATTTATAAACTCCAAAGATAATGGATAGTAAAGAATTTAATCGTATAAAACGAAGAGTAATAAAGAAGTATCCAAAAGCAGAAACTCGTATTAATAACGATGGGTTATTCTTTGTTGGAACGGGTACAGAGGAGTCAGTAGTTTCTCAATATATGATACCACCACAAACCACAGTAACAAACGCGTGGTTATTGGTTAGTGAGACTATGAAGGTTCATCAGAATATTGAAAGAACAAATCCGAAGCGAATGGATAGTATTTCTTTTGAGAAAAAGTTTAATCGGATTTCTAATAGAAATAAGAAACGATAAGTAGTTTCATTAAAGATAGTTTCATATTTATTGTAAACAATTAAACAATTAAATACAATATTATGACGCAATCATATGGAAAGCCGAGAGGTAGAGTAAATCAAGGAGGAGCAACTCACGAAAAGGATAGAGAACGACTTGCCAAGTTAGGTAAGAATTATAATTCAATAGACTTCACAATGAGCGATTCACTAAAAGATTATAACTTTTCTGATAAATCAGTACCAATTGGCACATTAGAAGTTGGGAGAACAACAATAGAACTAACATGGTCAGAATGTAATAAGGTTATGGAAATTCTAAAAGACGCACAAACAACACATAGACAAAAGATAAAGTTGGGGATGTTTTAATCTATGGAAACGTCTGAATTCTTTAAACAACTTGGATTAGGAGACCCAGATATGGAGAAAGCCCGAGAGTGGGTTTCCTATTCTAAGTTTGAAGAATCAGTACCAAGCGTATTAACATTATCTGAATTTGTTGATACTGTATTAAAACATACAGTTAAGGTTGATGCTAAACCACATCTATGGTTTTCGGAAAAGTATATGATAGGTAGGTATCTACATTCAGAAACTCCGGCTACTGATGAGTATGTTGAGCAGTTTGATAATAAAATAAAATTGTTAAAATCAAAACTAGCACTACATACTTATTTTGAATGTGAACACATACAAAAATTCTTAGATATTCTGACAGACCAAATACATACCACTAGGCATGTATTCAAAAAGGAGGTTTTAGAATATTTAAACGAATTGTATAAACAAAAGGTTAAGTAATCCATATTTATATACAGATGAAGATAGATGAAATTAAACAGCCATTTAAAGATAGGATACTAGAAATCTTAAAATCAGAAAGTAATTCTGATAGTAGACTTATCAAATTAAAAATGTATATGTTGAATGAGGATTATTTCAAATCATTCAAAGTAGATGCTGCATGGCTCGCATACGAAATTAACAAAAACCATTCTTCATAAAAAAGGGTAAATATGTCTAACGATGAATATTGGGATGAATCTGAATTTGGTTTTTTTGAAACATTAGAAGACGAAGATAAATTACTATACCTATACGACCTAATGATTGGTGACTTCGTACATGAGTATGTTGGTAATGGTATTGAAGATGTGTTTGAAATTGATTTTGAAGAAGAACCGTTAGAACCAATACATCAGAATGTGACTGTTTCATTTGATGATACCGGTAATATAGTGTTCGCTGGTTCTAATGTTATGTTGTTACGAAAAGTTGCAACTGATATGATAATGAACGGTCTTATATTACAAAACTCCCAACTATCGTTTGAGGATGATGCTGTTAAACTAACATATGAACTCGTTGGTAAGTCAGAGGCAATATCACTTAACTGACACCTCGTCAGTATTGTTATGACATTATGTCATACACACCCCTTCGGTATACTATTTGAATATACCTTACTAAATTATAAACTAAAAAAAAGTTATTATGAATTACAATGCAAACACACTATTTGATAGGTTACTATATGCTAACAATATTAGCCAATCACAAAAAAATACCATCAACTCACGCCATATGAATATATCAGATGATGGGGTATTGAATATGGAATTCGATGTACCTGGTTTCTCCAAAAATACAATTACAATCAAATCCGTTGGAAACCGATTGTTTATTAATGGAGAAACTAGCGACCGAACACTTAACAAAGAGTATAAAATAGAACAGAAGTGGAATGCGGATGCCACGACTGCTAAAGTTTTGGATGGGGTACTTACTATCTCAATACCACCTTTAGAAGAATCTGATAAGAGGGTAAAAACAATATCAGTTAAATAATGTTATGTAAAGAAGTTATAAATATATCAGATACGTTGTACATTGTTCTAAGGAAAATCAGAATTTCAGATAGACCCATTGTAGATACGTGGAGAGAACATTTGAGAGTGGATATGGTTTTTAAAAAAGAACCCTATTTCTATTTCTGTGAAGAAATTGTAGATGTTGAATTTACAGAGGAAGTATAATACTATTTGATTAATAAAGGGGATATAAGCTATCCCCTTTTTTTATGTCCAAAACTTAACAATTTGGTAACATTGAAATTTGGAAATATGGAATTAATTCCGTATCTTTATTATGTAATAAAAAGATTAAAGTTATGAGAAAATTAGATAATTGGTTTGGTGGAAATCCAATAGAACAGATAGATAAGATAATAAGTGAAATGTCCGCTCATGCAGATAAAGCTGGTAAGGTTGTAGATTGTGGTGTTTGTAAGAATACCAAAATTCAAAATGGACATACGTGTAATGTATGTAAGTAATTAATAGTTAAACATAAAAAATAAACAATATGCAGAATTTAGGATACGCGTGTATCAATATGACATTGGGTTCGCAGAAACCCAAAATTACTACTAATCGTAGTATGATTAAAAAAACATTTAAAGAAAGGGGTATGTCTTATGCCTCTGAATTAGGGTTACATAATTGTAGAGATTTAATTGAGATTATCAAATGGAATCATAAGAATGGTATCAACTTCTTTAGGTTGAGTTCTGATTTGTTTCCTTGGGCTTCTGAGTACAATCTAAAAGATTTACCACATTATACTCGTATCAAAACTCTATTAGCAGGGGCAGGTCATCTTGCACAGACATATGGTCAACGTATCACATCACATCCTGGCCCTTTCAATGTGTTGGTATCGCCAAGAGAACACGTTGTAGAAAATACTATTACTGATTTGACTACACATGGTGAGGTGTTTGATTTGTTAGGTTTATCTCGCACTCCTTACAATAAGCTGAATATACATTGTAATGGTGTGTATGGTGATAAGATTTCCGCTATGGATAGATTCTGTAAGAACTTTGAAAGACTTCCTGAGTCAGTTAGAACACGTTTAACGGTAGAGAACGATGATAAGGGTAGTATGTACTCAGTAAAAGATTTAATGTACATACATGAGAGAATTGGAATCCCAATTGTTTTTGATTATCACCATCATAAATTCTGTACAGGTGGTTTAACTGAAGAAGAAGCTCTGAGATTAGCAGTTAGTACTTGGGGTGATATCAAACCTGTAGTTCATTATTCAGAATCTAAATCATTACATGAAAATAATGATAAGATAAAACCACAAGCACATTCAGATTACATTAGTAGTGTTCCTAATACTTATGGTTTGGATGTAGATGTAATGGTGGAGGCAAAAGCTAAAGAACTCTCAATCTTAGAGTACATTCAGACGAATGTATAGTATCCCCTTTAGCTTGTTTTAAGATTAATTATTATTATTTTAATACTTATTGTTATAGGTTATTAGGTTGTTATCAAGCTAATTACTTATTACTTATTTAATAATAGTTGTAAATAAATACAGAACTGAAAGTTAATAAAACTAATTATAGGAAAATAATATGAAGATTGTTAATAACTTTTTCTCAAGAAGAAATGCATTTGGGTTTCTAATGATATTGTCAACACTATCTTTAGCAAGTACAGCCGCATATTATTCGGTGTTTGGTCTTAGTTCATTATTTGCTGGAGCAAAAACTGAAGTCATCATTATGGCAACTGCGTTGGAGTTCGCTAAATTAATTGTAGCATCATATCTACATAACAATTGGGATAAGATTGGTTGGATTTTAAAATCATACCTAACATTGGGTGTGGGTATCTTAATGATAATCACGTCAGCAGGTATATATGGATTTTTAACATCAGCATATCAAACTACTGCAGACCAATTAACTATTATAGACAAACAAACTGAAGTAGTTGAAATGAAAAGAGACCGTTTCTCTGAATCATTAGATGGGTATAAGATTGAGCGAACTCAATTAAACTCATCTATTACAGAACTTACTAAGGGGTTGTCTAATAACACCATACAGTACAAAGACAAGGAGACTGGTGAGATTATAACAACTACATCATCTTCCACAAGAAGAGTCCTTACATCTCAGTTAAATGATATGAAAGAAGAACGTAATAAGGTTTCTATAAAGATGGAATCACTTACAGATTCAATTACTTCTTTAGATTTAAAAGTATTGGATATGGAATCTAATAACGAAGTTGCAGCTGAGATTGGGCCTCTAAGATATATGGCTGAGATTACAAACAAACCAATGGCAACTATTGTAAATTGGTTTACTTTATTAATCGTATGTGTATTCGACCCATTAGCAATTGCTATGGTACTTGCCGTAAATAAATTCATTGGTAGAAAAGAAGAAGATGATGTGGAGGATTATTATACCATACGAAACAGAGTGGTACATGAGCATACAATGAAATCCCAACGTAAGAATCAAGAAGAAATGATTAAGAAGAACGAAGAGATTCTTGCCAATCATAACACTTCTGATAGTTTCGAAGTTGAAGATTCTGAAGGGACTGTAGAAGTATACCCTAAAGATGAAGAAATACTTGCTTCCAAAAAAGTAAATAAAAAGAAAATATACGGTGGTCTTTCAAAACCATATAGTGATTCTCTTACACCTGATGAAACTAATGTAAAATAAATTTGGATTATCCAAATGTTTTTTGTATATTTGTTATTAACAAACATAAAAACTTAAAAGATAGTATGGGTGATTTATATAATAGTGGTAGAAATACAACTGAAGGTGATATCGATGTAACGTATAATAGTGACTCAAAGGAAAAGGATAAATACTTTCAGGAGTTTAGAGAGTTTGATTATGGTATTGATATTAAAGATAATATTATATTAATCCAAGATGATATATCGGCTGGATTAACATTTGATATTATTTCAAAGGTACGATTACTTAGAAAGATTAATCCAGAACTAAAATCAATAACCATTCTATTAAATTCGGGTGGTGGTGATGTTGTGGAAACATTAGGATTAATAGATTATATCCGAAGCCTAAACCAAAGTGATGGAATTAAAACTAACATAGTTTGTAGAGGTATGGCAATGAGTGCAGCTGCACTACTATTAGCAGCAGGAACTGGTCTTAGAGCAGCATCCAAACATTCTAAAATAATGGTACACCAATTATCATCTTACGCAGCAGGTAAGTTATCTGATTTAAAATCGAATGCTAAGTTTGCTGAATCATTGGAGAATGATTGTAATAACATTATGGCTGAATGTACGAATAAAGATAAACAATGGTGGTCTGATAACCAACAAAACGATTACTTCCTAAACTCAGAGGAAGCATTAGAATTAGGAATTATAAATAAAATCATATAAAACAAAAAAGTTATGGAATACACATACAGACCTTTAGGGGATAGAGTTGTCGTAAAAATCGTAAAACGACATGATGAAAAAACAACAGGTGGTTTATACAAGCCATCTGGTTCAGACACCACAATGATGGGTGAAGTTGTAGCAGTTGGAAGTGGATTATTCACTCATTCGGGTGCAGTAATCCCTATGAGTACAAAAGTAGGTGATGTAGTTCTTTTAGATGGGACTGGATTTAAACACAAGAATGGTAAAGAAACATACAACATTTATAGAGAGAGTGAATTCTTATCTATATTAGACGAAACTAATACCAATTCGTAATCACTATCATCCAACACATTGATAATCAGTTAGTTAACAATAAAAAATAAAAAGTTATGATACATATTTTAGATGAAAATCAAATTGCAGAGAACTACGAAAGGTTCAGAAAGCTAATTAATCAAACCTTTGAAGGTGAGAGATTAGAGAAGTTAAACACAATGTATGACCATATAGAGAATAGAATAATTCTCACACCGGCATCATCCATTGAACATTTCCACAATGCGTTTGCAGGTGGTTATATTGACCACATTCTACGAGTTACTAGAAACGCTTTGAAGTTATACGACCTGTATGAATCACTTGGGATGTCTTTAAATTTTGATAAACAAACATTAATCTTTACAGCACTTCATCATGATTTAGGAAAAGTTGGTAATCATGAAGAAAGTTGGTATATCCCAAATGACTCACAATGGCACATTGAAAATCAGGGTAAGATTTACAAAACAAATCCAAATATGAATTGGATGGACACAACTGATAGAACATTTTGGTTATTAAATCACTATGGAGTTAAGATATCTGAAACTGAATACATTGGTATAAAGTTAACAGATGGGTTGTATGTTGATAGCAATAAGGATTATCTTATAACGTGGAATAAAGACCATAAGTTAAAGACAGAGCTACCAACAATAATGCATCAGGCAGATATGATTGCAGCAAACTTCGAACGAGATAGAGTCATAAACTCTGATAAGAAAGTTGAATCTAAAAGTGTAGGTGGTAGGCCAACTAAGAAAGCAAAGTTAGAAAATGTAAAAATGCCGGATAAGATTGATTTTAAATCTATCTTTGGTGAAACAGAGGAAGTATAGTTATGGAATTATTATTCATAGTAATATTGTCAGTTTTAACCTTACTATTAGGATACGGAACATATAATTTACTTCGTAAGAATGAAGCACTAGAAGATGAATTGGATAATTCAGACGCATACATTCAGTCGGTTTATGGCTCAATGAAAAACGCATACGATAGAATGATAAAAATTGATAGATTGGGTTCATTTGAATCTGACGATGAAAGTGGATATATCTTTGATGAGATAAAGTCTTCAATAGAAAACCTAAACGAAAAATATAATTTAGATGCCGAGGAAGAAAAAAAGTAAAAGATATTTCACACAAATAACAGAAATAGCTATAAACGCGTACAATGAGTCTGATGACCAAGTATTAAAGAATAAAATTTATAATAGGTTTATTCATTACCCATTTGATAAAATGGCGGAGAATGTAATTCATACTTACAAAACATATTACTTTGATGTACCATACGAAGATGTAAAAGCAAATGTAGTTGCATTTCTTAATGAAAAGATTCACAAATTTAATGGGGAAAATGGTAGAGCATTCTCATATTTTACAGTTGTTGCTAGAAATTGGTTATTTAATGAAAACAACGCCAACTATGCCCGAATGAAAACTAGAGATGATTTAACAAAAGTAGACACATCTCGTAATATAACTAATGAAATTTCTGCTGAATCATTACGGGAATCTAAATCAGATTTCATAGACCACTACTGTGAATATATTGACCACAATTTAGATACACTATTCCTAAAAGATAGAGATAAAGCAATTGCAGATTCTGTAAATGAGTTATTTAAAAATAGATTAGACCTATATTCATATAATAAGAAAGCACTTTACATACTTATTAGAGAAAGAACTGGTGTTCATACTCAATATATAACAAAAGTAGTTGGTAAAATGAAAAGTATTTATCTTCAACTTTATACTGAGTACAATAAGACAGGCCATGTCAAATTAGATTATGAGTTAAAGGAAAAGAATGGATAAAGATACTGAATTATTTAAAGGAAAAACCTTTGCGGATATTATGTCTGATGTTTATAACAACTCAAAAAAGAAAGATAGGCAACTAAAACTACTTATAGCTCAGTTAGAACCATTAGTTAAGAACCTACAAGATGCAACTGTTGTAGTTCCTTTGATTAAGGAATATATGGAAGTATCAGTAAAGAACGATGACCAAATAGTAAAACTTGCAGCAATAGTTCAACGCATGATGAAAGATGCTAATTCTGATGATGGGAGCGGAGGTCTTGGTTTAAGTGATGATGAGAAGAAACAACTTTTAGCAAATGCAAAAGCAATTGATGAGAAAATAGATTCTCTTCAAAACGAAGGAGATGAGTAATGGCAGGAATTGAAACTGGCACAGTACAAAAAATAAATTTAAAAGATGATGATGTAAATGAAGTTTATTCTATAGAGGTTGTAACTAGAAGTTCATCGATGACATTTGTAGTTGTATATCCATTAGATACTAATATAAAACGAATACCAATTGTTGGTGAGCAAGTTATTATACTTACATCACAATCACCTGATGGTGCTCCAAATAAAATTGCAAAAAAACGATATTATTTAAACCCAACTTCTACTCAACAAAATGTACACAACAACGCATTACCAAAAGCAACGATTGGCAAATCTTCCACATCGGGTGGTGACTATGGAGATACTTCTGCAGGAAACCCCAATACATCTGGTGGTGAATCTGATGCCGACTTAGGTGATGGGTTTGTTGAAAGAACTGATGTGGGTTCATTACAACCATTCTTAGGTGATGTATTAATAGAAGGTAGGTTTGGACATTCTTTACGATTCGGATACTCCCCAACAGAAGCAGACACAACAGAAGACCCATCATGGGAATCTTCAACAGTAGAAGACCCAATTACTATTTTAAGTAATGGTAGAAAAAGTGGTGGTAGTTATAATAAATTTATTATTGAAAGTGCTGATGATGACCTATCATCAATATACCTAACCTCATCACAAAAAATATCTTTAAAAACATCTCAAACAAATTTAGGAATGGGTGTTGATGTTCAATCTAAATTTGACAAACCATCTGTTATAATAACATCTGATAGAATTTTATTGGATTCAAAATCCGATTATGTTATATTATCAGGCGCAAAGGATATTATAAATGCAACACCATCATGGGCAATGGAGATGGATAAGATGTTTACAATATTAGAAGGACTTATTCAACAAGTAGCAGATTTAACTGCAGGTACTGCTACATTCGCGACAGGCGTAGGCCCAACTGGCCCTGCAACAAACGTAGCAGATGTTCAAAAATTATTAACCGATTTAAAATTAATGGCTCAATAAATGCCTGTATTATTCCCATCATTTCAATCAACGGTAGCACCTTACTTAGACGCACCAATCGAAAAAACAGAAGCAGATACTGCTAAGATTATTGCAGATGCGTATGGGGTATCTGTTGCTAGTGCAATGATTACATTAATTCCAGGCTCATCAATCATATCAGCACCTCCGACTAAACCAATTGAAGATGCTATATTAGATACCTTCAATCAGATAAAAGATTCCGAAGGCCCACCGACCCCACCTATGTTTTTAAAATGGGCAACTGAGACTGTAAAGTATTGGGCGGGGGTTACATGGACACCAGTACCACCACCACCAGGATATGTATCACCAACATCAGGTGTTACGGTTCTAACAGGTGGAACTCCATCACCATTAGATGTGGGTTTGTGGGGTGCGTTTAACAATCCGCCATCACCAACACCAATGGGTAATATTATATGTGGTAAGCTGATAGTAGCATTCACAACACATCTACTAACTGTAAATGGATTATATAATGGATTAATCCCAGCAGCACCATCACCAATACCGGGCCCACCTTTTCCTTGGATGGGTGTATCGTAAAACAAAACAATTTGATATTTATATAAAAGTATATTATTATGAAGGCAAAAGAATTAGCACAATTATTGGAAGTTATCGTAAGAAAGGTAGTTAGAGAAGAACTAAAACCTATAATTACGGAAGTTAGAAACGCGTCCAAGCCAATTATAAAAGAAACAAAATCTAAACCTAAAAAGGTTAAAGACCCATTGGATATAAACATATCTGATATTTTAAAAGAAGAACGTACAGTAACCCCATCTAAACCAAAAACATTTGTAAAGAATCCGCTGTTAAATGATATGTTAAACGAAACAATGAATGATGGTGAGTGGAGAAATATGGATGCTCAGTTTGGGTCTAACCAAGCACAAGGATTTATGACTGCAAACTCCAACACAATAGCACCGGCAGTAGATATAGATGGTAGACCCGTTGATACTAATAATGAAGAAGTTGCAAACGTTATGGGTGCAATGACAAAAGATTATTCAGCATTAATGAAAGCGATTGATAAGAAAAAGGGAAGATAACAAATGGCTAAACCACGAAAAGAATATTCGTATCAAACTTTAGATTTACAACCCGATGTCGCAGTCGGCATTACCTTACCATTCGGTAGTAGTAAGGGATTGTTTACTTTAAGTTATACAACTGAAGAGCAATCCATATCCAACTTAAAAAATTTATTACTAACTAGAAAAGGCGAACGTCCATTTGTTCCTGAGTTTGGGTCTGGTGTATATTCTTTAATGTTTGAACAAATAGGAGCTGATTTATCAGACAGTCTTACGGAATCCATCACAGAAGATATTAATTTCTGGCTACCATACATAGTTATTGATGACATTAATATTGAAGTAATAGAAGATAGAAACTATGTTCAAATTCAATTATCATATAGGGTAACAGAGGATGGTGTAAATCGACAAATTATTATGTATGTAGATAACGCAGGTTCAGCAACAATAGAATAGGTATATTATGGCAAAAAAAGCTAACAACGACTTAGTACAAAAGGATGTATCTTTAGTAGGTAGAGACTTCGGTGAATTTAGAAAAAATCTAATTGATTTTTCTAAAACATACTTCCCAAATACATATAATGATTTTAACGAATCATCTCCTGGTATGATGTTCATTGAGATGGCATCTTATGTTGGTGATGTTCTATCATTTTATACAGATACCCAACTAAGAGAATCATTAATAACAACTGCAGAAGAAAATAGTAACTTATTTAATATTGCTGCAGCATATGGGTATAAAGCCAAAAACTATGTACCTGCAACTGTTACTATGGATGTGTTTCAATTAGTACCATCTACTGGAACTGGTAATAATGTAAAACCTGATTTTACTTATGCAATGATTATTTCCGATGGTATGTCAATCGGCTCAACTGATAATAGTGATGTTAGTTTTATAGCACAAGGTCAATTAGACTTTTCATTCTCATCTTCACTAAGCCCAACTGAGGTGACCGTTTATCAAATAGATGAAAATACAAATGCGCCAGTTTATTATTTATTAAAGAAACAAATTAAAGCATCAAGTGGTGCTATTAAAACAAAAGAATATTCTTTTGAAAGTCCAAAGATTTATGATAAAATAAAATTGGAAGATGAGAATTTTATTAGAATTAAAAGTATAACTGATTCAGATAACGATAAGTGGACTGAAGTTCCGTATCTCGCACAAGACACAGTATTTGAGCAAATAGAAAACAACGAAGATAACTCAACACAATTTTCACAATTCTCAGATGATACCCCATATCTTTTAGAATTAAATAGAGTACCAAAACGATTTATAACAAAAATTGAAGATAGAGGTGTGGTGACAGTTCAATTTGGAGCAGGTGTATCTGCTAATGCAGATGAAGAGATTATACCAAATCCAGATAACGTTGGTTCTGCTCTATATGGAGTCGTTGGCGATTTAGACCAGGGAATCGACCCATCTAATTTTTTATATACTAAAACATATGGTGTCGCCCCATCTAATACAACGTTAACGGTTGAGTATTTAGTTGGTAATGGTATCGCAGATAATGTACCAGCAAAAGACTTAGTAACTGTTATTTCATCTACCCAAACATTTGCAAATGAACGCAATTTAGATACATCACTTGTAAACTTTGTTAGAAACTCTATAGCAGTAACAAACCCAGAACCAGCACGAGGAGCACGTAGTGAAGAATCTATGGATGAGATTCGTAACAATGCAATGTCATTCTTTGCAGCTCAAAATAGAACTGTAAGTAGAGAAGATTATATTATGAGATGTTATGCACTACCACCACAGTTTGGTTCAGTAGCAAAAGCATACATACTACAAGATTATCAAATTGAAAATAAAAAAAGTAATGGTGAACCAATCACATCTGAAATACCGAACCCATTAGCACTAAACTTATACACATTGGGTTACAATGATACCAATCATTTAGTACCACTAAACGCCGCAACAAAAAATAATCTAAAAACATATATTTCATATT
>Ga0257114_1000617_pt1 | contig 27688 bp, 17 predicted proteins | sample SI112_10mmetaG_FD_190149 | JGI IMG/M metagenome (GOLD analysis project Ga0257114, IMG submission 190149) | Marine microbial communities from Saanich Inlet, British Columbia, Canada - SI112_10m | ecosystem: Environmental > Aquatic > Marine > Inlet | place: Canada: British Columbia | collected...
TCTCACTCGCCCGTGCCCTCGAGTGGGCGTGATGCGAGAGAGTCAAAATCAGTTGGTCGCCTGTGCGAAAGCGACGATGTCGAAAGTCAGCTTGTCGCCATCGGCAATGACTACATCGGTTCCATCAGCCGCTTGCGGTTGGTGAATGCGGACCAGGAGAGTGTTCCCGGTGATCGTCTTCACTGATGCCGATATAGCGATGATATCGCCGCCTGCATCTGTAAAGGTGCAGTTGACGGTTGCCGTTTTGATGTTGAGTGGTAGGTTGGCTGCAGCGACAGCGTTTTCTTGACCGCCGATGGAGCTGTTGTTCTTCGATGTTGCAAGGACTTCTGGATCAGCGACTGCAGTGAGAATACCGGAAGCGTGCGTACCGACGACTCCGAAAGTGAATCGGAAATCACCAGCAACTGCACCAGTGCCGTCGCTGCTTGCTGCATCGAGAGTTCCATCGCCACAGGGCGGAACCTGAATGGTCATGCCGTGTCCAAATTCGACTGCGAGAGCAGTAGTTCCTGCAGAACGACTGGAGACAACTGTTCCGTCTTCGCTGACAGTGTGGACGCTTGTTGCGGTCACAGTGTTGATGGTCAGAGTGCCACGGAAGCCGAGGATACGAGTGTTGTGTCCTCTTCCTTCGTCAAGTCCGCCGAGTGTGCAGCCTTCGATTGATGATAGTGCCATACTTCTTCACCTCATTGTGTGTGGGACCAAAAAGGTCTCAAGCAAGCTCCGTTGATGTGACTTGAAGCTGAATCATCTCGTGATGTTGCCCGACGATCATTCCCAAGACTCTGAGGGATTCGCCCTGGAGAGTGCTGGTTCCGAGTGTGCTGCGAAGGTTCCAGTCAACCAATTTTTCTGGTTCAATGACCAATGGTTCTGACATGTAACAGAATGGTTCTTCGAGGACAGAGAGAATCAGGTGAGAGTGGACTGGAGTAGTAATACCAGCGATTGCCCATTGCGTTTCAGTGACTCGGATTGGAGAGGTGTTGTACTGCAGTCCGGTGAACATGTAGTATGCCTCCTCCAAAGTTTTGATCGAAATTGCTTTGGAGATCCAGCCGCTTGAAGCGCCACCTTGTCCAGAGGCAGTATTTGTTGAACCAGAGTCTTGTGGAAGAATCCAGCGACCTTCGGTGTCAAGAAGACCCATGTGGTCTGCTCGAAGAGATGCGGTTCCATATTCTCCCTTTGCGTGGACCCCACGATTTGAACTGCCCCAGTTTGGATATGCATACTGGATAAATCCGTTGATGCTTTCGAGGTAATCGTTAATTAGAGCTTGAGGGCGATCCCAGTATACTGACCATTGCATTTCATTTCACTTCCGTTTTTTTTGTTGTTCGCTTCCCGTTTTGTTTGGTGGCTTACAACCTTCCCATATCCGTAGGGGATATAAGCGGTTGTGGCCCTCAAGGACACAAAAGGGAACAAAGGGGAACAAATAGGCCACATTGTAAAGTCTCCAACCTTGTTGGGTTGAATCGGTGTCCTCATAGGGCTGAAACCTATGCCTTTCTTCATGGCAAAGTCAACAGAGGGCAAAACTGTCAAAGTTAGGCTTTCAGCAGAACAGGTCGCACGACTTGAACAGTATGCAGAGAGAACAGGTTTCAACGGGCTTAGTACAGTTCTAAGAGCGTTGGCATTTGAAAACCTTGCCTTGAAGGAAACACAACACGCTGACGAGATGCAACGAAAGAGTGCTGCGGATCAGTTGTTACGACAACAATTAGGGGGCGGCAGCAAATGAAGATTCGAGCAAAGAAATGCAACATCTGTGGACACAAGACAGGATTGCTCAATGACACATGCTCAGAATGCGACTCCACAGACTTGGAAATCGTTGAGTACACTCCCGAGAATTCAGCAGAGCCGTCGTATGTCGTAACTGTCGTAAGGAACATTGTATCCATGGAAGAGGGTTTGACTTGGCACAGGAGCTTACTCGAGAACCTGAAACCGTTCAATATTTGGTACGATGGTCACGAAGTCGAGATACTGAAAGCTGTCGAAGAATCCGTTATGATGTCTGCTGGACAATTTACAATGTATTGGAATTGCTCTGTTGAGGATGGCAATAAAGCCATTGAATTGATTGCCGCACTAATGGCACTGCGACCTGGCTTGATGGAACTCGCCTTCATTGAAATCGAATACCACGATACTGTTGAATTGGAGTGATCCATTTGCCCGTAGTTGTTTGTATCAGGTGTCCGAACAGATACAATGTCAATCCAAAGAGCATGAATAAGCAGGGGTTTAGACCCCTGTGTGCAAAATGCAGGTGTGAAATATCAACTGTAAATGATAAGAAATACTTGTGTACCGGGACAACAACAACGGGGAAACCTTGTCGTCAAATCAAAATGCATGGAAAAGATACCTGCTGGAATCATTAGGAATCTTAGAATTATTTCCTCTTGAATGCTGACCACATTATGTCGACTGTCGAGGGAAACTGATCGCCGTCAGGCCATAGTTCTTCATACAAACGCAAATAGTCTTCCCGCATTCTCTTCCTGTAATATTTTGTATCAACCATTCCATCCTTCAATCGGAAAGTCTCTGAGGGATACACAAGTGAAGTCAATGCAAGTAATCCGGCACCTCCGGCCATAGCCGCAGCGTTTTTGTCATAGGCTCCACCTAAGAAGGATAAAACTCCAGCTCCCGTCAAACCGGTTTTGAAAATGCCCCTAAAAGTGTATTCGAGTTCGCCCTCTTTATTTGCGAGAAGTGGAAGTCCCGCCAATGCGATGCTTCCGGCTAAGAATGCAACTGCTGGATACGCAAGTTTCTGACCTACAAAGTATCCCTTGTTTGTTGCACCGAGTTGATTGTAAATTCTGTAAAACGAACCGAGTTGCTTAGCATGATGGTGGTTTTGTCCTGGCGCTGCATTGAATGTCCTGTGACTCCCCGGACCGCCGAGTGGTTTAGATCGTTTGTAATTTGCAACATTCGAAAGGTGAGACCTCGATTGGGTGAGCTTACTCTTGGCCCATTCAGGCAAGGTATTGTTCTGAACCATCAATGATTGCATGTTTGACGCATTATCTTGAATTCGATTCAAGTTGTACATAGCCATGTATTCGCCGTTTCTGGACATATTCAAATCTCCAACTAACCCTGAATCTTTTTGTTGCCGAGATACAACAAGATTGTCAAGACGGTTCCCCCGACCACCCACTTTCTTGTTCGTTCTGCATCGTTGATCGCTGCTTCCCTTCCAGCAATTATGCTTGCCGCTTTATTGATAGCGGCTTGTTTGTTTTGTTGGGCGGCCAGTCTGTTTTGTTGGGCTGCTTGCGCGGCCAGTCTGTTTTGTTGGGCTGCTTGCGCGGCCAGTCTGTTTTGCTGGGCTGCTTGGAGGGCCAGTCTGTTTGCCACGGCCAGTCTGTTTCGTTGGTCTGCTTGCGCAGCCAGTCTGTTTTGCTGGCCTGCTTGGAGAGCCAGTCTGTTTGCCACGCCGTAGTTGTGACTACTCATTTTGAGACCTCAAATATATGGGCCACTTTTGTTCATCATGGGGTTTCGATTTCCAATGGCGCTGTCCATGTAAGGAGAGTTGATGCTAAATCCTTGGTGGATCTGTCCACCGTTGATGACTCCATTCTGGTTTGGCAGGAGAACTTGGTTTAGTGCCCATGAATTCGAAGGAGTGTTCAATGTAGGCCCAGGCCGAGGGAACGCAGTCAAACCAATTTCACCATCAAGCAAAGTTGAGAATCTTTTACCGATGTCGCCAGTAGCAAGACCTGTCAGCATTCGACCGACTGCGAGACCAGTTCCGGCAGCAACGGCCATCGTGGTTTCGCTGGCGGAAAGAACCCCAGCGTTTTTTAGCACCGAAGCTGATAGAGCAGAGGCGCTTCCAAGTGCAAGGGTTTGAACGACCAGACCCGAATCTGTGTTGGTCACAAAGTTCTCAAAAGACACTGACTGTGTCGGAGTCATGGTTCTCAATAGACCACGAAAGGCCTCGTAACCAAGAGCGTAGACAACGCCGGTTCCTGCGACAGCGGCAGTTACTTTGCCGTATTTCTTCACAGATTTGCCCGGCTTACCCAATCTTTTTTCAAGATTGCGCTTCGCCTTTTTGAGAGATTTCTTAACCAAGAAGATCACCTATTCAGAAGAGATTGACTCGGGTTGCTCCAAGACTCTTACCTGTTCCAAAGAAACCAGACTTGTTGCCGCCCATTTGGAGAGCAGCAGTGTTGGAGGTTTGCATTTGGTTCATCAGAGCCATGTTGCCAGAAGCCATTCCAAGGTTGCCGTGGTGCATTCCCATGTTGTTGGTGTGTGCGCCGAACATTGGTAGGGTGTCGTTGCGAGCCATTCCGAGGTTTCCGTAATTGTGGGCACCCGACATGAGTGCGCCCTTTGCTCCACCGAAGTCACCTGTTGCGAGTGCCTGAACGACGGCTCCAAGGTTTCCAGTTTCGATTTCACTCAAGAACTTGACACCGTAGTAGAGGCCAGCGATTCCAACAGCAGACTGTGTGAGCTTGGCATCCAGGAGGTTCAAAGCCTTCTTCGAGGAAGCAAGGTGGCCGAGAGCCGCAATGGTTCCGACTGCGATTGCTTTGTTCGTGAAGTTTCCAATGTCGCTTCCGATGTTGGTTGTGGTGAAGTCACCGATCTTGCTGGCTGCGGAGTCCACAAGGGATTCTACGCCGATTTGGTCCCAGACAAAGGGCTTAACAAAGTTGTAAGCACCGATAGCGAGGGCTCCGTACATTCCCATCAAGGCGTAACCTGGAAGGGCGTTCACGGCTTTCATTGCAGAGTCGTAGGTGTTCTTGCCTGCTTTGGTAACGAGACCTGCGGATGCTTTGCGGCTTCCACGGCGTCGGCTCGTGCGCTTGCTGGACTTGCGCTTAGCAGTCCCGTTGCGTCGGCGTGTGCGCCATGCTTTCTTTGCTGCTGCACTTCGCTTTGCTTTGGTCATTCGACCGCCACTCTTTCGTCGTGCTGGAGATTTGCGTCCGTTGCGCTTGCGGGTTGCTGCTGCTTTCTTTGCTGCACGGCTTCGCTTTGAAGCATTGCGCTTGCGGGTTGCTGCTGCCTTCTTGGCTGCTGCACTTCGCTTTGCTGCGGTTGATCGTCCTGACTTGCGCTTTGCGGAAGTCTGCTTGCGACCGGCGTTGCGCTTGCGAGTTGCTGCTGCCTTCTTGGCTGCTGTACTTCGCTTTGCGGCGTTGCGCTTGCGAGTTGCTGCTGCCTTCTTGGCTGCTGTACTTCGCTTGGAGGAAGTGGAACGAGAAGCCTTGCGCTTTGCGCTGGTGGCTCTCTTTGGAGTTTTGCGAGCATTACGCTTGCGAGTTGCTGCTGCCTTCTTGGCTGCTGTGCTGCGCTTAGCTGCGTTTCTTTTTCTGGTTGCAGCGGCCTTCTTTGCTGCGGCGGATCTCGATGCTTTGGTGCCTTTCTTTGCTGCCATTCTTTTCACCTTTTTTGGGGGGTTGACAAGAATCAGTTTCGACTCTGCCATGGACGGGGCTATTGCAGTGAGGGATATAAGCGGAATGTCGTCAAACACATTTCATTGTAGTCTTTTGCATTACAATGTGTTCTCACCATTCCGACAGTCCCAAAAGGACAAAGCCCATGCAAATACCATGACAGGTGCCAATTCAAAGGCTACATCTCAAACTTTGACCCTACGGTTGTCCGATTCGTTGTTGGAAAAACTTCGAGAACGCGCCGAGACCGAAAATCGGACTCTTAGCAATTTGATTCGAACATATCTCGAAATAGCAGTTACCCGTTCAACTGATGATGTGAAATCGGCGCTGAAAACCAAGACACGCAGAAGAACCAAATCAAAGAACGGGAGATGAATGGAATGGATCGCCCACTGGTAAAATCTTTGACTCCCATTAGGAAAGCTTTGTCTAAAGGACACACTCTCATCGCTGGGCAGACTCAATATGGAAAATCAACTGCGGCTCTTACTATGTTCTATTGGGACATATTCGACGGAAGGAAAAACCCGTTGCATTTGTTCATTGACACAAAGCATGATGATTCAATTCCGATTCATGGAGTTCTTGTTCGAAACATGAGTGAATTGAGGTTGCAAATCTCAATGAAAACAAAACGAGTCGTTTATCGGCCACCAGGAGACGATGGCCGTATTGATGAACTTACCAAGATTATTGATTATTTATTCAGGCTCAAGGATGATAACCCCCCAAAGAAGGGCCATCGTAACCGCCCCATACTGCTGTTCATTGACGAAATACAACTCTATGCTGGCAATCAATCAAAGCACTCGGGTTTGCAGCGACTTGCCACTACGGGGCTCGGAAAGAAAATCATAATGGTCGCAATCGGTCAAAGAATACAGGACATCAACAAACAAGTGTATTCGCAATGCAACAATACAATTTGCTTCTTCATGCGAGAACGCAGAGAATACCTCCGTTCACAAGGAATTGAAGAAATCGCTGATGTTAGCAATTGGTTGAGAGAAAACCCATATCACTTTGCTTACCTATTTGCGGGAGACGATAAATTGAGGGTCCACCTACCACTCCCTTTACCTGGACAGAATCCTGTGTTAAACCGGATATTGGGTCTTGGAGATTAGCCCGATTCATTCTTAACGGAGACTTCCTGCGCAGGGCATGACCGTCCGATGTCCAACTTGCCGCAATTCAGTAAACATGCTTCACCCGAACAGGGGCGTGTGCCTCTCGTGCGTGCGAAACATCTCGCCAAGTCCAAAGAAGCGCATTCTCAAATGGCGGGGCTAATCATTTCTCGGCATCAGCAAAGATTTCTTGTATCGGCTTCGCCATGATAACGGCGTGTGTCCTCAACAATGACACTCCATTTTCTACTGCGCTTGTGAGAGCAGACCTAACCACACCCAACGGCTCAAACACTGACATTGGGACAAGTTCCATTTCATGCACATCAACACCGAGCGTAGGTTCATTGCTCATTCTGACTGTGACATCCATCACATCCATCCCTGCGGATTCTGCAAGAGTTTGAGGGATGACCAACAAAGCTTCTGCGAAAGCCAGTCTTGCGGCTTCCACCTTTGAGTTTTCTGCGGGCGTACCGCTTTTGATGGCGGCGTACATCTGTGCTTGAATCGTCCCCGCTCCGTGAACAACAAGCGGTTCTTGAACGCATAGATGGGCGACACCTACTGCGTCCTCCAAAGCTCTTTGAAATTCTTCGGCAGACTGTTCAGTTGGGGCGGGAATAATTATTGATGCGGCTTTTACTTCTTTTCCGATTACAGAAACATACGAGTTGATGGAGTCATGAACCGTCGCCTTTGCGTGGCCCAGGTCTTCTGCATTGATATCTGCAGGATCGGATACGATGTGCCCATTGGTCGCAACACCTAAGCGCATCATGTCGCTTCTCTTGATGTTCTTGAATGCAAGGATGCCTTCCTTCCTTAGCCATTGAGCAGCCCTTGAGTCGACTCCCCGCTGACAGAACAATATTTTCACATTGTTCTTCTTGAATCGATTGAGTATCTCTTGCATGTATTTTGTCTGCATCTCGACCACCTGCGCAATCTTGTCTGGATCATTGAGAGACAATTGGGCTTGCGGAGGGCCAAGTTCTGACTCGAGTAGCAATACATTACCCTCCGATTTATCGGGCATCCCTTGAGTCATCGGCGCTTTGAGAACAACCAGTCCTTCAACCAAGTGCGAATCTTTTGGATTCCCTGGCACGGTCAATAGTTTGATTTCAGAAGGCTGGGCGATAATCGCTGCTCTTGCGCAAATGTCGGCAAGAACTTCTATGAAATCTTCTGCCGACTTTCCCGTAATCGCCGTTGTCGCAGCTTCTCTGCCCGCCTCATACGGGTCTTTCTCAATAGAATTCTCCACAGCGGCCTCAAGTGCTTGCTGCAAACCAATGCGGAATCCTTTGATGACAGCGTTTGGGTGTGCGCCACGACCAATCAATTCATCTGCCCTGCGAAGAAATTCACCGATGTAGATGATGCAGGTTGTTGTTCCATCGAATGCGTTTCTTTCCTGCGCTTTCGCCACTTCTGCGATGATGGAAGCAATGGGGTCTCGAGTTTCCAACGCGTTAATGATGCTTGCACCATCATTTGTCAGCACCTTGTTACCCATGCGGTCAACAAGCATCATGTCCATACCTTTTGGCCCGAGCGTAGCTCGAACCGCTTCAGCCATTTCCCAAGCAGTCTCCACAATCATTCGCTGAGCGTCCCTTCCCCGAATGATACGGTTGTCTTCCATCATGTTTTGTCGCAAAGGTTTCAGCCCTTTGAACTCTTTTCAATACAGGCCGTGTATAGGAATCGTTGCAGGGGGATTACGCTTGATTATCTCGTTGATTTGCTGAGGAGATAAAACATACGCTTTGTACTTAACATGGAATTCGGGGATCACCTTATTCAAGTGTTCAACGATGTATCGAGTTTGCTCAAGAGTCAAGTATGGCTTGTCACCCATCTTGTATTGGAAGTCGGATTCAGCCTTGCTAAATTCATCCATGATTTCTGCTTCAAATTGTTGTATATGCTCCACCATTTCTTGAACTTGAAGCCTGTCCTTTTTGGCGAAGTGGAACCAATCTATTCGGTCTGCAATTATTGTAAAGGAATCTTGCACACCATGATTGATGAAAAGGCCATGCATGACTTTGAAATCATCGGGACTGGTTTGGCTTGGCTCCCACGCCGCAGGGTGCGTGTGCATCCACGCAGTACCTCCCTTCATCATGTGCCCGTCCACATTCACATAATTTTGATGTCCTGGCCCTTTCCTCCAGTACAGGTATCCATCACGAACCCATCCTTGCCCTTCTCCAAACACTTGCATTTTGGAAGCAATCTGTTCGAAGAATGCATCTGAACCAACAGGTCCTTTCAGTTTCATTCGCTTGAATTTGCGCTTTTCCTCACCTGGATTCATCAGCTTGTGATCATCTATGTAATCCAATGCGTAGGCTGATTCGGTGCCAGGGTTGTTTTTCATTCGCCCTACATGTTGAATGATAATTTTGTCATACAAAGGGTGTTCTTTCCCCCTTACAACTAAGGTGTCCTCTTTGCCGTAGAGTTCAAGATTTCCTCTCGATTCCACACGGAGGCGTGGTTCGCTCTTCTTGTCAGGGAAGTGCTTGAGCATTGCATATCCATCTACTTCTACTTCGGATTTAGCGTAGTAGTGTTTGCCTCCAGTTTCAACTGAGATAATGTATTCGGGCTGATTAACAGCATGCTTAATTTTGAATCCGGCCTTTCTCCTAAACATATTAACACGAACGATCTTGCCGAGTTTTTTGTCAAGTGTTCCAGAGGCAGGACTTTCAACTCGACCGACGCTCAATTCTGAATTGTTACCCCGATTCGTGACTGTTATTTTGGCTCCTTTTACAATTTGGTTAGTTACATCCATCAAGAATTTGCCTGTTGTTGGGATTGCTTTCACTGGGGGATTCTTGAAAATGTTCTTGTCTTTGAACTTCGCTTTGATTGCGCCCCAGTTAGGAGCTTTGCCTTCGGGCAACAATTTATCTCTTTCATCCTTGGATAAACTTTTGAATTGAGCCAAATTTTTGACTTTCCCTATGTCAACTTGCCCTTGGTTTTTATTTTGCCCTTGGTTTTTATTTTGCCCTTGGTTTTTATTTTGTTGATTGTTTTTACTTCGTTCCTTATTTCTGCGGCCAGTTCCGGGTATGAGATTGGAGAGAACCATTCGGGTTACAGTCGTGGATAATTTCATCTCTTTCTTTTTGGATTGGGTAAAAGTGTTCAACCCCTTTACTGCCACCTTTTTCTGGCTATTCAACACCTTGAGGGCCTTATCCCGGTCAAGTTTACCGTCTTTTGTTTTCGGCACACTCTTACCTTGAACTTCAAGGGCTTTGGTCAATTCTTCATCAGTGTTTTTCTTTGTAAAATCTGCTGTTTTCCCTTCGCCCACCAAATCATCGATATCCTTGTTGCTCAATTTTCCTTCAAAGTTTTTGTTCCGGTAATCCTTCAACTTCTGCTTGTTGCCCTGCCCGATGAGGCCAACGACCCCTTTCCAATATTTCTCAGGAACCCCTTTTTCTGCAAGGAATGAATCAAGATCATCAATTTCGTAATCCCCCTGCAACGATTCCAATTCCCGTAAGTAGCCCGCATTTTCCTCTTCCGATTCTTCCAATTCCCGTAAGTAGCCCGCAACATCCTGATTCAATAGAGGCTGTGTGGTGCTTGATTCTTCAATCAAAGTTTGAAGCAGTATTATGTCCTCATTCGATAGCGACTGAGCGTTGCGGAGTATGACTGACCTTTGCCTTCTTTGAGCGGAGATCACAGGTCCTATACGGCCAATGGTTTCGGGTATCGCAAATGTCATGGTATTCACCATAGGTCCAACGAAGGACTGACTTGCTTTCACAAAGCCCCTTTCCTCAAGTTCAAGTTCAAGCATTTCAAGGGATGAGATTCGTTTATCTGAACCATCAGCTTTCGCACCCAAGCCAATCCGCATTGAGACCTGCTGCCACTTAACTCCAGGAGGGAGGTCAGTTGGCGGGTTGGCTTGGATTCCTGCCGCATAATCGGCTACTGCCAATTCTGCCATCCTTGTATCGGTGGATTCGTTAAATTCTACTAAGTGCGATTCGATTTTGCGCATCAAACCTTTGTTTTGGATGTAGTGGCGTCTCCAATCTGCAGTGTCAATCAATACTTTAGTGCCAGGAGCCCTTGCTTGAATGTATTTAGCGAGTTCGAGACTTTCCTCGTTGTCGTCGTCGTCATGAAGTGGACCATTGGCGAATAGCACTACATCGTAATCTGTCCAAACAGGAAAGCCGTCAGGATAAGAGTGTATGTCAAGCAAGATGTCGGGGGATTCTTCAAGCACTTCGTCCAATTCTGAATGGAATTTTGTAAACTGAGATTCTTCTCGGTTGAGATCAACCTCATCTCTGTTGACATCTCCTTGAATCATTGTGGCGTCAATGCGATGTCGTTTCAGTTGAGTTCCGATTCGCATAGCGGCTTCGCCCGATTTGAAATCTGTGTCGTGCCCATCGTTGACTCCATCATCATGCAAGTGTGGAACCGTAATGACGACCTCGGGCAATCGGGTCGCACCAGCTCTTCGACCTTCGATTCTATCCTTTGCCCCTGTGATGAGGCAGTCCAACATCATGGTCTCTCCTTCATCGGATTTCTTGTCTTGGACGGGTTGACTCTTGAAATACGGCGAACCATTTTTGGAAAACACCTCAACAGATTTGGCTGATTTTCCCTTCTCCATAGCAATGATGCTGTTTACGGTGACTTCCAAATCAAATTCTCCCTCATGGCCTACTTTCTTCAAACCATCTGCGAAGAATTTCCGAGTTTTCTTCAATGACATTTCACGCTTCGCAATAACGGAGTCGCTGTAAACAGCAGCACCAAGCACACCGTTCGACAAGGGTTTCAATCCCTTGCCCCAAGAGGTCCCCAACAATTCCTGCCTTGCTGCACGGGAGATTCCCCTTGGAGGCCGACCTGCCCCCAGTTTCACCGTAGGGTTTCGTAGGAATCGTTGCCACGACATTAGTTCATCCTCCATTGTTTGAGAAGGGCAGGGTCTTCACCAGCAATCAAGTTTCGTAAGAAGCTGTTCAACCACTTGTAAGTCCTTGGCGCTCTTTGTTTCAGTTGAGCCATTCCCGTACCGATTCCCGCAGAGGGAATTACAAGTTCGTGATCCCCATCGGAAGCCGCCATGAATGCTGCGAGGAAGTCATCCGCCATCATCTTGATGTTGGATTTGTAGGTTTTATCAGTCCAAAATGCTGATTCGCTCATGCTGGGCGCTCGCTTCGTCCGAATGCCGTAAGCTTTCGCATGCCCACGCATCACCTTTGCTTGTCCGCCCTTTCCTTTCCTTTGCTCATTGTCGCCAAACAGGAATATTTGCGATTTCGAATCAAGCATGGCGGGAGTAATCTTGTCTTCTAAAACAATCTTTGGTATGCGCATCAAAGGAGAAGGGTTCTTTTTCCACTGTTCTCTTGCGCAGTAAAGGCAATCGCTGTTGCACGACTTAGGTGCCCCGACTTCTTTCTTGGCGTGCGCTTTGGCTTTTTTCAGCATCGCCTTCTCTTTGACTCCATCTGCACCCTCTTTGAAATTGGTGTCCCATTTCCATAAACGATTGAGATTCTTCCTCATGTATGCCTTGACTGATTCATCGTAATCATCCCTTGACTGCTTGCGACTATTGTGTAATTCTTCTTCCTTTTTATTTGGATCATCATGGACAAATGATGGAGTTGCGAATCTGCCACCATGTTTGACCGGCAACACTCCGTTCTTCTTTGGTCTGTCTTCGACTGTCTTCTCTTCAAGCTTCTTCCACAGTTTCTTGATTCGTGGGTGCCAAGGTATGCGCTCACCTTTCTTTGCTCGGGCCTTCTTTCTGGCCTGCTTGCGTATCACTTCTTTACCTGACTCTGTTCGAATCAATGACTTCACTACTATTGCTGGAAGGCAAAGCCGTGGGTTTCCACTTGCTGTTTGAGTTCCTTCTGCACCGCACTTCTCGGAATAATCAATTTCTCCTTTGTTGTTGACCTTGATGGATCTCCAGTCTTGGGTTGTCCAACCGTATGATTGGTATCCTGGTGCCATAGGATTTGCGAGCCAATACTTGTCGTCAATCAAGTGCGTTGAGTTCTCCAGCATGTACAGCAAACCGAAATGTAGCGGTTGAGGGAAGTCCTCGAACTCAAACCATTCTGCTCGTTCAGTTTCCCAATTGAGCTGTGGCGTGAATTCTTCCTCTACAATGGCAAGGTGATTGTGATAGCGGAATGAACCGGACTCGAACACTACAAGAGGCACAATTTCAATCTCGCCTTCATACCCCGCCTCTTCGACTATCTCTCGTTTTGCTGCAGTGGCCGGGACTTCGTTTGCATCTATCGCTCCGCCCCAAACACCCCATGTTCCGGGTTGCTCAACATGTCGTGACCTCAAGGGAAGCAAGAACCGCCCTGTGGATCTCGCCATGACAATCGCACCTGCACCTTGAGCCCCCCAAAACCCTGTTTCATCCAATGTCTTTTGGTGGAGTTCGTCCTGTGTTGGGTTCTCTTTCATCTTTGGGAGAGGCGGACCGGTGTATGACCAACCTCGCTTTTGTGCTTCTTCAAGACGCGCTGCAAGTTCAGGATATTTCAAAGCCCAATTCTTCCGAGTCACCAAGTTACTGTTTCCTCCTGTGCGCCAATCGCCCATTCTCTCTTTCAGAGAACCAAGCAACAAACCATCCATCATGTATTGTGCTGTGCCTCCTGGATAGTCGGTGTCGTCAGGTGGGTTTGAGAAGAAATCGGTTTCTGATAACCTTCCACCTTCGCCAATAAAAAGTTCTTCGTAGATATTTGCATCCCTTAATGGGAGGTCTTCTCCATGCAGGTACATCACTGGAACAGGGGTGTCAGCATGGCCCATTTGCCTCAACGCCTCCATGCGATGCCCACCTTCTTGTCTCCTGCCATCGTGCGAGATTGTGGGCATGACCATGACCTGTCCTTTTTTCAGACCATCAACAATCGACATCACATGTTCAAGACCGACATCTGCCCACCGAACTCTTGCGTTCCTATCAGGAATCTTAAAGCCGCCTGCAGTCAACAAATCGAAATAATCGTTCGGAGACATTCGTACTACTTTGGCTATATCTCTTACTCGAGTAAAATCGGTTTTCCTTGTCTCATTGTCATAATGATATTTTGAGGTTGATGTGACTGGTGTTTCACCGATGAGGCCTCTCTTATGCTTGGAGGCTTCAATGATTTGATAATCCCAGTTGTGTTTGCTCCCGAAATCGCCTGGTTTATCCATGTATGCCATCCGAACGCCGGGAATCCCTGAATCAATAACGGGATTCTTTTTCCACTTGCCTTGACCTTCTGCCGCTACTTGGCCCATGCGTAGATCGTGCGGCGTCAATTCTTTGTCAGGCCTCCACCGACCAAAGGATGCTTGGAAAAGAGTTGGCGCTCGCTTGGTTCCAACTTGAACAAAGCGGTCATTCTCTAAGCGATAAACTGGTTTTTCGCTGTAATTGATTGAGCGATATTTGAATTCACCAATTAGGAATGGCTCAATGGCCGTAATCGTTCCTTTACCTCTATGGTCGTGAGTAACAGAACGATCAACCATGTGGTCTCCCCACTTTACTTTGGGCGCGTCAATGGCGGTCGGCAACAACCGCTTCAATAATTCATCTTTCTCAACTATCGATTCACCAATCACTGAATTACCAGCAACGACATAGTTTCCATCTTCGTCCATCCAAGCAAGAGTTCCACCGCCAATGATGTTCTCGTCCCTGCCGTCAGCTTTGCCACGGTAAAATCCGATTACTGCTAAATCGGCTGTCCCGGTCATTTTCACTTTGTATGATTTTTTGTCGCCATCGAAACGAACAACAAGACCTTCGAAGTGAGGGTTCTTGCTTACTTCATTCCAAGCAACTAAGATATCTTCCATGCCACCTCGGCTTCTCCAAGATTGAACAACATTCACGGCAGAGCCACGAATCAAAGGTTTCAATATCTCCATTCGGGAAGCGTATGGTTCATCTTGGACATCTTTGCCGTTGATTTGTGCCATATCATAGGCAGCAAACCTCATGCGTTGCTGTGTATTGATGTCTTTGGGTGCTATTGTGACGCCCTTTTGGTCTTTCAGCGGCAATATGCCCCCTTTCTCATCCACTGCATACAATTCGCCAAGTATGATTGCCGAGCTTACTCCATTCTCTTGAAGCGATGCTGTGATTTGCTCCGTGAGGTGGAAGTCTTTTCTCCACCGCCCTCGTTTATTCCACAGGACAGTCTCTTTGCCGTCAAAATGCGCTATGCTGGAATCCCCGTCAATTTTGTTCGATACAATGTATGGCCTGTCATCGCCCTCAAATCTTTCGAGGAATCCCATTGTGTAGTTACCGTCCGCTTCTTGCTTGGATCTCAAAGGCATCTCGGAACCGGACGGAAATGATTTCTTTTTCCACTTGCCACTGATGTCGGGAATCTCTGTACCTCCGGGCAACGGGTGTCCATGATATCTGGTTTTACCCTCATGCTGGAAGCCCATGTCCATTGCGCCTTCACCGTCAAAGACAGGAGGATTGGCCTTCAAATAAAATTCGTGCGAAGCAATCGGTTGGATTTTGTTGGAGAGCCAAGGTTGGTGCTTCACTCCTGTAGAATCCGATTTTGCATATTTCGCAGATTGATTCAAGTCGTAAACATCGACTCGCTTGATAATGATGGGTCTGCGGGGTCTCGACTTTGAATCGAGAATGGATAATTCTTTTTCTTCGGGATAATAAATCCTGTTTCGTAAAGTCCTCGCCCAGTTTATATCAAGGATGCTTATTTCCGATGTAATGAACCAAGCCACCGCACCAGGCACATCGGCCCAATTTTGTTGCTTGGCGAATTCTCCAAAATAGATGTCAGCGCCTCTTTTCCATGTAGAGTAGTAATCCCCTGCCCCAAATGTTGTAATCCACTTCACGATGCTTGCCTCGTCAGATTTGAAGGCGAAAATTCCTCGATAAGCAGTCAATGTTGGCTTACCTTTGAACTCTTCTTCGATTGCATCAATCACTTTCGATACCAGAGATTTGCCAGAAGTTCCTGAATATCCGTAATATTTGTTAATTTTCTTCATCCCGTGCTTGTATCTTCTGAGCTTGTTTTTGTACCGCCTCATTGCAACTTCAAAATCAAATGCTTCGCTTTTCTTTCCCATCATGTTAGGAGGCAGTTTCGGTCTAATAGGGCGCTTGACCTTTGAGTTGGCTTGTTCGATTACCCCCAACAATCCCTTTTTACCGATGGAGGCTTCGATAATCGCTCGCAAACCGAGCGGAGGATTGTTCAAAGCGAAATTGCGCTCGGAATTGCGATATGATGAGGCTCCGCTGAACGAGGTTTTGACAATCAAGCCATCTCCATGTATTTTTTTAAGCATCCTTCCGATTTGTCGAGAGTTGGGGTATCTTTTGTACCCTGCATTCCCCAATCGTAATTCAAGCGCCTTGGCATCGAACTCAATAGACGGATCTAAACTCTGGATAAATCTTCTTACAATCTCTTCTTGGTCTTGATTAGCAGGATTCGCTATGTACATTGGAGATTGAGGATAAAGAGAATAGAATTGTTCAAGGTCCTCGAACCGGACATTGCTCAATCCACTATCTGTGTCTTTGAGAATGTACCAAGTCCCGTCATCGTCAATGCGAGGTTCGATGAAGGTATATTTCATGCCTGTTGGCTTGTGTAATAGTTCGGTTCCCTTTTTCAAAGTCTGGATTGGATTGGTCTTGTAATTATGCCCATAGTGCCAGTGGTTGCCGCAAGGATATACGCTCATTCCCGTGTATTCCCAGTCTGGGTGCATTTCTTTCAACTTTCTAAATGCAGCCTCTCTTGATTTGAATTTCAATTTTGCAGGGTGTGGACAAATCTTGTCGCTGCCCTTTTGTTTCTTTTTACGGGCTTCCGCCCGAATACCACTTTTTGCACCGCCCCATTTATTGAACTCTGATGCGATCATCGCAACATTCTTGTTAAGTTCTCCGAACTTGTTGCGAGCTATGAAATCAAAGTTGAGGTTTTGGAATGTTTCCAGCATCCCGGTCCCTGCACGAACTCGACTCTCAATTTCTTCTTCTGTGTGAACGCCCCTCTTCTCAAGGTTCTCTCTTCGGCGCTTTGGCCCCATATTGGTACGGATGAATACTGAATAGATTCTGTCTGGAAAAGCCTTCCTCATCAAACGGAGACCCTCAAAGTTTACATCAACAATTGCTGGTTGTGAACCCATAAAGTCTGTGGCTTTTCTTCCATAGTATTCGCCATTCTTCTGCCTCACCCACAGATTTACGCCTTCCTTGGTGGTGAAGTTGCCGGCAGCAATCATATCTTCAAACCGTTCAGCCGATACAAAGATTCCATCGACGCCTTGTTCCTCACTTGGTCGAGGCTCTCGAGTCATGTAAGAAGGAACCATTCGAGCCCTTAGTTTCTTACTCAAGGCTTTGGCAATGGTTGATTTTCCGGATGACGAAGGCCCACTTATGGTCACGATGTCACCAAGAATCACTTTGAATACAGGATTCTCTTTTGGCAAGACCCCGTATGCTTTCTTTTCTTTCGAACCAACCCAAGGAACATTCGGACACATGGGCAATCTTTCTTTCTTCACTTTCAAAGCATAACGCCAGGGGTCATGCCCCCATATCCATAGACCGAGTAATTTGCGTGTTGGTCGGCCTTTTTCGTCAAGGTATGGACCTCGCATACCACGGTGTCGTGTGTTGAAGTTGATTTGCTTTTGAGCCCATTGCCAAAAGTCAAGCATAATTCCTCGCCCTCTATCCTTAGAATGGCGTTTGTGCCATTCCTTCACCGGCGTTTGCTTCATTTTGATGATAGCAAGGGCTGAATCGCGTCCAGATGAGATTCCTGCTTCTTGAGCTTCTTCACGACTCAAGCCTGCTTTCTTGTTGCCGAGATCCGAATCATAGAAGGTTTGAAGTTCTGTAGCAGTCATATTCACAAGTTCCTTCCACTTCTTGCGAATCTCTTTCTTTCGCTCTATGCTCAATTCGGAGGCTTCTTTGGGGACGCCTGGAGGGTTCGGGCGCAAGTGGTCGGGGTCGCCGGTAAAGTAGCCCTCGACAATTGCTTGCATGTTCGGGACTTCTCCAATGTTCTTTGGAGTGTATGCCCCTGTCATTAAATCATGACCAACCGTTTCTGCAAATGTTCCTTCAATGGCTATATCGTCCGGAGATACATCAGAGTTGAGATAGAACTCATCATGCACATCACCAGTCTCGTAAGGTGCCGGAAGGAATTCCGATTTATCAAATCGAACTCTAAGCATTATGAGATTGAACATTTTCTCAGTCACCCCTGCCGCCATCATGTCCGGATTGTCGCCTTCAAATACACCGTCTATTTGTCCGCTGAGGACCCAAGCATGATAATTAGAATCTGGATAGAACAAGTAAACTGGCGCTCTTAGCCCGTTTTCTCTTATGCTTTCCAAGTTGTTCGCAGAAGTAAAGTGATAGCCGAATTCAGGAATTGGCCTTGGCGGATTGCCCATCAATTCGTGGGCTGAGATCGTTGGTGAGATAGCCCATGTCGGGAAACCTGTCCAACCTCGATTCATCGCCTTAATGGCGTTGCGAGGCATAATTGGGTTTTTCTTAGGCATCAAGATGGCCTCCTTCTCATTTCCTGTAAGCCTGATGCCGTGGTGTAAGGCATCTCTGTAAATCCGAATCTTAGATACAGAGACTTCAATTTCTCGTCGGGTATTTTCCTCGGATGTCGATGAAGTACGATTTCATCCGTAGGGAACCGCTCAACCAAAGCTTGTAGCAATTGACTGCCTATCCCTTGCCGTTGCATATCTTCTTGCACATCAAAGGCCGTGATGTAGATGTTGCTGGAATCCATATCTGCGACTAATATTCCGACGAGGTGATCCGTTTCATCATCAACTGCAAGGAACCTATGCTTCCTTTCAAACCGAGGGAATCTCGGCGTTTTTTCACCTCGAGGAATATGCTCGATGGAGAAGGGCGGATTCATACTCAAAGTCAAGAGAGCTGGAACATCAAGTGGCCGGTCATAACTGTCGTCAATCATTGGTTCCGGTCCGCCGAGTGGATTGCGTATTGGAATTTGTTGCAAAGGAACTTTCATCGTAAGTCTTTGATTGATCTTGGAGAACTTTTCTCTCACACTGGCTTTCTGTCGCTGCAATACCTTGTCAGCAAATACCTTTGGTGCGGAACCAACAAATCCGACCACGCTCGGAGAGCGCAAAACGGGCAAGTTCCTCTCCCCAATATCAAAAAGCATGGATTGACCTGGTATCCCTGCCGGCCTACTGCCGAATTGCGCCCTGTCGAATACATTTGTTCCCGGCTCGCCTCTAACTTCTCCGGGCCCATCATACATTGTTGGAGCATAGCTGATTGTTTTTTCCGTAAATGGCTTGACTTCAGTGACCAACCGGAGTGCTGGTTGCGACTTGTAGTTTTCAATACCCTTGTGAGCGATACGGACAATTAGATTCAGCTTTTCTGGCTCAACAAGCATGTACCCGTCTTTGTAACCTGGATGGGTTGCCGCATCGAGTAGTAGGTCCAAAAGGGCTTTCTTTTCCGAGACGGTGTAATTCAAGAAAGCGCCGACTACACCAATTGGATTGTATATCTCAGAATTGGTGTTTGAACCTCTCCCGCCCTTTCTAATTTTTACTTTTTCTAAACTGGACAAACCCAATACAATGTTTCCCACTATGCCGTTTTGGGGGTTTTTTCCGGCAATGTCAAATCCAATCACCGCAGCGTCAAGCATTTGAATCGGATACAGGTTGCGTTCCGGAGCATTTTCAAATCGAATTAGAATCCTGTCCGAGAGGCCTGAGTCCAATTCATCTTGTATCATTTCGCTAAAAGTCAAGTCACCCTGTCTCTCCGAGATATCTGCGAATGAATCTGTTTGGTTGCGGCAGACCTTGGCGTGCGGCATAGCCAATGGCCTAAACGGGCCGATGGTGTCTTCAAATCCGTAAATCTCAACTTGAAGCGGGTGCAACGCATTTAGCATATCTGCATCGTCAGTCAGTTCTGTTATGCTTAATGCCTTGTCAATCAAAGTGTAGGTTGAACTGTCAGTGGGAGTCAAGATACCTTTGGCAGCATATGGTTCTAAATTGAGATAGTTACTGAATAGTTCCAAGTCGTTGGTTTGCGGAGTCCCCGTCAAGTATTTGTCAGGCCCGATCCCCATCACCACACTCTTTCCATCCCAGATTAAGACGACTTCGTGACCGTAAGGGATTGCAAAGACATCAGTGGCAACTATCAAGTCGTTATCGTCCCCTTCCTTCACCCTTGAATTGGAATTGCGCATTTCGTTCCATTCGTTGTCGCCGGAAACAAGTGTTACCACGGATTCCTTCTCTTGGTGAGCTATCAAGGCATTTCTTAGAAATGTAATCAATGTCGGCACATAAAAGCCCATGCGGTGCTGGACAACGGATGGGTGATCGTCATACCCTGGTACAAAGTCCAAATCAACAATAGGCAGGATTACCAAACCACTATCGTTATCAAAATTATTCGAGTTCTCAAAGGCGGTCGTGGTTGATTCTCTGGCTTTGGATGGTTTTATGTCAAGTGAGAGAGGCAGTAGGGTTACATCTCCGTCTCTTAGGGCGAATGACTCTCGAGAAATCACGACTCGGTAATTCTCGAATTTGATGTTTTTGTATGCAACCTTGCTATTTGGTGCTGCACCGCCAGTTTGCTTTCCTTTCGTTGCGAGAAAGTCGTACATTTGATTTCGGCTCATTCTACCGTAGTTTCCTCCGGCGACATAAACCAAGGCTTTTCGTCCCTTGGTGCATAACATGGCTAAGACATTTTGACTTTCAATTAGCGCCGTTAAGTCAAGGCATCCCTGCAGGAATCTCTCGTGTGGAAGAACGCCGTCTGGAGATACCTCTAAGACGAATATCTCTTCATTCATATTGCCTTTTTGTTTAGGGAGGCAAAGTCCTGTCGCAGTATTTGTCGAACCTAATTCAAGAGTAGTCGTAAGTTCGGGGTGTCGCCCTCTTGCCTCCGTAAAGTTTACACATTTGGTATCAGGAATGCTCATTTCTATGCAAGGCAATACTGAATTCGCATACGAGGTCCGCATTAGCCGCAATCGCTCCAGCAATCTGTCGTCATACTTGTCTTGAGCTTCGAGATTCCTTACTGTCTGCGGTGCGGGATTTACCAAGGCAGTTAAGTCTGGTCCATTCGTTGTGTTTCGTGTTTCAATTCGATAAAGATCCCTTGCCTGTACTGAAAATAGGTCGGCTATTTGCTTTGTATCAAGGCCGGGGTAATCTCTCATAGGCACGATAACCGGAGTCCCTCCAGTTCTAAATCCCTCTTTGTATGCTGTTTCCAGCGAAGTTACGCCTGGGGGCAGGATTGGCTTTCCTTCTGTTCTTGCACCGCCTTGACCGCCCATTCGAGCAAGGAAGTAAGGAGCAGACTCAGTCAAAAATTGTCCTTCTCTGCCGTTACTTCTCAAAATAAGCTGTCTTGCTTTTTTCATCACGGCGGTTTCACCAACAAGATATCGCTTGAACATGTCCTTGAGGATGTACGAAGCGACTTCATTCATTGGAGGAATCATCACACATCCTCCGGTTGCATCATGAGAAGTTTACTTGCAATGGTATTCAATTTTAGCGGTTCGGGAAAGTTCTCCTCATCGAATATGGTTAGTCCCTGATTGTTTTCATCGAACACCGCAATCGGGTCGATTGATATTCCGCTTATGCTACCTGGCACTGACCCGCTGTAACTATCTTCTTCCTTGAGTTCAGCAATCAGCAGTTGGAGGTTTTGTTGATATTTTTGAGGATCAATGTCACCGTCCATGTATCTCTCACTTTGCGACTTTATTTCTTTAAGTATTCCGGACGCCCCTGAAGTTGAAAGTGGTCGCTCTGGACCATCTTGAGTTGGTGGACCCGCTCCCGGCGGGTCTTCGCCTGTTCCTCCTTCGTCATCATTGTCTCCGTCTTCGTCTTCGTCGCCTTCAACTGGAACTTGTTGCTGCTTAGTTGGCAATTGTACGCCCTCCATGAAGTTTACAATTTGGACTGGAGCGCCCATAGGCGTGGCGCTTGACAAGTCTGGTTGTTTGTTCGAAAGCAGAATTGCAAACAAAAATGCATGTCCACTGTCTTCGTCAACAGACTCTACAAATCGCTTAATCATTTTGGGATAATTATCGTGATACGACAATGCCTTGGCTGCGTGATAACCTGCCGCCACTTCGGCAAAGAATTCTAAATCTGCGGCATTGCTGCCATAAGCCCATTTTAGATATTGAGAGGGTTCATTCTCGTTGCGTTGTTCGGTGTCCAGCATATCGTCAGGCAATACAGGCATCCAAGTCGGAATACCTACTACGCTGTCAACAGATTCTTCTGCAATGTATCTCAAAACAAGTGCAAACATTTTGGGATCGGGAGCGTTTTCAATAGAATCGACAATCAAGTTCTTCCATAGCGTCTTGATGTCCGCAGTTGTCTCGTCCAATGTGCGAGATTCTTTGGTCGACCTTGCTATGACAAGTCGGTTTCTTATCTGCGCAAACATCAGTCTGTAGTATCCAATCACCATTTGAGCAAACCCGTTCTGCAATCCAGTGAACGATGCTTGACTAAAGGCTGCTGATTTCGGAACCTCGAAGAATGAAACCTTTTCTGTCCCTCCAACGGAGATGTAGCCCTTTTTATTGAGCATGTAGTACAAGGCTTTCATTGCAGGTTTGTCGAAGAAACTTTCAAGCGCAAGGAAGGTTCCTTGCGTGAATAAATCTGCATCCACGACATTCCAATTCTTGATAGGAGAGATCATCTGTTGAAGTAGGAATTGATAGTGGTATGCGGCGTGAACAGATGCAATACCGGGATATTGATTTGTACCAATCAAGGAAATGACCAACCTATCAAAGTCACTTGATGCAGAAAAGCCCTGGACAGTATCGACCGCAGACAGGGCCGAGTTTAGCATACTTTCTTCCACGAGGTAGCCCAGGGCATTGAAAGCACGAGCCCCGTATGGACTCGCACGGCGCATTATATCCCCTGTTGTTTCAGCAAAGGCTTCTACGGACTCGAACACTTCCGATTCTTTGTTTGTGTAGTTGCTGTTGTATGGCATCATTCTTCCTTCGTAAAGGATAGTACCATCATCATCATCCCTGACAGGAGCGCCGCTTTCATCAATCATTTGTTCTGCAAAGGCATCGATCATAAACGGCTTGTTATTTTTCTGTAATTCACTTTCAAATGCTTCTTCTTGAATGCCCTTGCTGAAAGTTTTAGCGTCCATTGTCAAAGTGAATCGTATATCGTCTTCGCCCAAAATTACCAGCTTGACGCTTTCTCTCGCAGGTTGAACTATGCACTGATATGCCTCTTCAAAGGTATTACCCAGCATATCTGCCAATACAGATTGTTTTTCGATAATTTGGTCTTCATCGTTCCCTGTCGAGCAAAACTCCAGCAGAGCTTCGATATAATCAAACCCCGTAAGCCTGTTAATTCGGCTTGAACCATCTTGCGTCACGACACCTTTAGTCGAGTAACCGTAAAAGATGTCGAAGAAGGCATGCTGATTGGATTTTTCAGCGAACAGCAGGAGTAACGCAGGTACTATGAGGACTGCCCCTTCGCTGATGTGTTCTCTACCATCCGTGGATTCATCATCATTCTTATTCTTCTCGGTATTCGTGATCAACTTCAATGTGTCTTCCTTGGCGAGACCTTTCATGTCGGCCTCAATCAATGCGATTACCACCTCGGTATAATCGAGCGTCGAGGCCCCGTTTTTGGCGACTGGTGCATAATAAGTGGAGGGTCTTGATGGATTAGCGAGCTTTCCGGAGGAGATTCGGGGCAGTAATTTTATCATCTTCGAAGGCGAACCCTCAATGAAAACAGCGTATATGTCTTGTATCATCCTGCTTCTTCGAGCGGGAGACATGACGGCATGTATTTTTTGTAAGAGTCCGTATTTTATTGTGCCTTGAACTCCGGCATCAGTCGGTTCAGGACACCTGTAAAATTCGGCCTTGAATCCTTTTGTTGTATCTGGGAACAAAAATTCTGTTATCTTATCACTCAACACTACTTTGTGGTCATCAGGATAGTTTTCTGGGTATTTGTAGGTTGTCCGGATAGGTTCAAACGGGAACATTTCGTCAATTGTCTCCTGCCCATCCTCATCCTCGCCGCTGAGAAGGGATTTTAATTCAGTTTGAAGTTCGATTTCATCAAGTTTGTTCCGAAGTATCTCTATTCTATCCAATTTTCCGTCTGCTCTCGGCAATGCTTGTGCCACCATGTTGGTTTTCAAGAGCCATGGAGAGAGATATCGCATAATGTAATAGGCTGTAATTGGCGATATGCCCTCTTTCTTGCCGATGGGCGTTCTCTCTTTGTTTTGGTCTCTATCTTTTCTCCTCTTCAAAGGAGCAAACATAGGATCGTCTTTGATTTTCTTCAAGCGATCTCTTACTTCAGGGGGGAGGCCTGATGGAACTTTGTTATCCGTGTACATGTCGGGGAACCAAATGTTTCCAACATTATCGGCAAAGGGACTGTCACTCAACAAATTGAACAACACTTCATCGCCATCTTCGTCTTTCAAGGCAGAACCAAATGTGAAATTTGTTTCAATCAGGTTGATACCTTCCGCATTGTCGATGGCCTCAAGAATGTCATGCGGGACCATGTCTTCGGGTATCATTCTCGTGAAACCTAATGCTTTATCGGCAGAACGGCCACTCGAATCGGATGCCGAACCATGACCTTTCATAAAAGCAGCCAAAGTTGTCGTCCTTCCGGTCGGAATCACTGTCTTGCCTTGCAGGGATTTTGCCTTCAGGGTGTTTAGGCCACGACGCATTTCCTCGTATTCTGTGGCAAAAAAGGCAGGAGATGGTTCGGCAAATCTTAACATTGCGCCCAGCGTAAGGTTGTGAACCATTTTAGGGGCGGCTTGAGAGCGTAACTCGGCATCAAATTCGTCAAAAAATTGGAATCTGTCTCCCAATGCCTCAATCCTTACATCATCATTCTTCAATTCCGACAATATTTCTGGCGTATGGACAAAGGACATTATGTGGCATTGAAACATTGCCTCTAAAGCAGCCCTCAATTCGTTATTTTCAACATCATCAGCCACGCGAATCACCCTTCATGGCTTATTTGTTTTCAGGGTTATCCATTGCCCGATTTATGGCACCATTTACTACTTGAAAAATCAGTAGTTGTGATGCACCGAGAACTGCTGCATAAAAAAAGAATCGAATCGGATTGGAGATTAGTCCTATGGGGCCGCTGATTGCGTCATCAGCAGTTTCTCTCATGTTGTTGTAAAGTGCTTTTCCTTCTCGTTTTATGTTAAATTCCATCATCTCACCAACCATTTCAATTTCTCGCCCGTATTCGGATCTATTCGGTCTTCAATTTCAAAGACGCCGCCGATAATCAACAGAATTGGCTTGTATCCAGGCGGAGGTACGGTCACATAGATTCGTGGCCTTTCCAGTGTGACCTTTCCCTTATCATCCTCACCAAAATGGTGTATGTATGTGTCAAGTTCTCCTTTTTTGTTTGTTTTGCCGGAGGTGTATCCAACGAAGGGACATGTCCCCTCGCCTAATGCAACAAGTGGTGATTGTTCGTCTGGCAACCAAACCGGCGTGACCTTGACTTCTTCTGCCTCAACACCATTGAATTCCCTGTATAGCGTGAAAGCGTGTTCCATAGAAGCCGCTTCCTCTTTGCTTATCTTTCGGTCGACTTTGGTTTTCTTTCCGGCAGGGTTTCTTCGTGCCTTGATTTTGTTTAGCGGCAGATACCAACTTCTTTTGATTTCCCTTGGAGTAGCGCCTTCTTTGAAATGAGGATCTGCATCCCAAGCTCTCAATCCTTCCATCAAGCGTTGAAAGAGAGTCAAGTCCATGGATTTCTTAGCAGGCCCTTTGAATCGAACCTCCAAGACATCGTCCTCGTCTTCATAAATGGTCATCTCCCACTTAGATTTCACTTTAGCCATTCTTAAGCCACCCTGTATTCAGCATTGCATCCTGCACATCGATACTTCTTACTCTTGACAAGGACAACCGTTCCGGAACATCGTGAGCCTTTCAGTATGCGCACACATTGTTCGTTTGCCGAAGCTGAACCAGATACCTTTTTGCTGATGTAATCCCTTGCTTGTTTCAAAGTCTTGAACGATTGTCCGTAAGCATCGACCATCCAACCTGTGCTGACCTTGCTGATGATGTGGCCCTTGTATTTGCGATTGGTGTGGTTACTCGCTGGCGGATTCTTTTTTTGTTCGTAGAATGCAGCGTGCTTCTTTTGTTCTCGGAAATTCCACCAATTGTGGTATGGGTCTGAAAGCCATCTCTCGGCATGACCGTCTCTATCTTTTCTCAAACCCAAGGTTCGGTACTGCTCGGTCGTGGGCACGGGTTTCGTGGTGTTTGGCCACCGATGAGAATTTCGGTTTTTAGTTCGCATCTCGTCGTAGGCGGCATTGTACTGTTCTTCTGTGTACGGGAGGGCACGCAGGAAGTATGCAGGAATTGGTTCCTCTACCGAATAGTAGTATTTGCTTTCAAGATTCCAATAATCCGGCACTGGGTCCAATCGTTTCAAGGACTTGGCTCCTGCTTCTGAATCAAGTTCCAAAATTACGATTGGGTCGTCTCGATTACCCCCTTCCGACCGTGCAATGGCTCCAAATCTAATCGCTACATCGAGCGAATCTGTGAAAGTAGGCCAATCTTCCTTCATGTGGAACCATCTTGAGTCGAATATTTTTTTCGCATTTGAAAGCGTGGTCCCGTGATAAAACGATTTATCATTGCCTTCAATCGTGGGAGGAAGGCCTTGCCAGGGATTGTCCTTGCAATCACATGGGTCGTCGCATGATCCACAAATCATACAACATGTGTCTGGGTTGTTTTTGAAATCCGGTTTTTTTACCTCTTCGACCGCTGCCTCAATGATTTCCCCAAAACTTGTGTTCAGCAAAGGCTTTCGCTTTCCCCTGCCATGAAAACGACCTATATTTGATGTTGAAGCTAATGAAATGGCGTCCTCTACCTTTTGAGCATCTGCAAATGCTTTTTCCACTCCTACGCCCCGGTCATTGGCTATTTCCTGTCGCCTGTAAGCGGCAGCCAGGGCAGATACAAGTATATCGTCAATCGGCCCGAATTTATTGAAATATTCCAGGAGCAACTTCCTCAAATCATCATAATTACCAACCAATAGGATTTCGGATAATCTGGAGGTGGTCTCCGCATGGTACCCGCCTGTTGCGTCGTAATACAGGGGCACATTTTTGCGAGGGTTGTTGAGCGTCTTGTAAGCATCACCAATACCAATGAGGCCAATTAGAGAATCTCCAATAGAGAATGATTCAACACGGATGTTACGAATGGATTTTGCGCCCATTGCTTTGCCATTGGCAGTCAATGTAGCAATCATCGTGTCCATTGCTTTATTCATGTTAGCTGTCAATGCCCGTGTCTTAGGCACTGAGACTTCCGAGTGAACCAACCCCACGAAACCAACTTTGGTTTCGGAACCAACTGACGCTCTGCGAGACCGCCTGGCAGCAGTTGTAAATGTAGGTGCTGCTTCCTGCAATCGGTCCAAGGCGTCGTCGGGGAGGAAGGCAGTAGCCCAATACAAAAGCGCTTTCGATACCTCGCCATTTATCTCAAGATCTTTCAAATCTGGCAAAAGTTCTGTTCGAGTCTCATTGCGTAGTAGTTCTCTAACATAGTCAAATATGTTGTCATCGACTTCATTTCTGGCATCTTCCGGACTCAGTTGATCATCTTCTTCTTCTTCTTCTTCTTCTTCTTCTTGTTGTTTTGTTAATGAGGCAATTTCTTCTTTCAATTTGTCAATGACTTTGTTCTTCTCATCGATCTTTGAGTCCATGAGAACATCGTGGTCATCTTCCAGTTTTTGAAGTTCTTCTTGAGCCTGTTCAACTTCTTCTTTAAGGTCTTC
>Ga0257114_1000619_pt1 | contig 27687 bp, 28 predicted proteins | sample SI112_10mmetaG_FD_190149 | JGI IMG/M metagenome (GOLD analysis project Ga0257114, IMG submission 190149) | Marine microbial communities from Saanich Inlet, British Columbia, Canada - SI112_10m | ecosystem: Environmental > Aquatic > Marine > Inlet | place: Canada: British Columbia | collected...
AAAAGAACTTCACTATGTAATGCATGATAGTGGTTGCAAAGCATTGTTTACTAGCTCAGATTCTGATGAAGTAACTAATTTCTCTAATTTAATAAGTTCCGTCTATGATTCCCCTGAAGGAAAGCCTCAAAATCTATCTGATGTATACATTATAGGTGGATCTAAAGATAAAAGATTTAAGGACTTTAAAGACTTTGAAGAGATTGATGTAAACAATAAAATCCACCAAGACCCAATAGGCGAAGATAATGACCCAGCATTTATCATGTATACATCTGGAACAACTGCAAATCCAAAAGGATGTCCTTTAAGCCATGCAAGTTTAATTTATGTTGCAAACGCAATGGTCAATAGATGGAGTATGAGCGAAGAAGATGTTTTTTGGGACCCTCTTCCTATGTTTCATATGTCATCAATACTTCCATTTATGGCCTGTGCAATTTCAAAATCAACCTTTATCTCAACTATTCATTTTGATCCTGATACTTCAATTAAAACATTAATTGAAAAAGATGTTTCAATTGCTTTTCCTGCTTTTCCAGCTGTAATGGTTTCGCTTATTAACCATCAAGATTTCTTACCTGAAAATCTCAAAAGCCTAAGATTAATAAATAACGTAGCCCCAATAGAAACTTTAAGGTCCTTCCAAAATAAAGTTCCTCAAGCTAGCTTAGTTTCTGCTTATGGATTAACAGAGGTGGGAGGTGTTACCTCTTTTGGCTCACCTGAAGATTCTCTGGAAGACAGAATCTCAACATGCGGCAAACCATGGCCAGGTGCAGAAATAAGGATATTAAACCCTGAAACAAATGAAGTTCTAGGTCCGGATGAAAAAGGACTTATTGAAATTAAAGGAAAGCACGTATTTTCCGGTTATTTAAATGATAAAAAAGCAACAGAGAATGCCTTATCATCAGATGGTTGGTTTTCAAGTGGGGATATTGGGTCTTTAAGTAAAGAAGGGCATATTCGTTTTCATGGAAGATTAAAAGATATGTTGAAGGTTGGTGGAGAAAATGTAGCAGCGTTGGAAATTGAAGCTTATTTTGATAGCCACGAAGAAGTTTTGATCAGTCAAGTAGTTGGAGTGGATGATGACCACCTTGGTGAAGTTCCAGCGTTATTTGTTGAAAGAAAACCTGGATCAAAAATATCAAAAGAAGATCTTATCGTATTTTCAAAAGGACAAATCTCAAATTTTAAAATTCCTAGATATATTGTCTTTATAGATGATTGGCCTATGTCTTCAACAAAAGTTCAAAAATTTAAATTAAAAAATTTCGACTTGGGAGAAAAAGTTTTTGGTAAATAAATAACTTTACAGAGGCATTACTCGGTAAGAAATTATTTTTTTATCTTTTATCTCAACCCAACCAGAGAATGATTTTTCACTTCCATCAACACCTATTACACTCGCCTGGAAAGCTCCAGAAGTACCATCAGTCAATACTTTATGCACTTTATGAATAATGCCTTCGACTTGCATCTCTTTTACCCGGCCGATAAGAAATTTCTTAACCGCTTCACGTCCATTCAATGTATCAATAGTGCTAGCATCATGGCCATCATGCTCCCAAACCTGGGTATGAATCCATTCAACAGACTCATGCATAGCCTGTACTGCGAATTCAGCATTAGCGGAGTCAATATTATTAAAATATATATCTTGAAGAAGACTTAATAACTCTTCACTTGTTATTAAATTAGAATTCATAATTGGCCTTAATGAAAAATTTTAAAATACTCTTGCTGGATGGTCTTTTGCAATAATTTCTTGTAACTCAAAAACATTACCATCAATATCTCGACCGTAGGTTGCCTTTACCTGACCAAAATCTTGAGGTGGAGCATGAAATGTAACACCATTTTTAACTAATCTTTCATATTCCTCCTCAATATTTGTTACATCTATACAAACATGAGTATGACCATGATTGTTGACTGGACGATTCCTGTCCATTAACTCAGGTTCTGGACTAGAATACTCGAAAAATTCAATCATAATATTACCGCATTTTAAAAAACCTTGCTTTGCCGCACTACTTCTTAAGCCGACGACATCATCAATTTGTTCAGATCCCGAGGGCCATTCAGACCTTGAAACCTCTTCGAAACCAAAATTATCATTATACCACTTCATCAATCTATCAATATCAGGTGTTGAAATTGCCGCATGATGCAAACCGTTAATTGCCATATTAGATACCCCCATCCTAATAACAAAATTTTACTTGAGTTTTTGTAACTGTCAATAAATCGATAAAATCATATTATTTTGTGTTTGTAAGATTCATATTTAATCATAATATATTAGAGCACTTCTTAAATTGGAGAAACTTATGAATGATTTAATATTACAACCAGCCATTATAATGTGTTTATTATCTTTTGTGATGATGGTTTGGATGTATGCAACTAGACTCCCCGCAGCAAAAAAACTTGAAGAAGATGGAGTTGATGTTCAAAAGTTCTCACACCCTGCTTCAATTGGTGGAATTTTTCCTAGTAAAGTTGAAAGAGTTGCGGATAATTATAATCATCTTTTTGAACAACCAACTATATTTTACGCAATTTCATTTATAATTTGGGGTCTTAATCATACGGATGTTCTTCACCTTTATTGTGCTTGGACTTATGTTGTAATTAGAATTATTCATTCTATTCTTCAAGCAACAATTAATCTTGTGTGGTTTAGATTTTCTCTTTTTATGTTAAGCTGGATAGCTCTAGCTATCATGATATTTAGAGAAGCATTAATAATTATTTAATATTAATCAACAGCCTAGTCTGGAAGGGCATATGCTATCAAGTGATCAGAAGCTGGTGATCCTACAGCCCAGTGACCTCCAGCAGCTATAACTACAAATTGTTTGCCATTCTTATTTTTATAAGTCATAGGTGTTGCGTGGCCCCCAGTTGGTAATCGAAACTTAGCTAACTCTTCACCTGTTAAGGTATTAAATGCTCGCAAATAATAATCACTAGTTGCCGCAATAAATGTTAAGCCTGAAGCAGTTACTGTAGGTCCCCCTATATTAGGAGCCCCTTTTATCCACCAAAATGGAAAAGGTGCTAAATCTTTAGAAGTTCCAAGAGGAATTTGCCACAAATGCTCTCCAGTATCTAAATCAATTGCCGTTAGATTGCCCCAAGGTGGTTTTGTACATGGAACACCTAAAGGTGACATAAAACCAAAAGCTCTAATTGTACAATAAGGCGTCCCTTCATTTTGTTGCAATGCTGAAAATCTTGATTGAACGCTATCCCTTGCTAAATCTTTAAGGGCTTTATCACAATCACTTCTTGGGATCATTACTATAGTACTGGAGAGGTTCATAGTATTTGCAATGAGAATATTTCTAGAAGCATCAATTGCAGGACCACCCCAATTCGCTCCCCCAATCGCGCTTGGATAATGGACACTACCTTCAATTGATGGAGGTGTATAAAGACCTTCATTCCTATAATCTTCGGCAGCTTTTTTACAATATCCTTTATCCCAAGGAGTAAAGCCAAAAACATCTTCAGGATCTAAATAAGTCGGAGTAAGAGGTGCTGGCTTTGATGGAAAAGGTTGTGTCTTTGTAACATAGTCACCATCCACGGCTCCTTGGGGTACATCTCTTTCTTCAATTGGAAAAATAGGTTCACCAGTTTCTCTATTCAGTAAAAAAACTAATCCCATCTTTGTTGTTTGAGCTAAAGCCTTAATAATCTTTCCGTCTTTTTTTATATCATAAAAAGTTGGTTGTGATGGAACATCATAATCCCAAATATCATGATGAACTGTTTGAAAATGCCAAACAACCTCTCCAGTTGAGGCGTTTAATGCAACAACAGAACTAGAATAATAGTCTGATCCATTTCGATGGCCACCATAATTATCTGCTGCAGTATTACCAGTTGGTAAATAAACAAGATTTAATTCAGGGTCGGTCGAAATTATCGACCAAACATTTGTTGTCCCTCTTTGATATAACTGGTTTCCTAGATCATCGATAACTGGTTCTTGACCTGGAGGAATAGGGTCCCAATACCAAACTAACTCACCTGTCCGAATATCATAAGCACGAACTACACCTCCCGGTACAGAAGTACTTACATTATCAGGAATGCCTCCGCCAACGATTACTAAATCACCTATAATAGCTGGTGGTGAAACACTATAATAAAATGCTGGATTGTGATCGCCTAGACCGGATCTTAAATCGACAAGACCATCATCACCAAAGTCCTTACATAGCTCTCCAGTTTTTCCGTCAATAGAAAAGAGCTCTGCATCAATTGTTCCTGTGATAATCCTATGATAACATTTATCAGATTCAACTTTTTCACTATCAATCCAACTACCAACACCTCTGCAGTGCATAAGTGCTTTACCCTCTTTTTCAACTTTCGGATCAAAAATCCATTTTTCCTCACCTGTTGCAGGGTCCAAAGCAAAAACTCTATTATAAGGAGTGCAATAATATAAAGTTTCATTCACTAAAAGAGGAGTGGCTTGAAAAGATGTTTGCTGACTGCTGTTTGGTGTAACATCTTCTGTCCAGTTTAAACCCTTGTGATAATCACCAGATCGATGTGTCCAAACTTTTTTTAAATTTTTTACATTTTCAGGAGTAATCTCTGTAGCTTTAGAATAATGGCCGCCGCCTGAGTCTTTTCCATAAGAAGACCAGTCATCAACCTCTGAGTAACCTTGAGAAGTATATAAAATAAAGAATAAAATAATTAATAGACTTCGCAAAATTCTTTCTCCTGAATAAAAAATACATTATTTTATACTTGCCTCTTTACTAATTGACAATATTTTTTGTGTTTGTAGAGTAAGTTATCAACGATTATTTATATGGAGGCATTATGAGCAATATTGAAGAAAGATTAGAAAAAATTGAGGCAATACAAAGTATTAACGATTGCTTAACAAGATATTGTCGTGCACTTGACTGGATGGATGAAGACCTCTTGAGAAGTTGCTTTATAGAAGATGGCTTCATTGATTATGGATTTTATGCAGGAGATGCAAAAGGTTTTATCCCCGCAGTTATGGAAGTTGAGAAAGGTGGTCATAGCTGGCATTTAATCAGCAATGTAGCCATTGAGATAAATGGTGATAAAGCGGAAGTAGAAAGTTATGGACTAACCTCAGGCGGTGAAATAACCGAGGCTGGAATTCAAGATGTTAATGTTTATTGCGGTAGATATCATGATGAATTTTCGAAAACACCTGAAGGCTGGAAGGTTAGTAGAAGGTTGTATATTTTAGATGATAATTTTTCTGTCAAATCAGAGGGTATTAGAGGTGATCTCGGAGGCTTATTTTTAGGTTTCAACCTTAGGGCCGATAATGAAAAATATAGAAAGCTAGATAAATAAATAATTCAATAATAAAAAGGAAGCAATCATGTCATCACTACTTGCGCACGTTAAAGTCGTAGAGGGTCAAGAACAAAAATTCGAAGAACTTCAAAAGGAACTCTACAAACAATCGCATGCCAATGAAGATTGTATTATTCGTTATGAGCATTATAGAGGAAGAGAGAAAAACTCTTATTACTCGTTATTAGTTTATCCAACATATTTAGATTTTCTTATTAAGCATCAAATTAGCAAACATCATGAAGAGGCTGGAGCTCAATTCGGAGGAGTTATTGAGAGCCTAGACCTTGAATGGTTAGATCCTATTGAAAATGCAGCACCCGTAGGTATTACAGAAATGCAAGAGTTACCTGAAAATGCTCCTGAATTAGCAAAAGAATATATAGAAACCTATCCTGCTGTAGTTCAAAAATGGTGGTTTGATTTAAGAGAAAAATAAATAAAAGAACTTTATAAGAAAATAATATAATAATTTAGCAAAGGAGTTAAACATGTCGTCTTTATTAGCCCATATTAAAATAGTAGAAGGTCAAGAGCAAAAATTCGAAGAACTGTCAAAAGAACTATATAAACAATCACACGCTAATGAGGATTGCATTATTCGCTATGAATACTATAGAGGAAGAGAAAGAAGTTCCTATTATACTCTTTTGGTCTACCCCACATATTTAGATTTTTTACTTAAACATCAAATCAGTGAATATCATGAAGCAGCTGGTGCACAATATGATGGAGTTATTGAGGATATTAATCTCGAATGGTTGGACCCTATTGAAGACGCAGCACCTGTCGGGGTTACAGAGATGCAAAAAGTACCTGAGGATGCATCTGATTTAGCAAAAGAATATGGCGAAAGTCATGCAGCGGAAGTTCAGGACTGGTGGATGAAGCTAAGAAAGGTTTATTGAGATCTCTCAAACAATACATCAATTTCAGATAATACAGCAATTTTATCTTCTCCTACAGTTAACTGTATTGAACATGAAGCAATAAATTGATCACCTTCAGCTTTAATTTCTGAAATCTGTCCAGAAACAGTTACTAAATCACCCTCAAGAACTGAATCAGTCATCTTATTATTCATCTTTAGAATTCGAGAGTTAGGAAAATTTTCTTCAATCATGTTCAATATATAAGCAATATTTGCCGGGCCTTGATTTATAGTTTTGTCACCCAAACCGACTTGTTTGGCAGCATTAGCATCTAGATGAATAGGGTTTGGATCGTCTAGAATAACAGCCCAAGTATTCATACTTTCCTGAGGTACTAAAAACGCCCAATCCTTTAAATTAGATCCTTTACTATACATTATGCCTCCTTCTCCGGAAGTATCCATACATAATCAACACTAGCTACTTTCGAATTATGATTATCAAACATTGATAAAGTAAAATCTAAAATCTTAATCCTTCCGAGTTTTTTGCTTATCTTTTCTTTTAGTGAAATAATTTTTCCATCAATCTTATATTCTCGTTCTAATTGTAATGGTGATTTGAAAGACATATTACACTGGCCAAGCATCGGACCATTATTTACATCATAATCCAATAAATCAAAAATATCCTGTATGGACGCACCTGAACCCCTTAATGTAGAAGTGAATAAAAAAATAGGGTGAGCATGTATAAAGTTATTTAGATTTTTTTTATTAACAATCATGCCTGTTGATTTATAAATTAATAAGTTTGTATTGGTGTCGATAAAGAAAGTTCCGCCAGGAAAACTAAGTCCAGAAAAAATATCATTTGGAAGCCCTTTAGGTTTTGAGATTAATTCTTCCCATATTTTTTTATTTTCCTTAACCACCTAATTACCTTTGCAAACTATCATTACTATCAAAAAATGTTATACATATATAATATAATGATTAATATTAAATAATACATTAATAAGGAAGGTCTTATGGGAAGATCGGTAAAAAATCAATTATCAGAATCTAATATTAAAGCTATATCAAGCCATCAAAATGCTTGGAAACGTCGCAAAAGCTCTCGCCCAAAAGAAATAATTGAAGCGTCAAAAAGAATTCTCGAAGAAGGTGGAATCAATGATTTATCAATGGTAAAAATTTCTAAAGCAGCTGGAGTATCTGAAGCAACTATTTATAAATATTTTGATAATAAACAAGATTTGCTTAATCAAATAGTTAATGAATGGTTTGAGCCTTTTATAGAAAAAACTGAAAAAGATATCCAGGAAGTAACAGACCTATACTCTCGCCTACTATTTTTAGCTATCAGATATCTTGAAGGGATGAAAGCAACTCCAAAAATTCATAAACTCTTTATTAAAGAATTGCGTTGGGAAAAATATAAAGATTCTGAAGCCCATATAGTTAAAAAAAGATATTCAAAAATACTCAAAAATATTATTGAGAATTCAATAGAGATTGGTGAAGTTAAAGAGAGTCTAAATTTCCCTGTCTTTGAAAGTCAATTCTATGGAGGGCTAGAGCATTTAAGCTTAAGAACAATTATGATTAATCGAACTATAAATATTGGTAAGTATTCCTCTGATCACGTAGATATCTTATATGCTGGAATTAAGAAATAATTATATATTTAAGGAATTAGTAAATGAAAAAAATTTTATTCTTACTGTTATTTATATCAACCTACTCATCCCCAACGCATGCAAGTACAGCTGTTGAAGATGAGGGGGGTTTATTTACCGGATCAGATAAGATTTCAGGAAAAATTTTTAATGAATCTTGTTTGGGTTGTCATAGCGGGGGTACGCCAAGAGCACCTCATGCGACTACATTCTCTGCCATGTCAGCAGATTATATATTAGAAACTTTAAATGGTGTAATGTCATCTCAATCGTCTCACTTAACAGATAAAGAAAAGGTTAAGCTTGCAGAATATATTAGTGGAAGCCCTATAACAACAAATTTACCTGAACCAAAATATTGTGAAAAAAATTCAACTATAAAATTCAATAATAATTCATATACTCAATGGGGTTATGATCGAGAAAATACTAGAAATACTAACTCTAATATAGATAGTCAAAATTTAGATAAACTAAAATTAAAATGGGTCTTTGCATTTCCGGGCGCCACAAGATCAAGGTCTCAACCTTCTGTTTCTGGTAATGTAGTCTTTATCGGCGATCAAAATTCACATCTTTATGCTTTAGATAGAGATGATGGCTGTGTTCGCTGGAGAACTAAAATTCAAGGCGAAATTAGATCTGCACCAGTATTAGAAAAAATAAACGGAAAGTATTTTGTTTTCTCTGGCGATTATGAAGGAAATGTTTATAAGCATGATGCAATTACTGGAGAAAACCTCTGGACTAAATCTCTTAGATATCATCCAAGAGTAATACTAACTGGATCAGTTCGAGTATACGATAACGTCATTTATGTTCCACTTTCATCTCGAGAGTGGGCTGATGGAGCAAACCCAGATTATGAGTGTTGTTCTTTTAGGGGTGGTGTAATGGCTTTAAGTGCTGAAAATGGAGATGAGTTATGGAGAACTTATTCTATACCAGTACCTCCGAAACATACTGGAAAATATAATGAATCTGGTAAGAAAATTTTAGCACCTTCTGGGGTTCCTGTATGGAATTCTCCAACAGTGGATAATAAGAGGAATCTTATTTATGTAGGGACTGGTGAATCATATACATCACCAGCAGCAGATACGAGTGATTCAATTTTAGCAATTGATAAAACTAAAGGTGGGATTGTTTGGTCTTTTCAAGCACAGACTGGTGATGCATGGAATATGGGTTGCTTTATTTCATCTGGATCAGGTTGTCCTGAAGAAAATGGACCAGATTGGGATTTTGGAGCCTCAACAATCTTAATAGACTTGGATGATGACAAGAGTATACTCTTTGGAGGTAGGAAATCAGGACATGTTTATGCTTTAGATCCAGATCAAAATGGAAAGCTTTTATGGTCAAAAAAAATAGGAAGAGGTGGGTTTGCTGGTGGAGTTCATTGGGGTATGACGACGGATGGAAAGAGTATTTTTGCGGGAATTTCTGATAAAAACTATATTAATAAATTTCCTGGTCCAGCTACACCCGGAGTCTACTCTCTGGATGCGAAAACCGGATCACTAAACTGGAAATTTGAACCTCAAGATAGATGTGAAGGGCTTGGTGGTGCTTGTGATAGAGGAATTTCAGCAGCTCTTAGTTCTACAAATGATATAATAATTGCCGCTGGCATGGATGGATGGATGTATATTTTGGATAATACTTCAGGTAAGCTATTATGGGAATTTAACACGAATGTTGATTTTTCAGAATTTACGGATATTAAAGCATATGGCGGAACCATTGAAGGTCTTGGACCGGTTATAGCGGGCAGTAATCTATTTATGAATTCTGGCTACCAATATGGTGGTAATATGGCTGGTAACGTTTTATTAAATTTCGAGTTATTAGACTAGCTGTAATTTGTAAGATAATCTGTTGCCTCAACAATCCTTTCCATGTCGGGTAAATAAGCAGCCTCTAGGTTAGGTGCGGCGGGAACAGGACAATGTGGTGGTGTTAAAACTCTTGTAGGAGCTTTAAGAGAAGAAAATACTTCATCACTAACCATACTAGTTATCCAAGATCCAAATGAACAAACTGGATTTGATTCATCAATCACTAAAAGTCTCCCAGTTTTTTCAACACTATCATAAACCATATCCTCATCAAAAGGCGATAGAGATCTAGGGTCGATAATTTCTGCAGAAATACCTTTTTCCTCTAATTTTGTTAGACATCCTTGAGTAATTCCAACCATCTGACCAATAGCAACAATGGTAATATCATTACCTTCTTTTATAATTTTCCCTTTTCCAAGAGGAACCTCGTAAGAATCATCAGGGACCTCTCCTTCCATACCAAGAAGGGATTTATGTTCACAAAACATGACCGGATCATTGTCTCGAATTGCAGAAATTAAAAGCCCTTTCGCATCATAAGGATTTGAAGGCGTGACTACTTTTAAACCAGGTATATTTGCAAAAATTGAATAAGGTGATTGAGAGTGTTGTGGACCACAACCAATTCCTGCGCCTATCATCGTTCTAATTACGAGAGGGGTTGCGCCTTGTTCACCATACATAAAACGAAACTTTGCTGCTTGATTATAAATTTGGTCAAAACAAACACCAAAAAAATCTGAAAACATTAATTCTGCTATTGGCCTAAGACCAGAAAGAGCTGCTCCTGCAGCCGCTCCCATAATTGCTGTTTCACTAATAGGTGTGTCAATGACTCTTTTTGCTCCAAATTCATCCCATAAACCTTGAGTTAAACCCATTGGGCCACCAGCAGCTTCGCCCTCAAAATCACCACAACCTCTTCCACCTGAAATATCTTCACCAATCACAAACACTTTCTCATCACGTTTCATCTCGAGGATCATTGCCTCAATAATAGACTCTCTATAAGTTTTAATGCTCATTAGTAGCTCCCTTTTTCGTATACATTAGTCGTTAGCTCTTCAACATTAGGTAAGGGGCTATTCTTTGCCTTTTCAACTGCTGCTGTAACTTCGCTTGAAAGATCTTCATCAATCATATTTAAATCTTTACTGTCAACAAGACCCGCCTCTTCTACTTTTTTACGAAAAATTTTTAATGGATCAAAATCTCTTCTTATGGTTTCAAGTTCCTCTTTTGTACGATAGTGCTGAGGATCACCTTCAAAATGTCCATACCATCTTTTTGCTACACATTCTATTGCACTAGGTCCTTCTCCTTTTCTTGCCCTCTCAGCAGCTTCGGCAGCAACTTCTTGAACAGCAAAAAAATCAGATCCATCTACTTTATAAGATGGCATACCAAATCCTTTTGCTCTTCCTGCAATATCTCCTCCTCCACAATGATAATCCACTCCCGTAAATTCACCATAACCGTTATTCTCAAAAACAAATAAAACAGGAAGTTTTAATACACTAGCAAGATTCATTGATTCAAATACAGCACCTTGATTTGAAGCACCGTCACCAATAAATGCTGCGGAAACTAAATTTTCACCTAAAACCCTTTGTTTTAATGCTGCTCCAACAGCAATAGGGGCATTAGCACCAACTATTGCATTTGCTCCAAGCATCCCAACTGAGAGATCAGCAATATGCATAGAACCGCCCTTACCCTCACATAAACCATCAGCTCGACAAAAAATTTCCATTGTCATTTTTTCGAGGTTTGACTTCTTGGCGATACAATGTCCGTGACCTCTGTGAGTACTAGAAATTGTATCAGTATCGTTTAGCTCAACACATATACCTGTCGCTATTGCTTCCTGGCCTATATAAAGATGTATAAATGCTGGAACAGTTCCCTTAGCAAACTCATCACGCATAGTTTCTTCAAAGACTCTAATCTTTTTCATTCTAGTATATGCGTCTAATAATTTATCCTTACTTAATTGCACTTCCCTCTCCCTTTTAATTATTCGTTTATTTGAACAATAATTTTTCCTTTTACTCTTTGAGTTTCTAAATATTCATAAGCCTTACTAGTGTCTATAAAATTAAAAATTTTATCAATGAAAACTTTTATTTTTTCTTCTTCTATCCAATCCCTTACAATACTTAAATCAATTCCATTTGACTTAACAACAACGGATAAAAATTTTCTATTAGAAAATATTGAAAAAAATCTTCCAGCTATACTTTCTAATCGAAAAGGGTCAGTTGTAATGAATGATCCATCAGATTTTAAAAAGTCTTTTATTTTATTAAATGATAAGTTTCCATAACAATCATAAATTATATCATATTCATTCTTCCTTAAATTATTTAGAGAATTTTCTTTAGTATAATCAATGGCTTCATCTACTAAGAATGTATCTAACATCCAATTAATATTTCTATGACTTGTTATGGATGTAACTTTAGCTCCAAATATTTTTGCTATTTGAATAGCAAAAATACCTGTTCCTCCGGATGCACCATTAATCAAGACTTTATTTCCTTTTTTGATTTTAGCTAATTGAACTAATGCCTGATAAGAAGTTAATGCAGCCAATGGAACAGCTGCTGCTTTTCCTATATCAATATTAGTAGGCGCTTTAGATAGAATAGATTGATTAACTTTAATAAATTGTGATGAAGTTCCTTCATTCAATTGTGATAAAAAACCAAAAACTTTTTCACCTATCTCAAAATTATTAACACTCTCTCCTTTAGCTACAATCTCACCACTAAAATCTGAGCCTGTTGTCCTTGGAAACGTTCGGAATGTCATTAGTTTCAACATTCCGTTACGGAGCTTATAGTCTAAAGGGTTTAGGGAAAAAAAATTAACTTTTATTAATACTTCTTTATCTAATACTTTTTTAGGATCATCAATTTCACCTTGCTTTAAAACAGAAATATTTCCATACTTCTCATAATAAATAGCTTTCAATTAATCTCCTCCATCCATTTTAAAATAATCAGGCATACCTGCTGGCCAAACAACGCCCCATTGAGCCATACCGCCATCAATTGTTAAAATTTCTCCTGTCACAAAACTTCCTGAATCAGAAGCTAAGTAAACAGATGCTTCTGCTATATCCCAAACATCACCTAATTTTTGCATTGGGTTTGCTTTATGAAATCTCTCTAATGCTTTATCTGGATAAACTTCAAATCCTTCGGTTTCAATTGTACCAGGGGCAATGCAATTGACTCTGATTTTATAAGGGGCCCATTCTGTTGCCAAAGTTTTAGATAAATAAATTGTTCCAGCCCTAGCGGCACAAGTATGAGCCGCTTGAGGCATGCCTCTTTCTACATTAGCCACTAAATTTATAATATTTCCATGTGTTCCAGATTTTTTCCAACGCTTTGCTGCTTCTTGCATAACCCACCAAGGTCCATTTAAATTAAGATCGACAACGGCAAGCCACCCCTTTCGGGAAAAATCTATGGCATCTTGAGGAAATTGTCCTCCAGCGTTATTAATAACTGTATCAATTTTTCCATCACGTTCTAAAATACCATCTAGCATCCCTTCTACTTTATCTGGATCACGAACATTTGAAACTTCCCAAAAAATTTTTTTTCCACACCGATTAAAAATTTCATCATAAACTTTGATTAATTTTTCTTCTTTACGGCCACAAATAGTCACTTTTGCGCCAAGGCGAGCAAAAAGAAATGCCATTGCTTTTCCCATTCCGCTTCCAGCCCCTGTTATTAAAACAGAGTGACCATCAAGAAGATTTTCTTTATAGACAGTCTCTCTTGTAGCTAGCTCATCATAAGATAAACCAAATCTTTGTTTTGAATCTGTCAAAATTAATCCTTATTATAATAATTATTTTTCTATGAACGGGCTTAGGACTTTTGGGATACTATAATCTTGATCCATCTTATTATGCCCAATTTTTTTATCAAGCTCTTCATGCCAATGATAAATTCTTCTTTCTTGATAATTTAGTAATACACCTTTAAATCCAGGGCTTGAAACGCTAGCCTGAATATCGGGTGCAAACTGAGTATCTTCAAACAAAATATTCTCAAAATTCTCAATCCTTTTTTCCCATACCTCTGGAAGATCGCCATCCCCCCAATCAGGCGAAAACCAATGGACATCAATTTCACAAGTATCATCAGATGTAGGCCAAAAAGTTAAAAATGGAATACCAGTTGCTGCTGGCGGAGTGACCAAATTAGGAAAAAAACTATACGAAGCATTTTGATGCTTTGGTATTTCAGAAACAGTCTCTATCTCTTTTAATCCTATTGCCCCAGGATCTTTCCAGTCAGGGTCCCGATGAGGAGTCACCATCCTAGAATGGCCATTGGGCCATAAATTTATATATGTACCTTCTATATCAATAAACCGACTTACCGTTTTTTTATGAATTGAAGGCACATGATAAACCTCAAGAAATGCATCTAAAAGTACCTTTACATTGCTATTAACTGGATAAGACTTAGAGTGAACATGTCTTAATTTATCCGGCTGGAACTGTTCCATATGCTCGCCGAGAATACCTAAATAATCCTTTAAAGGTTCCGCATCAGGATCTAAATTTATAAATATCCAATTACCAAGTCGATCACAAGATACCTCAATCAAACTTTGACAAGATTTATCTAAATCAACAAAATCTCTAGGATCCCTTAAGTTTATAAGATTACCATCAAGATCATAACTCCACCCATGATATGTGCAAACTAGAAGTCTTGCCTTTCCACTTTTATCATTAACGACAGGGGCACCTCTATGACGACACGTATTATAGTAAGCCTTAATTTTATCATCACCTGAATTAACTATTACAATTGGAACTTTTAGTTTATCCCAAACAAAATAACTTCCTTTCTCAGGAAGTTGGTCAGAGTGACATGCATAAACCCAAGATTTATGCCATAAATGTTTAATTTCTAGTTTTTGAAACTCAGAATCTGTGTAACGCTCTCCTGGAATAACAGGAAAACCTGGAAATCCTTCAGGAGGACCTGTTCTTGCTTTTTCTCTTTCAAAGCCCTCTAAAACTTTCTTTGTATCTTCATCAATATCTAACATTTTAACCTTCATTAATGATTTGTATTAATAATTTATCTTATATTATAAAGCAATTTTTTACTGCTTCTTATAAATTAAACAAGTTCCCTTAAAAACTAAAATATCAGTAGCATCCTCATATTTTACTGAATGATCAAATACTGCCACTCCTCTATCTTTTGATGATGTATTACTTTTTGAAATACACTCAGATGTTACATATATTTTACTATTTGGGCGTAGAGGATTCTTCCATCTGACATTATCCCAGCCTATTCCACAAACAAAATTAATATCACTATTAATCTCGTGATCCAATAATCTCCAAAGAGCTGCTACATGAATTCCACTGGCAATAATTCCTTTAAAATTTGAATTTTTTGCTTCATCCTTATCAGTATGAAACCATTGTGGATCATATTGTTTTGCAAAATTAATTATTTCCTCTTCAGTAATTAATTTAAGATCAGATTTTCTTTTTTCACCGACTGAAACATCTTCAAAATAACGCCAACTTTTAACTTTTATTGTCAACTTTAGATTTTTCCAGAAGTGATTGATGGCCAAAACTTTTCAGCACCAGAGGCAACTGCCTTTTCACCAAGAGATTTTGCCCAGTAGCTTCCCGCCCCATACTCAGCTCTCCAAGACCAAAGTCTTCTAGTTGAAAAATGTAAACCATGCTCATAAGTAAAGCCTATAGCTCCATGAACTTGATGAGCTATACTTGCGCAAATTGATACTGCATCATCAACCCTGCTTTTAGCAGATGCAATTGCTAGATCCTCACAGCCATTATCCATAGATGAGCTAGCATAATCAGCTGCTACGCCAGAAGCTGCTACATGAGTTGCAAGAACAGCAAGTTCTTGTTGAATTGCTTGAAATTTAGCAATTGGTCTACCAAACTGCACCCTATCGTTTGCATATCTAACAGATTGATCTAACAAAAACTCTAACCCTCCAGCAATCTGACAAGACCTCATCAAGGCTCCAATTTTTAAAATATAATCAGATGGAATATCAATTTCAGATGAGCTTATAATCTCAGCATCAGAAAAATCAATATTAGCTCTACTCTCTAATGCTAGATTCTTATCATCACTTATGGAATTCTTTGGTATTGATAGTAATATTACTTGAGAAGAATTCTTACCAACTACAACAGCTACCCCATGCGTTGCGCTAGAACCAAAAGGTGTTCTCTTAGAAACACCTGAACATTTATTATCAGAAATAGAAAGATCACCATCAAGAATCGTAACAATAGACTCTTCGGGTAATGGAATTCCTCCTAAACCAAGAAGATGTCCAGCAATAATATTTTCTGCAAGAGGGATAGGGGCCTGATACCTTCCTATTGCCTTAAACAGAATACCTGCATCAAACCATGAACCACCTACACCACCTAGCGCCTCAGGAACTAAAACTAAATTAAGACCATTATTAACAATTTCATTCCAAAGTTCTTTTGGCCAAACTCCTTTTTCAGAATTTACAATACATTCTTTTGATACATGATCTGAAAATATTTTCTCGGCAGAATCAGATAATAACTGCGATGTCTCATTTAACATTTATCTTAATCCCAATCCTCTAGCAATAATTCCTCTTAATATTTCTCTTGTTCCACCCCTTAATGAAAAAGAAGGAGAAATTTGTGTTAAAATTGCTAAATATCTTTGAAAGTCAGATCCGTTTGCATCAGGCTCAAGACCCATTAATCTATGAGCTATATTTGGAAGCTCTTGCTCAAAAACTGCTCCAAGATCTTTTACAACTGAAGCCTCTAGAGCAGGATTTTGACCCTCATCAAGCATACCTGCAACTGATACTGACATTTGTCTTAGGGTTGTAAGGTGAGCCATTTGCCTTCCAATTTCTGTAACGCCTTCATCATCATTTCTAATAGAAAACTCATTAACCAACTCTTGTAAAAGTATATAGCTGGATAAATATCTCTCAGGGCCAGAACGTTCTAAAGCTAATTCCGCTGTAACTTGATTCCAGCCATTTCCCTCTTCTCCAATAAGCATATCGGCAGGTACCTCAGCATCTTCGAAAATAACCTCATTAAAATGATGGCGACCAGCTAAATCAATAATTGGTCTAATAGTGATTCCAGGAAGAGATAAATCGACAATAAATTGACTAAGACCTCCATGTCTATCTTCTTCTTGCGATGTTCTAAAACAAGCAATCATATACTGACATCGATGTGCTCCAGATGTCCAAAGCTTAGTTCCGTTAACAATATAAATATTATCTTTTTTTTCAGCTTTAGTTCTAAGGGCCGCTAAATCTGAACCAGAGTCTGGTTCTGACATTCCTATACAAAAATAAGACTCACCCTTTAAGATTCCTGGAAGCAACTCTTTTTGGTGCTTCTCAGTTCCATATCGAATAATAAGAGGACCTGACTGCCTATCGGAAATCCAATGAGCGCCGACAGGTGCGCCCGCAGTCAACATTTCTTCTAAAATAACATATCGCTCCATTGCTGAACGACCTGCTCCGCCATATTCTTTTGGCCAGTTTAATCCTATCCACCCCTTTTTACCTACTTTTTTGCTGAATTCTTCGTCAGCACCATACCAAGTTTCCGCTCTGGTTTCTTTTGAGATATCTTTAAGCGCATCCGATAAAAATTCTCTTACTTCATATCTTAAAATTTCCGCTTCATTAGAAAATTGCGTTAGATGAAAATTAAAAGGTGTATTCATTATTAGCTCCAAAATATTTTACATTTAGTTAAATTATACTTACTTTGTTTATATAAAGTAAAAGAGAACATAAACTAAATAAGGAGATGTTTCTATGAGTAATAGCAATAAAAATAGAAAAATTATGGAAACATATTATAAATCAATAAGTAGTGGAGATTTTGAAACAGTAATTTCACTAATGGATGAAAATGTAAAATTTCATATCATCGGCGAATCTCCTTTCTCTGGATACTGGGAAGGTAAAGAAAATGTCTACGGCATTCTAGTCCCAGCGGTAGTTGCAAGTTTAGATCAAAATACAGTAGCATTTGCTGAGAATTGGAAAATTATGTGCGCAGATGATGATAGAGTAACTGGCTTAATGAGTGCTAGAGGTAAATCTTTAAATGGGGAGGTTATGGATCAGACCTATTGCCATATATTTAAAATTGAAAGTTCAAAAATTACAGAGGTTTATGAATTTATGGATACAGCCCAAAATGAAAAAACTCTTAATATTGAAAATTTGAATGGACGATCTGGAGTAGCAGGGTCTATGAAATTTTAATCAGCTATCTTTAAAAGTTGCTTGCCTTTATTTTTACTCTCAAATAATCGTCTAAGAGTTTTTGGAGCATTTTCAAAACCTTCTTGCATATCTTCCTTGCAATTAATCTTTCCTTCAGAGATCCATTTTTTTAATTTCTTTCTTGCGTCTCCGCTCTCTGACATAAAATCAATAACGATAAATCCTTCCATTTTAGCTCTCTTAAAAATCAAATTAGCGTAATTTTCTGGTCCGAAATTTGAATTATCTGTTTTGTGTCGAGATATAATTCCACAAATAGCAACTCGTGCATTCATAGCAATGTGATTTAAGCAATCATTAAGAATTCTTCCACCCACATTATCGTAAAGAACATTAGCCCCTTCTGGACACAACTTTTTTAGAGCTTCATTTATATCTTCAGACTTATAATCAACAGCTCCATCAAATCCAAATTCATCAATCAACATGTCGCATTTTTCTTTACCACCAGCAATCCCTATAACTTTGCAGCCAGCAATTTTGAAAATTTGTCCTGCAACGGATCCTACACCTCCTGCAGCACCAGTTATAACAACTGTATCACCTGGTTTTGGTTTACTGATTTTTGTAACTCCGAAATATGCTGTTAACCCAGTACTTCCTAAAGCACCCAAGTATTTAGTAGCCATACTTTCATCATCTACTTTCTCAAGTTCAGTAGCATCAAGAATTGGATGCGTTTGCCAACATGTTTGACCGGAAACAATATCACCTTTTTTGAATTTTTTAGATTTACTTTCTAATACTCTTGCAATTCCACCACACCTCATAACATCCCCAATTTCCAGAGGTGCAACATAATTAGAAATTTGCTCCATCCAACCTTTTTGGGCAGGTTGAAACTCTATTACTAGATTTTCGAGAAGAACTTCATTCTCATTAGGTTCTCCAATTTCAGATTCTTTGTATTCAAAATCAGAATCTTCTATAGGACGCCCAACAGGTCTCCCTGCTAAGGTAAATTGTTTATTAATCATTATAAATCTCTTAAGTAGTTACAATTGTACAAGCTGATATTCCAGGAGCCCCATAAACATGAGTATAGGCTGTTTTAGGATTTCCTTGAACCTGCCTTTTGCCAGCCGCTCCTCTTAATTGAACGCAATTCTCATAAACTTGCCTTAAACCTGATGCTCCTACAGGCTCACCATTTGCTATACATCCACCATCTGTATTTACTGGTAATTTTCCATTAAGTTTTGTGTCTCCATCTTGAAGAAGTTTTTCTTGATCACCATCTTTACAAAATCCATTTTCAGCCATATGCATTATCTCTGCACCAGATTCCGTGTCTTGAAGTTGAGCAATATCTATATCTTCACGAGTCATACCTGCCATTTCAAATGTTGCCTCAGATGCCCCCACAGTAGGACTTGGGCCTCTTTCAATTTCTAAAGAAGGACTAAAAACCTCAAAAGAACCTAGTGGCCTTGACCTAAAGGCTGCTCCTTTTAAAAACAAAGGCTTACTTGTGAACTTATGAGCAATATCAGCTCTACACATTATTAGAGCAACCGCACCTTCTCCAGGAGAACAAAACATATATTTTGTTAATGGATCAGAAACCATCATAGCATTTAGAATGGTATCTTTTGATACTGGATCACGTCTCCAAGCATTTGGATTTAAGGATGCATTATTAAATGCTTTTTCAGCAACAATAGCTAGAGAATCAGAAGTAATACCATAATCATGCATATAGCGTTGAATTTTCATCCCAAAAAATTGAGTTGTTAACATCAATCCAGTTTCTCCATACCACCTCTCAAGTCCTGAGGCTTCAGGATCAGCATTAAAAGCACCTCTTGGATGTTTATCAAAACCTACCGCCATACCAATATCAAATTGGCCTGATTTAATAGTTGTGTAAGCAGACAAAAGAGATGATCCACCAGTTGCACAACCATTTGAAACATTCATAAATGGGATACCAGTAAGACCTAAATCATTAACCATTGCATCAGCATTTCCAGCTGCTGAAGATCCTCCAAAGGCAAACTGAATATCACCCCATTCCATTTCTGCATCTGATAAGGCTTCGCGCGCAGCATGAACGCCCTGTTGCAAACCTGTCATACCTTCTGTTCTTCCAAAGGGATGAATTCCAATTCCTATTATTGCTACATCTGACATAATTTTCTCCTATAAATCTTTAGATGGTTTAAAGGAAAACATCATTAGATCTTCTCCATCTTCATTTTTAACAAATGGTTCTATTGAAAGCTCCATTTCCATTCCAATTTTTAAATCTTCTGCCTTAACTCCAGATAATCTTGACTCTACCATAATTTGTCCAGGTAATTCAATATATCCAACAGGATAAGGTTCAAAATCTTCAGGATTTTCTGTTCCTATGTATGGTGTTTTAGGCATAAATCTCTGCACAGTCCAAGTCCATAATGTACCTTTTGTCGATAATTCAACCTGCTCATGGGTATTTGATCTTTTTGCAGGAAAGAAATATCTACCTGTTTCACTGTCGCGACTACCTAATAATTTTGGCTTGTCGGATGGCCAAGTAAAAAGATTGTCTGCTATTGGTTTTTGATTACTCATAAATTACACTCCAAAATTAATTAATTTGTCTTTCACGACCCTCCCAGTAAGGGGCTCTTAATTCTTTCTTTAAAATTTTTCCAGACGGATTTCTAGGAAGTTCTGAAATAAAATCAACTGATTTGGGAGATTTAAATCCTGCAATTCTCTCTTTTGCAAAATTAATAATCTCTTCTTCAGATGCACTTTCACCTTCTTTTAAAACAACAACGGCCTTAACGGCCTCACCCCATCTATCATCAGGTATACCTATTACAGCAACATCACTAATTTTTTCATGACCAAAAATTGCACTTTCAACCTCAGCCGGATAAACATTTTCTCCACCTGAAACAATCATATCCTTAACTCTATCATGTACATATACATATCCATCTGAGTCCATATAACCAGCATCACCAGTTCTTAACCAGCCATCTTTTAAAGTTTTTGCTGTCTCGTCTGGGAGATTCCAGTAACCAAGCATATTTGATGTTGATCTTACCGCTATCTCACCAACTTCCCCTAAGGCAAGCTCTTTACTTTCATCATCTAAAATAGAAATTTCACAATGAGGGTATGCTTTACCAGCCGACTTCATTCTTTCATTTCCTTCTATTGAATGATCCTCTGGTGGCAAATAAGTTACCGAGCCACAGGTTTCTGTCATACCGTATAATTGAACAAAGCCACATTCAAAAACTTCCATAGCTTCTTTAAGTAAATCTAGAGGAATTGGTGAGGCTCCATATAATATGTATTTAATATTAGAGTAATCAGTTTTTCTTGAATGTGGATGATCTAAAACCATTTTCATTGCTGCAGGGACCATAAAAATCTTAGAAATTTTATATTTTCCTATTACTTCTAAAACATCTTCAGGTATGAATTCTTTCAAAACAACATTTTTTGCGCATGCATAAAGACCTTGTATTCCCCAACCAGCACCACCAATATGAAAACTTGGCATTGCTACTAAACTTGCATCATCTTCATTCCATTCACCAAATTCCATTCCTTTTTGGGGTTCTCGATTTCTTGAGGAATGAAAATTTCCATGAGTTAATTGAACACCTTTAGGGTTTCCGGTTGTACCTGAAGTATACATTTGAATAGCAACATCATCTAAGTTCGGTTGTCTTGAGCAAAGCTCATCGTTCTGCTGATCTATCCAAGATTGATAAGAAGACCATCCATCTCTCGATCCCGAAAGACAAATTACAGTTTCGACACTTGTTGATAGTTCTAATATTTTATCGGCCAAATCAAAAAACTCTTCGCCTACAAAAAGTACTTTTGCTCCACTATCATTTAAAATGTAAGCCACTTCTGGCGGAGCAAGCCTCCAATTAATTCCAACTACAACTGCATTTGCTTTTGTACAACCCAAAACTACTTCGTAAAATAAATCAGAATTCTTATCCATGAAAGCAACACGTTCTTGATTGGCTATTCCAATCTCAACTAATCCATTGGCAACTTTTTCAGTTCTAATATTAAAATCTTTATAAGATGTCTCTTTATCTTCATAAACAAATGCAGTTTGATCAGGGTTATGGGTAGCATGATACCTAGGTATGTCACTTAAAAAAACTATATCTTCATAATACGGCATTATGTCACCCCAAAAAAATTAGATTTATTTCTAATTACTATTTATAAACTTATCAAGTATGTTTTATAGTATGCAAATATAGCTTTTAAAGTTAAGTATTATTTTTCAAAGTGGAGTAAAAAATGGATTTAAGTTTCAAACCTGAATATGAAGATTTTCGAAAAGAAGTTGTTAAGTTTCTAGACTCTGAACTTACAAGTGAGTTAAGAGAGGCAGGAAAGCTAACTGCAAGCGTATTTAGCGAAGTTGAATACTCTTCCAAGTGGCATAAAATTCTTCACAAAAAAGGTTGGATTGGTGGAAAGTGGCCAAAAGAATACGGCGGTACTGGTTGGGACGATATGCAAAGATATATTTTTTCTACTGAATGTGCCAAGGCAGGCGCACCATCTCCAACAGCAATGGGATTAGCAATGGTTGGCCCTGTTCTTATGAAATATGGTACTCAAAAACAAAAAGATTTATACTTACCTAAAATTTTATCTGGTGAGGATTTCTGGTGCCAAGGGTATTCAGAGCCTGGTTCAGGATCAGATTTGGCATCCTTACAATGCAAGGCTGTAAAAAATGGAGATCACTATATTGTAAATGGAACAAAGATTTGGACAACACATGCTCAGCATGCAAATAGAATTTTTTGTCTAGTAAGAACAGATAATAGTGGTAAACCGCAACAAGGCATAACATTTTTACTTATTGATATGGATACTCCTGGTATCGAGATTAAACCAATAATCACAATGGCGGGTGATCATGAAGTTAATCAAACATTTTTTGATGATGTAAAGGTACCGATTGAAAATGTAGTTGGTGAAGAAAATGATGGATGGACAGTCGCAAAATACTTACTTGAGTTTGAAAGAGGCGGTAATTATGCAGCTGGTATTCAATCCAATATTAATAAAATTAAACAAATTGCATCTGTTGAAAGATCAGATACTGGCAATAGTTTGCTTGAAGACGATGCTTTTTTAAAATCATTATCTGAAACAGAAATAAAAGTTCAAGCACTTCTGATGACCGAGCATAGAATTATGGCTGATATTGCTGAAAGAGGTCATCCTGGTCCTGCTTCATCAATATTAAAATCTAGTGGATCTAATTTAAAACAGGAAGTAGATATGCTTACAGTTGAAGCAGTTGGTTACTATACCATGCCTCTACAGAATGAAGCTAGACAACCATTTTCAAATGTAGAAAAAATTGGTCCAGATCATGCTTTAACAGCTTTTCCTTCATACTTGAATAACCGAGCATCTACTATTTATGGTGGGTCAGATGAAGTTCAAAGAAATATAATGGCTAAATTTGTTCTTGGACTCTAAAATTTTATAAAAATGGATTTATCTGAATTAGAAAATTTATTTGGTGATAGATTAGTAACCTCTGAATCAGTTAGATCTCAACACAGCCATGATGAATCTTGGCATGTTCCTGAAAATCTTCCGGATGCAGTAGTTTTTCCTGAAACATCAAATGAAGTATCCAGAATAATTTCTTTTGCCTCTAAAAATAATATTCCTGTAATACCTTATGGAACTGGGACGGCACTCGAGGGTCATGTGCATGCTGTAAATGGCGGTATTACAATTGACTCAAGAAATATGAATAAAGTTATTCAAGTTAATATGGAAGATATGGATTGTAGAGTTCAAGCAGGTGTAACACGTGAAGAATTAAACTCCTTTTTGAGAGATACGGGATTATTCTTTCCAGTTGATCCGGGCGCTAATGCATCTATTGGGGGTATGTGTTCAACTGGAGCATCAGGAACAAATACAGTAAAATACGGTACTATTCGAGAACAAGTTATTGGCTTAGAGGTCATTATGCCTGATGGTAAAATAATCCAAACAGGTTCAAGGGCAAGGAAATCATCGGCTGGATATGATCTAACGCACCTAATGCTAGGATCAGAAGGAACGTTAGGATTTATTTCTGAAATTAGCCTAAGGTTACATGGAAGGCCTGAGGCTATTTCTGCTGGCGTATGTAGCTTTTCAGAGCTTGACGGAGCAGTAAATACTGTCATCGAAGCTATCCAAATTGGTCTTCCTCTATCTAGAATTGAACTTTTAGATGAGCTGCAAATTAAGGCTATTAATCAATACAAAAAAACTAGTCATAAAGAAAAACCCACTTTATTTATAGAAATTCATGGAACACCTCTTGGTGTTAGGGAGCAGATAGAAAAATTTGAAGAAATTGCTAAAGAAAATAGTTTAATTAATTTTAACTGGTCGGACCAGCAAGAAGAAATAGACAAACTTTGGAGTGCACGCCATAGCGCACTTTATGCTGCATTAAGTTTAGCACCTGGAAAAAAAAGTTTTACAACTGATATTTGTGTTCCGATTTCCTCTTTAACAGAATGTATTTTAGAAACAAAAAAAGATTTAGAATCCTCAACTATTATTGCTCCAATCGTTGGGCATGTTGGTGATGGAAACTTTCATTTGATTTTATTACTTGATCCTGAAAATGAAGATGAAGTTAACGAGGCAAAAGATATTAATGACAGACTCGTTACTAGAGCATTAAAGATGGGCGGAACATGTACAGGTGAACATGGAATAGGTTTGGGGAAAAAAGAACATCTAAGAAAAGAAAAAGGAATATCAGTAGACGTTATGGCTCAAATAAAAAAAGCACTTGATCCTAATAATATAATGAATCCCGGTAAAATATTTTAAACCACCGTACTTCAGGGGATAAAGTACGGTGGTTTTAGTCATTGGTTTTTCTTGGGGGGGAGGAAACCTATCTATGACTAGTTTTTAAATTCTGGGTAAGCATCCATTCCTAATTCCGAAATGTCTAACCCAATATTTTCTTCTTCTTCTGAAGGTCTCAAGCCATAGATGGCCTTAAGAGCAAACCATCCAATTCCACTGAGAATTACAGTAAAGAGACCAATTGATACAATACCAATTATCTGGGTTCCTATATCGCCACTTCCATTTAAGCCTGGAATTGCTACGGCTAAAGTTCCCCATATACCTGATACAAGATGAACTGAAATTGCGCCAACTACATCATCAATACCAATTTTATCTAAAAGAGGTATTGCAAGAGTTGTTAGAATACCACCAATAGCTCCTATAATCATTGCTTGTAATGGAGTTGCTACATCTGGACCTGCAGTTATTGCAACTAGACCAGCTAAGGCACCATTAAGAACAAATGTTAAATCAGTCTTTTTATAAAGAAGAATTGATAAAATAAGAGCTGCAACTAAACCAGCGCAAGCAGCCATGTTGGTATTTACGTAAACATTTGCTATTGCTGCAGCATCAGCGGCTGACCCTAAGGCTAATTGAGAACCGCCGTTAAACCCAAACCATCCAAACCATAGGATAAATGTACCTATAGTTGCTAGTGGAAGATTTGACCCTGGTATAGCATTAACCTGGCCATTTGGACCATATTTACCAATACGGGGACCAATAATCAAAGCACCTGTTAGTGCAGCCCAACCACCGACTGAATGAACAATTGTTGAACCTGCAAAATCAGAGAAACCCATCTCAGATAACCATCCGCCACCCCAAGTCCAAGAACCTTGAATTGGGTATATTATTCCAGTAAGGAAAATAGCAAAAATTAAGAAAGGTACTAATTTAATTCTCTCGGCAATAGTTCCACTAACAATAGACATAGCAGTTGCACAAAATACCATTTGGAAGAACCAATCTGACATTTTAGAATATCCGTCACCTGAGTCTACTGTTGTTTCAGGATTCCATAACGCTGCTGATCCAATGTAACCATTTACGTCATTATACATTAAACCGTAACCAATTAAGTAGAACATAATTCCAGCAAGACTATAGAGAGCAACATTTTTTAAGCATATTGTTGCAGTGTTTTTGGTTCTAACTAAACCAGCCTCAAGACAAGTAAAGCCTAATGCCATCAGCATAACTAGGAAGCCATGGACCAAGAAAGAAAATGTATTAAATACATAAGCTGTCTCTGCACTAACTTCTGCATTAGCTGTTCCAGTGAATACTAGGCAACTAAACCCGGCAATCACTAATACTTTTTTTATTAAATTTTTCATTTTAATTTCCAATTATTTATAAGTTAGATATTCAATTAGCCGCCAATAGAGTAAGTGATTACGAAGAATGGGTCACTGTCATCTCTACTGCTGTCAATTATTCCAAATGAGAATCCAGAGTCAAAATCAATTGAGATTCCGTAATCTGTTTCTTCATCGCCTGCGTCATAGTCGTAAAAACCAAGGTGAAAACTAATACCAATAGCTTCTGTAGCTGCGAAACCAGTATCAAGTGTATAATAAACGTCATCACCAAAATCCATATCCCAGTCAGCATCAGCCAAAATATTAGCCCCTATAGAAAAAGCTCCTATATCAGCAGAAATATTTACTTCACTAAAATCATACCCTTCATCAGTATTATCTGGGTAAGCATAATAAATATAACCAACACTTACAGGTCCAAAACTATACCCTGCATAAACATCTAATTCATAAGTAGCATTGTCACCAAAATCTACATTGGATACCCAAACGCCAGCAGAAAAACCAGATTCACCAGAAACATCGATACCACCTGAAACAGCAGCACCCTTACCTTGAGACATTCCTCGCCATATATATTCACTTGTTACAGCAGTATTCCACTCAACAGCAGCTAAGGCCATTCCCGACATAGTGACACTAAGAATCATTGCACATGCAAATTTTTTAATTTTATTTTGTGTCTTTTTAAAAATCATTTACTCCTCCATAAAGTTATTTGCGTAATTCGCATGTATTAATATGCAAGAAGGATACCAACTTTTTCTAATTATAAATTTTTGATGTAAAATAATGATAATTTTTATAAAAATTTATTAAATAAAATCAAAATTTTATAATAAATTTAATGACTTATGAGATCTTCTATAAAATCTAGTCTATCCTGACCAAAAAACATTTCATCTCCAACAAAAATAGTCGGAGCTCCAAATATGCCTTTTTGAACTGCATTTTCAGTATTTGAAATTAATTTTTCTTTAACATTTTGATCTGAAATTCTTTCAATGAAATCATGCTGATCAAAACCATTATCTGCTAAAACTGTTTTCAATATTTCTATATCATTTAAATTTTTTGGTTTAATCCACATATTTTCAAACATTACATTTACGTACTTTTTAAAGTCTCCATTGTTCTGATAAGAAACTGCTCCTCGCATTAAAGGAAGAGTGTTTACAGGAAAAAATGGATTTCTTGCATAAGGAACTTTATATTTATCAGCAAATCTTTGAAGGTCTGCCATCATGTACTTACCTTTTGCAGGAACTGCTGCAGGTGGACTATTTCCTGTAGCTTTAAAAATTCCTCCAAGGAGAATAGGATAAAAAATTAGCTCAGCATTGTTTCTCTCG
>Ga0257114_1000629_pt1 | contig 27429 bp, 27 predicted proteins | sample SI112_10mmetaG_FD_190149 | JGI IMG/M metagenome (GOLD analysis project Ga0257114, IMG submission 190149) | Marine microbial communities from Saanich Inlet, British Columbia, Canada - SI112_10m | ecosystem: Environmental > Aquatic > Marine > Inlet | place: Canada: British Columbia | collected...
TTCTTGTGTTGCCACCCGTGTATAAAACTAAAGGCAATTGCGTAAAGATACACACCGATTAACATCGGGACAGAGAAAAACCAAAGTGGTATGTGTATAATAAGGAGTGCTACTAACCCAACTGTTTCGACAGGCGATTCTGTTAAATCAACAAATCCTTGTTTCTTTGCTAGGCGGTGATGCCCTTTAAGATGATAACTCCAGATTGACCCTTTTTTTCGTCCCCATTTGTGAAAAACATAACGATGAATAAAGTATTCTAATAAGTTTCCGTAGAACAACCCAAGACAAAAAAAGACAACAATATCCATAGACAACACCAAAAAAAAAGAACCTATAATATTACATAGGTTCCTTAATGAATTGACTATAAATTAATTAATCATTTAAGTCAAAAATATAAAGAAATTTATTTTTTTTGTTAACGCACCATACTACGTTTTGCTTTCGTGGTTCATAATTATCAGGTATTTTTTGATCAGATACTAGTGTATTCGCTTTTTTAATATCGCTAAATTGCCTATCTACACCAGAAAGTTTAATATTACCCCAAGTTTGTGGCGAAACATAGAAGCATATCCAAGCTTGATTTGAACCTACTGGGCCAAAACCATCTCCGGGCTTGTCAATTAATGGGACTGTTTTTGTTGAATTATTTTGAGGATTTACTTTTCTCATATAGTAATTAGGAATTCGTGTCTTCTTATAGGTTATGTATTCACCTGCAGATGAGGCATTCCATGGGAATTTTAAAGCAGCATTTTTATCAAAAACAAATGTTTTATATCCGGATTCCATTTTGAGCGCTTTCTGTGAATTTTTCTTGCCATGGGCTGTTATCTTTTCTACCATTTTTACGCCGAGATCTTTAGTTTCTTTTAAAGCTTGTTCTCTTTTAATTTTTTCTTGTCTTTCCTTTTCGAGTCGTTCTGCCTCTTCAGGTGTCTCTTCAGGATTTGGATTCTGATTTTTTCCTCTTTGATATTCATTAAGTTTTGTTAAGACATAAATAAGTTTTCCATAAGGTTTTTTACTTGTTCCTTTTTTAAAATCTTCTGATCCTGCTCCTTCAGCCACTACACCTTTAGTTAGCTTAAGTACTGCAGATGACCATCTTCCGGCGCCTCCTGCTTTTTTTGTATTTAGACCACTAGCTGTTATTACTTTAAATCCGGATTTATTTCTTAAGTCAGCCTGTGTGAAAAGAGAAAGAGCTTTAGAGGTAGCAGATCTTGTTCTACTTCCCCACTTACCATCTTCATCTAATTTTTTACTTTGATAATCTCCGTTTATTGTTCCTGCAGTTGTTGCTACATTTAACAATTTTTGAATTTTTTCAATTAATCTATTAGGACTTGCTTTCTTTTTGATCTTCTTTTTAGGTTTTGTTTCTTTCTCGACTTTTTTTACAGTGCTGGTGGCAGAAGGATTAGTACTTTTTTCTCCTTCACCTGATTCTGGATTGGGTTCTTTTTTACTTGGAGTATTGTCAACTTTAAGTTGGTTTTGCATATTCTTATATGCGTAAGCTTCAGCATCTTTAGGTGAGGTTTTTGGTTCATCTTTAACAATTTTATTGTAATATTTCAAATACAATTCTAATGCATCAATATTAAGACTGAAATCATTTCCTTTGCGCAAATCTATTACTGATAGATCAAATCCTTTTTTTCTTAATTTTTCTAAAGTGTTTGGTATTTGTCCATCTGCGCCTTGCTTTTCAGATTTTCCCAGGGCTTTTTGATATATAGGATTCCCTGTTCCGATGTCCCGACCACCAGCATGATTTCTAATTATCTTTTCTATTTTAGCGTTTGTAGATAAAGATGTTTTAAACCCTTTAGGTTTATTTTCTGTTTTTTCGTGAAGTAAATGTTTTCTAATTATACTTCTAACGACTGATTCGTTTACCAACATAAATTATTGTCCCTTATAATGTTTAATTTTATTATACGATCTTAATTATGTCCTATATTGTTAATTTACATTAGTTAATGAAGGTTGCATTACATCATTTTTAGAAAAGTGAGAATGTGAATAACCTAAAGCATGTCCTAATTCGTGAACAATTAATTTGTGTGAATAGTTAGGTTGTGATTTTATTTTTTCTGGGTTGATTTCGCAGATTGCAGAAGCTATCAGGCTTTTATTTTTTGGAAACGTATATTTTACAGTCCATCCATTATATAGAGACGTGTCTAAGAATCTTGTGTCTTTTGTGATTAAAATGTCGCCTGTTTCTAAATAAGACCATTTTTTTTGACATTCATCTTGATGCTGACTTCTTACTTCGTTAAATTCGACTCCTTTTTCTTTCCATTCGTCAACAGCTTTTTGAACTTGAGATAAAGAAACAGGTGAATCTTTACATACAACAACGTTTGGAGGTGTTTCCCAAATCTTTTCTTTTTTATACTTATCAATATGTATATCTAAAGCATGAGCACTTGATATTAAAGCTAGTAAACAAAAAAACATTTTAACTCCAAAATAAAATTAGTTGAATATTTATATTAATATTATAACAATTTTAATTAAAACTTGCACGCGCTATGAGCTTTTCAAATTATAAAAAAATCAAAACAAATATTAGAGGCCGGTCGGGAATATATTCTTTGTGGGTAGCTGATACATTTAAGAAACGACACTTAGGTTTATCTAAAATAAAAAAATTGTCTAAAAATTCAGGAATGATATTTGTTTATGAAAACGATGAGCCAAGAAGTTTTACAATGAAAAATACATTTATTCCACTGCAGATAATATTTCTTGATCGTGATTTTAATGTTGTGTATCAAGAAATTGGTATGCCTAAGCAGTCCAGGGCTATTATTTGTAAAGAGAAATGTAGATACGTTGTAGAAATTTCAGGTTAAAATTGGTTAATATAAAAATTGGTGACATTGTAACTTTTAAAATAATTAGAAAAATCAACATTAGTGATTTAATTGCTAGAAAAGATTATTCTAAGTATATGTTAGTAGTTGATATCATATATAGTCATAAAGATTCGAGAAAACCGATGGCAGCATGTAAAGTTTTATGTGCAAACGGAGAAGTTAATTGGGTTTCTATAAATTCTGTAGAAAGAACGATACCGGTTACATAATTAAGATAGATAATTAATTAATAAGGAATTATGACATGGATAACATATACTCACATAAATCTAATGATTTATTGACAAAGATGATAATTGATGCAGAAATTAAACTACTGAATGAAGGTATCTTGGATTTTTTTTTAGACAAAAATGATTCTTCTGTTAGAAAAAGACAAGCTGTCAATAAAATGAACACTGATCAAAAAAATAAAGAAAGGCAAAGACTTTATTACATTAATAAAGGTTTACCAATACCAGCTAGCTTTCATAAAGAAAAACTAAGAAAATATTATAAAAAAAACAAATTAGCAGTTCCAAAACATTTACAAGGCGCTGAAGATGAAGATACAGACCCGAGAGGCGAAGAAGCAGGTGTTAACAACCTTATATCATTTTTTGCAAAAAAGCTTAATATGCATCCCGGCCAAGAAAAGAAAATAAAGTCAGGTTTAGAATCAGCAGGTGGTGGTATAGCTACAGCAGGAAGCTTTCTCGCAGGTCTTTATAAAAAGTCAACTGGCAATGATTTTTTCCCAGGAGGAAAAGTTCCTCCCGTAGAAGAATTAACTGCTATTGCTTCAGATGAAAGCAATCTAAAAGATTTAGGTGATGACATGATAACCAGTTATACTTCAAGTAAAATTGCAGGTTTTCCCGGAAAACATAAAATGTTTTATTTGTTTATAAGTAATTTAGAAAATTTTATGTATTCATCTGGTCAAGAAAACACAGGAGACATTGAAGCTGATGCTATGGCTTTTATTAAAGGATATGTAGAAGAAGACGTTTTTGTTAATGGAGCTTCTAATGTTATTGAAGAAAAATTTGCAATGAAAAAAAGAATACATTGGGAAAAAATTGCTAAATTCATTAAAACAGAAACTTCTAATGATAAGACAGATTTAAAAGCTTTTAAATGTGGCCACTATTTTGTTGATAAATCTGGTGGTAAATTGCAATTAAAACCGATCGGATTGATACCGAATATTATAGAGGGAGAACTTAAATGACTTTAACAAGAAAACAAACACGAAAATTATTGTTGCGAGAAATTAAAAAAGAACAAACTAAAAGAAAAAAATATGTTAAATTATGCGATCACGTTTTAACCGAAAATAAAAAATTAATCGTTAATAAAAAATATTATACACAACAAGAAATTAACGAAGATATTATGTCAACTTTAATGTCAGCAGGAGGATCATTATTAGGAAACCTTCTTCCGGGACTAATATCAGATGTTAAGCAAAAAATAGCTACAACACTGCTTAGAAATTTAGGCCTAAATCCAAAAAGTAAGTTTGGCAGAATCGTGGTTAACGTTTTTGAAGAATTTCAGTATACAGAAATAATGGAATATTTTTCTGATTGGAAAACTGGTTGCCCTAAGTTTATTGATACCTTTTTAAGAGCTCTATCTGACGCATTGATAGAAGGTTTAATCGAAGATTTTCTTGGTGCGCCTGGCGCGGATGAGCAATCAGGAATCGCAGGTACTTTTAGAGAAACTTTAACAAAAACGCTTGATGATCAACTTATTCCTAAAATTGCTCCTAAAATTAGTAAATTTATTTGCAATATGAACATGGGCGGAATAATAACAAAAATTAAAGATGTAGCTTCCGGAAAGACAACAATGAAAGACGCTTTTGCTGACATTGGTAAGAGTACAAGTAAGCCTGCTGATAAAGTTGCTGACACAGCTGCTGACATAGCTGCAAAAAAACCTTCAGCTTTAGCTGGTAAATTTTAAAATATTACTGGAGTATTTATGAAAAAAACTGTATTGAATGAAAATACATTAAGAACAATTGTAAATAAAGTTGTTAGAAAAAAAATATTACTTGAAGAAACCGAAAAGGTAGATCAAAAAAATGAAGAAGAAAAATCTAAACCTAAAGTTGAAGTTGAAGTTGAAGTTAAAAAAAATAAAGGTGCAGGAGCTGTACCCGATGTTGGTATTATCAAAGACGCTTTAATTGCAGGCGGAACAGATAAATTAGCACAACAAGAAACAAATAATATGCAAAGAGGAGGTGAATCATTAGTAGCAGGAGGGACAGCTGCAGCTATTGCGTACAGTGTGGTTTCTTATCTTGCAATGGGTACTGGCGTTGTTTTAGGTCCTACAGTTGGATTACCTCTTGCACTTGGGGCTGGCCTTTATTATGCTTTTAATTCTGACGCGATTGTAGGTTCAGACGCGGTTAAAGAAGCTTTGGACACATCACTTTATGATAGAATATCACAAGCTTTTAAACAAATTTATGATAAGTTTAATGATTCAAAAAGTCCTAAGGTGAAAGAAAATGCTCAATTTTTTAATCCTAACGTGTGTCTCAAACAAGGAATATTAACGCCAGAGGCACAATCATCTATTGCGCAAGAAATTTATGATGCAACACAAGGTGGTTCCTTAGGATTAGGAATAGGAACAAATGAAGATGAAGTTAAAGCTGCTTTGAAAAAGTGCAAAACTTTTTTAGGGGTTTCACAAGTCTCCAAGCGTCATGCAAATAAATTTGCAGGTGGTATTATTGATGATGGTAATCTTTACAAAGTGTTAATAGGAGAATTTAATACTTCTGACTTTGATACATATGTTTCTTCAGTTATTGAGACACTTCCTTTTATTTATATTGGAGACAAACCATATAGCCGATCAGAATTCGGATCTTGGATTGAAGAAACTAAGGCAATTGTAGATGATTTACCTAACAGGTATCCTGAGCCAAATCCTGAACAGGGAGAAGGGGAAGGTGATGTTGCTGATGATGTTGATAATTACGTTAAAGCAATTCAAAAATTAATGAACGAGTATTGTGCAAACAAAGATTTGGAATACACCCCAATTAAGCCTGATGGTGTGTGGGGACCAAAGACTAACAAATTGTGGCTTAATCCATATCTTTCGCACGTATTGGAAAATCATCCTGACATCTCAAAATCAAATGTCACTATTTCTGGCAGAGGCAGGTGGTCAGATATATCTGCTCAGCTAATTGGAACATTCCCAGGTTATACTCCGGGAGAAAAAGGTTGTTATAGATTTTGCAAAGATGCAATATCTGGAAAAAGTTCATTAGGGCAAAAAAAAGGTGGAAACGATAATCCTATTAAATATTTTGGTGGAGGTTCACGTGGTGGCAGAAAAGACAATTCTAAACAAAAGGTAATCGATAATACTGAAGTTATAGGCGGTGCAGATAATAATCAATCAGTTGGAAACAAAAGAGCAAGGTCAGATGGTAGATTAGATTATAGAAACATATTTGTTAATGTCGAGTATCCAGGTGAAAATATGATAACATTAGATGAAGCTGGTTTAGGTAACGTTGAAGAATTTGCTAGGAAATTTATATCTGCTTTTAATTCAGATAGATTGAATGCAAAAGATGAAGAAACAATTAAAATGCAAATATATCCTAAAAAAGATTTTTTCGATAATAAAAAAATAACCGGTGTAGGTGTAGGAAAAGTAGAAGGATCTAGGTGGTTTACAGGTTTTGGTATTAAAAATTTTAAAGGTATTTTTAGAAGACATTTCAACACCCAAGAAAGGTTAAAAACAATCAGTGATAAAGGTGTAGTTAATAAAAGAGATAAAAAACTGATTGTTTCTGTTACAATGCCTCAAGGTGTTTACACAGCAGCAACTAATAAATTAAATGAAGAAAAAATAAATAAAATTAAAAAATTAATCAAAGAAATTAAAAATATTAAAAGAACAGTTTATTAAATGAAATTATTTTTAAGTGATCAATTAGGTTACGATGAAGAAAAGGCTAGACTTTTGTCTGAATTTATTTTGTTTTGTGCACATGAATTGCCGATAGAAAATAACTTTGAAGTTCATGTAGTTTACAACAGAAAACCTCACGGTATTTCAACAACTGCTGTATACGAGTGTGGCAATAATGTTTGCAAGATATATGCAAAAAATAGAGCTTTTGTAGATGTTTTAAGATCAATAGCTCATGAAATGACGCATATGATGCAAGATGAAATGGGCCTTCTAGTAGGTCATATTCAGGACGCCGGAGGTTTTCATGAAGATCAAGCAAATTCAAAAGCAGGAGAGTTAATAAAACTATTTGCTAAAAGCAAAGAAGATCGCAAGGCAATATATGAATCATGTTATAATAATGCAATAAATAATTTACCAAGTTACAATAAGCTTTTTGAAGGTCCTGGTAAATTAAATACTCAGTTTCAAGGAGCAGAAGTTAATTTTAACAATTACTATAGCGATTTAGAAGAAGGTGAAGCTATTAATCCGGATGCATCAGCTGTCATTAAAGGAAAATATTTTACTGTTCACGGGGTAAATTTCCAATCAGAGCCGGCTGAAGGTGCTGGAACAACTGCTTTTGAACTTTATAAAAGTGCTGAAAAAGCCGGACAGACTTCACCGAAGGTAAAAAGTTGGGAAGCAACGCCGGCTGGCAGAGATTGGGTATCAAAAAATATTTATGATGCATCAAAATCAGGTTCTGGTAAAACTTACGGTCCATTATTAGGCACATCTTCAGAATCATATTGGAGTAGCTGGTTTTTTTCTGTTGCTTATAAGGGATTCAAATCAGAGGACGGTGGAGGCTCTAATCATTTTGACTACGGCGCTGATGAGGGAATAAAAATAAGAAAAGATGTCTTAGAAAACCCGGATGCTTTTAAGAATAAAATAGTTTTTATGACCTTTTCACCTAACGAAGCACCGCTTTACAAGGGAGACTCAGTTTTTGCACACAGAGCAGGTCAAAAAGGGAAAGGTTTCGGAGGTATATTACCTGTAGGTCCTGCGCATATGAGAATTCTAGTAGATGATGCAGGTACAGTTATGGGTGGTAATGAAAGTCAAAGAATAGGAAAGGGAAAAGTAAAGCTGTCAGGAAATCGTTCTCTGATGCCTGGTCAAAAATATAGCGGAGAAGAATATTCTGCTGTTTATAAGCGTGTCAAAGTACTTGGGAAAAACATTCCAGAAGAAAAAGAAAAAAGCACAAATGTAAATAAAAATGAATTCTCAGGCATAGAATATTTTAATGTGTCGCCAGATAAACCTTTCAAACCGAAAGGAAAAACAAAAGAACAGATAGGTGATGATGCTGCTAAATATAGTTACAGAAAGTACAAACAGTCTGGTAATAAAAATATTGTAATAGTTGCATGGGACAAAGGCAGTGGTAATGTAATCAAAGCCTTTAAGAAAGACATGAGTACAAATAATACATACGAATCTATCAGCGCAAAAGATATAAAGAACATAAAAGCTATAGACTCTAAATGGTCTTCTTATTCAAAAGACAATGCTTAATTTTTTCTTAATAATTCTTTAATGTAATATTGTCTAGGCCCTGCAGATATTTCTGGAAAGGGTCCTAATGTTATTGATATTAAACTTACTAATTCGCCTTGTTTGTTAAAAACTCCGCTACCGGAAGATCCTGGTGCTGCAGGTATTGAAAAGTAACAGAAATCTGATTTTGATAAATTTTTATTGTCACAACCTGCATATGCACCGTGGAAATGAAACCTTGTTGTTTTAGAATACATTGATAATGGTGAACTAATCGTGTACAATGTTTCCCCTATTCTTGGTAATGATTCTGCTATTTTAATTTTTTTTGCTTTATAAGCATATTCAGATTCTATTTCTAATAAACATATATCATTTTCTACGTCGTAATCAATAATTTTTGCATTATACTTTTTTCCGTAAAAACTTGCAATTAAACTAAAATGAGGATAATCATATGAACCGTCCCTTTTTTTATAGATAAGACCTAAAGCTTCTTCAGTTACTTCACCACAGACATGATGTGCAGTCAATATCCTTACATAATTTTTTTCATAACCTATAGCGATTGCTGAACCTGTTGCATATTCTTTGAATGTACAAATAGCGTCAGATTCTTTTTTTTCGCAAAATCTTTCATTAAATTTATCAGCATATATAAACTTTTCTAAGAAAATAAAATTTTCATTAGGTAAAAAATTATCATCGTAATTTTTAAATATTTTTTCCATTTTTCGAACATGGAGTAGGTGTGGTTGTTTTTTTGTTAAATTCGTGCATGCACTAAAAAAAAATAATATAATATAAATAAACAATACAACCCCCAACAAAATACGATTTAACATTTTGCACCCCTAAATTTACCTATCTCAAAAGGAGTTTTTATGACCGAACAAATTCAATTAGGTTATGCATGTATCAACATGGAACTATCATCTCAAAAGCCTCGAATAACAACAAATCGAGGTATGATTAAAAGAACTTTTAAGAAGAAAGGCATAGAGTATGCGTCTGAGTTAGCCCTATTAAATGTAAGTAACCTCCTTCCTATCTTCCAATGGAATATAAAGAATAAAATTAAAGTATTCAGAATGTCATCCTGTTTATTCCCATGGGCTTCTGAATATGAACTATGTGAATTGCCTGATTATGAAATGATATGTAATAAATTATCTGAAGCGGGTAATTATGCCTTGAAAAACGGTCTTCGTTTATCTTTTCACCCAGGCCCTTTTAATATTCTTTCTTCTCCTACAGAAAAAGTAGTATTGAACACTATTAAAGATTTGTCAACTCACGGCGAAATTATGGATTTATTACACCAACCTCGAGATCATCGCGCTAAAATTAATGTGCATGCCGGAGGTGCTTATAAAGATCATGATAATGCGCTTAAGAGAATGTGTGCTAATTTTAAAAGGTTACCTGAAAACGTTCAGTGTAGATTAACTTTGGAGAATGATGACCGAGCTAACTTGTTTTCAGTTCGTCATATTTATGAAAACGTTTCTAAGAAAATTGGCGTTCCAATTGTATTCGATTATCATCATCATAAATTTTGCACTGGTGATTTAACAGAGCAGGAGGCCCTCGAGATGGCGGCATCGACATGGGGTGATATTGTTCCAACATGTCACTACTCTGAGTCTGCTGCATGGAAGGAAAATAAAGAGGCAAAACCTGGTCGCTTAGTAAAACCAAATGCTCATTCTGATTATGTATATGAAAAGATAAATAATTATGGTTTGCGACTTGATATTGTGATTGAAGCAAAAGCCAAAGAATTGGCAATTGCAAAATATAGAAAAGATCATTGCGCGGCATAAAAAAATGTATCATTAATCACTCTTTTTTGTTTGTTGATTAATAATACATTTCAATTCTTAGATTTACAAAATAATATTACTTTTTCTTTGATTTTGATTTCTTAACAACAGCCCAGGATTTTGAAGGATTAGCTGAATTTACACGTGCATGGGCCCACTGATGTGCGCTCATTCCTTTTCTTGATCCGGAGCTGTAATAAGCTGCCAGACCCTTTCTATACTCAGCATAAACAGAACCTGGAGTCAGGCCTCTTTTCTTTGCTTTCTTCTTTAAGGTTTCTTTAGTCGCAGCACTTAAACCACCAGCTGAGGATTTCTTTTTCTTTTTAGTAGATTTCTTTCTTTTCTTGCGTTTTTTTCTTTCATCTAACATTTCTACAAATGTATCTAATTCTCTTTTCTTTGTTTCTGATAAGTACATACCCGTATCGAACCTCTGTTTAGATATATATCCTTTCTTTTTCCTTTCAGCAGTTTCAGAATCATCTCGAGCCTTATAGTCTGCTTTTGTTAATTTTTTGCCTTTCTTAATTTTACTAGACAACCTTGCCATTGTATCACCTCTTCGAGTACCTGATCTTGCTTTGTACTTTTTCCTTTGGTATTTGTTTGGGGCAGGTTTTTTAGATTTTCTTTTTTTCTTTCTACGTTTTTTTCTTTCATCTAATTCTTTAACAAAATTATCAATATTATTTAATTCTGAGACTTGTTTTTCATTTTTATCAATAACAGCGTCAGCTTCAGGATCTGTATAGAGGTAATCTTTTACTGGAATTGTTTCTTTGTTGTAAGTAAAATTTTCCTTACCATCTTTTTTTGCCAAAGCAGCTTTATATTCTTTTTTTTTATTTATTTCATCTTGTTCTTGTAAATATTGTAAATTTTGTAGTAATCTATATCTGTCATCATTTAACATACTAATCATTATATAACCTTATTTAACTTTAATATTAATTCATACTATAATTATATTAATAATTATTTTAAAACTCAGAGATTATATGTCTATATTTAAAAAACATAATACTAATGCTGATCGATCAGCATCTGATAGAAGACGTCATAAAGAAAAAATAGAAAAAGCAATCAAGGAAGGAATCCATGATATTGTTGCTGAAGAATCTATTATTGGACAGTCAGGAAAGAAGAAAATAAAAATACCTGTAAGAGGTATAAAGGAGTATCAATTTGTTTTTGGAAAGAATCAAGGTAGTAAAGGCGTAGGTTCAGCACAGGGTCAAGACATTAAAAAAGGCCAAAAAATAAAAGAAGGCCAAAAACAAAAAGGAAAAGGTAACGGAAAGAAAGCTGGTAATGAAAAAGGTGAAGAGTTTTATGAAGTTGAATTAACCTTAGATGAATTAGCAAAATACCTCTTTGATGATTTAAATTTACCTGATTTAGAAAAGAAATCTGATGCATCAGTATTAGCAGAAAAAATTAAAAGAAAAGGTTATAGAAGTAAAGGAATAAGAGCTAGACTTTCCAAAAAAGAAACTCTTAAAAATAAAATTAGACGTCAAAAACAAGCTGTTAAAAACAAAACTTGGGATCCTGAAAGTGACGAAAGGTTTACTTTCCATGATGATGATTTAAAATACAAACACATAGAAATTAAACATAAGCCAATAACAAATGCAGTTATATTTTTTGTGATGGACGTTTCAGGATCGATGGGAAAACAAAAGAAATTTCTTGCCAGGTCTTTTTTCTTTTTATTATATCAGTTTATTAGATACAGATACGAAAAAATAGACATTGTTTTTGTTGCACACACAACAGAGGCTAAAGAAGTAAATGAAGATGATTTTTTCCAAAGAGGATCCTCAGGTGGCACATTCATTAGTACTGGCTTAGACAAGTCTTTAGAGATTATTAATGAAAGATATAACCCTAACTCTTGGAATTTATATGCTTTCCATGGATCTGATGGTGAAAACTGGTCTGAAGATAATGAAAAAGCTAAAATGTCAATGCAAAAATTAATAGATATTTGCCAGCTAGCTGGTTACATACAAATCATACCTGACGGAGAAAAAGTTTATGGCACAGAAATGGCAAATGTCTTTTCTCCATTGGTAACAGACAACTTTAAAGTTTTAAAATTAGGAAAAAAAGAAGACATATGGCCTCAATTTTCTAAGCTTTTTGGAGGAAAATATGACCTCAAATAACAATTATACAATTGATGATTTAAAAGTGTGGGATGATAAAATCTGCAGCATTGCCAAGAAATTTGGTTTAGATTGGTATCCTATAAATTATGAAATCTGTAATTATTATGAAATGATAGGACACATGTCCTATCATGGTATGCCAAGTCATTATAATCATTGGTCTTATGGTAAATCATTTGAAAGAACACATTTTATGTATAATCAAGGCCAATCTGGTTTACCGTATGAGTTAATAATTAATTCTGATCCGTCTATAGCATATTTAATGTTGCAAAATGAATTTTTCCTTCAAATCCTTATTATGGCACATTGTGTCGGTCATTCAGACTTTTTTAAGAATAATAGGTGTTTTAAAGAAACAGATGCTAAAAACATGGTTTCTAAAATGAGAAATGCAAAAAAACGGATTCAAGGGTATGCTGAAAATCCTCTAATTGGCCAAGATAGAGTAGAAAACTTTCTTGATGATTTGCACGCCATACGTTTTCAAACACAAAGATATAACATTCCAAGAAAATCAAAATCAGAAATCTTGCAAGAAGAAATACAAAGGTATAACAGGATGAAAGATGAGGGTATACAATTAGACTATTCTAAATTAGAAGGAACTCTTTTAAGACCTGATCATGATATTCTTTCTTTTCTTTTAGAATATAAAAATAATTTAAAAACATGGCAAATGGATTTGATAGAAATTGTTAGAGATGAAAGCTTTTATTTCATGCCTCAAATAAAAACAAAAATATTAAATGAAGGGTGGGCTTCTTTTTGGCATTATAAAATACTTCATGAATTAAATCTAACTGAAGATTTTCATGTTCCATTTATGAAAATGCACAATGCAGTAGTCAGACCTCACATCGGAGGAGTTAATCCTTATCATTTAGGTTTTTATATTTTTCAAAAACTTGAAAGAGAGTATGGTTTAGAAAAATGTTTTGAAGTTAGAGCTACTCATGACGATGTAGCAGCAATTAGGTTGTTTTTGGATGAAGATGATTTTAGAGAATTAAACTTCTTTTCACATGAAAAACAAAAAAACGGAGATGTGTTAATATCTGAGGTAGCTGATCACGATGACTGGAAAGTGGTCAGAAGTGACTTGATTAAGAATACTGGTATAAATACTATCCCTCAAATTTACGTTGACAGGATTGAAAAACAGGGCGGCTTAGTTCTCAAACATGAGCATGACGGTCGCGATTTAGAGATCCAATATGCGGAAAGAGTTGTTAAGCATATTGGAAATCTTTGGGGAAAAGAAGTTAAACTTTATACCATACTCGAAGATGAAATATGGGAAGTTTGAAATGAAAAAAATAATTTTTTGTATTGGTACTGGCCGTTGTGGATCTGCATCGCTTTCCTTTCTTTTGAATAGTCAGGAGTCTGCTTTAGTTACGCATGAACTTTTTCCAATTCTTCCTTGGTTAGAAGAATCAAAAATGACTCCGCATGCGGCAGAACTATTACAATTCAGAATATTTCAAATGTCACACCAGTTACACAACTATGATATTGTAGGTGATTCAGGATCTTATTATCTCCCTTATTTAAAATATATTATTAAAACGTTTCAAGGTAACACCCAGTACGATTTAAAAATTTTAGTCTTAAAAAGAGATAAAAATAAAACAGTTGATAGTTTTAAAACAAAGTTTAGTATACAAAACAATAATCCACTTCAAAATCATAGTGGCCTAAAAAATGAATGGGATAATTCTTTTCCGAAATATAACGATGTCTGGACGTTAACAGAATCAATAGAAAAATATTATGATGATTATTATAAATTAGCAGAAAAATTATCTGCCCAACACCCAGAAATAATTAAAATTTTCGATACAGAAACTTTAAATTCAGAAAAAAAACTTAAAATATTATTCAATCATTTAGGGATAAACGACCCAAGATTTATAAAAAATATAAGAAAAAATTCTGGATAAAAATTTTTAATCTACGTAATTTTTAAAAAAAATTAAACATAAACTGGTCTTATTGTATATAATTAATCAAGAGATAAACAAAGAGGACAAATGAGTAAATTTTTAGATTTGATTCAAAAGCAAAGAAGTAAGAAAAAGAAAGAAAAGTTCGAAGGTACATTTATTGAGTATCTTGAAATGATTAAAGAAGAACCCGAAAAAATAAAACTTGCGCATAAAAGACTTTACGAGTCAATATGTAATTTTGGAGTTGATACTGTTGATGTTGACTCTGACGTGTATAGAGATATTTATAATGGGGATAAAATCAGAACATATGATTATTTCAGAAAAGAATATTTTGGAATGGAATCAGTAATAAATAAATTAATGAGATTTTTAAAATCTGCAGCACATAAAGGAGAAGAGAGTAGGCAAGTACTCCTTTTAATGGGCCCGGTTGGAGCTGGTAAGTCTGCATTAATTGACGGTGTTAAAAGAGCACTCGAAGTCGCAGAGGATTATTATTACCTTGACGGTTGTCCAATTAGAGAAGAGCCTTTACATCTTTTACCAAGGAGCTTAAGAGCAGATTTTAAAGAAATATTAGGTGTACATATTGAAGGCGATTTATGTCCTGTGTGTCGTCATCGCTTAATGAACGAATATGATGGAAAGTATGAAAATTTTAAAGTAAAACAAACAAGTTTTTCTCAACGTGGTAGAAGAGGCATTGCTGTAGTCCCACCAATGGATGCAAATTCTCAAGATGTTAGTGTTCTTATTGGAACAGAGGACATATCAAAACTTGATCTCTATCCTGAAGATGATCCTCGAGTTTTATCTCTAAACGGCGCTTTTAACGTCGGCAATCGAGGTATTGTAGAATTTGTAGAGGTTTTTAAGAACGAGATTGAATTCCTGCACACAATGCTTACTGCCACCCAGGAAAAACGAGTTCCATCACCCGGTAAAAATGACATGATTTATTTCGATGGAGTAATCTTATCTCATTGTAACGAATCAGAATGGAATAGGTTTAAATCGGAACATACAAATGAAGCTATTTTAGATCGTGTATTAAAAATTGAAGTTCCTTATGTCTTAGAATTAGATCAGGAAATGAAAATTTATCAAAAAATGATTCATCGATCTGATTTTAGAAATGCTCATATTGCACCTCACACTCTCGCAGTAGCATCGATGTTTTCTGTTATGAGTCGTCTCAAACCTACAAACAAGTGTGATTTACTAACTAAAATGAAAATTTATAATGGTGATGCTATTATAGAAAAAGGTAGGGTCAAAAAAGTCGATATTAGAGATCTTAAAGATGAAGCAAAACATGAAGGTATGGAAGGTATTTCAACTCGATTTATCATGAAAGCATTAGACGCAGCTTTATCAGATTCTGATAAAGATATGATTACACCGATCAACGTGATTGATTCAATGATTAAGCAAGTTAAAGAACAAATTATTGATGAAGATACAAAAACACGTTATCTTGAAATATTGCAAAAAACAATTCGCGAAGAATATCTTTCAATACTTGAAACAGAAATTGCTAAAGCATTTATTACGGCTTACGAAGAACAGGCACAATCATTATTTGACTCATACCTTGACAATGCTGAAGGTTATACGACAAAAACAAAATTTAAGGACAAAATTACAAGAGAAGAAAGATCACCGGATGAAAAGTTCATGAGAGCAATCGAAGAACAGATTGGTGTCGTAGGGTCTGCAAGAGACGGTTTTAGGTCAGATGTGACAGCTTATATGTTTTCTAAGCTAAGAAAGAAAGAAACTGTAGATTATAAATCATACGGTCCGTTAAAAGAAGCAATTGAAAATTATCTAATAATGTCAGTAAAAGATATATCAAGAATTGTTACAAAATCAAAGTCAAGAGATGATGATCAAAAAAAGAAGTACAATGAAATGGTAAAAACATTAATTGATGATTATGATTATAATGAATATTCTGCAGAGGAAATAATAACTTATGCATCAAACAATCTCTGGAGAGACTCTTAAAAAAACTAAAGTCTTTAATTATAATGACATTAAAGGCTTTTTAGAAAATCAAGAGGAAATATTTTTAAAATTTAAAGAAAACTGTTTATATGATTCTCTTGATTTTCTAAAAAGCCAACATATTAATTACTTTAATTTTGTCGATGATAAAAAAGAATATAAAGTTTTAAAACAGATTATTAAAAAAGAATATTACGATTTAGAAAAATTATATCCCTATTTGGGAGATTTTTTATTATCTATGATTTTGAATAAAAAATCAATTAAGCGAAAATACAAAACTTTTAAATTTAAAAAAAATCAAAAAAACAAATTTGTTAAAAGCTTAAAATACGAAATCAATAAAAAGATAATAGAACTATTTTTTGACAAATTTTCTTTAGAATATTTTGTAAAAATAGATTTTAGAAAAAATCTTAACGAAGGATTTGTAATCAAAGAAAACAAAAATAACTTTGATTTGTTTTTTGAAAATGAATATTACGAAAAAGAAGAAACGATCTTTAATTACAAAGTAATTGTTTTAGATGGTGTAATACAAAACGTAAGTGAAATACACCATGTTTTACACGAATCAGCAGAAAATAAAACACCTTTTGTTGTGTTTTGTTACGGCACATCAGACGAAGTAAAACATAATATCATTACAAATAACAAAAAAGGAATCACTCAAGTATTCCCTATCTGCTTTAACTTTGATGAAGATTCTTTAAATGTTTTAAATGACTTAGCTGTTATGCATGATTGTGATTTAATATCAGCAAATAACGGTCAGAGTATATCAACAGAAGTCAGAAATCTAAAAACAAAAGGTAAAAAAATTACAATATCAAAAAATTGTTTTTCATTTACACCTGTTTGTTCAGAATTAAAAATTAATGCACATAAATTATTTTTAGATAAAAGAATTAAAGAATGTAAAATCGATTCAAATAAAGATGTAATTATTAACCGTTATAAAAGATTATTTTCTAAAAGTGTAAAAGTAGTTTTACCGGAAGAACTTAAAATAAATTCTGATTTTATGAGAGAATTTGATTATATTTTTAAATTTATGTCTAATTTGAAATACGAAATGACAACTATTAAATCTTTTGGTAGTAAAAAAGATTTATATATACCTTTACATTTTTTAAAAATATTGAAAAATAAAGATAAGTCTCTAAAATATATTTTCAATAACGTTGAAAAAGTAATAATAGAAATTTAACAAAGAGGAAAAAATGAGCAATAACATAAGAAAAGCTTCAGAATTACTAAGTTTCATAAAAGAAAGATTAGCAGCAGATTTATCAGAAGCACAAGCAAAGAACATGTTTAAGATTGAAATTGAAGAATTGAAGAAACTAATTAGCCTTGCTGAAATGAGCATTGATAATAATTTTTCTAAAAGCGTAGATACTATCTTTAGTGAAAAATAAAAAAAATGCCAGGTATTAAACACTTGATTGAATGTCATTGTTACTTAGCAATTTATAAAAATAACTCGATACCTATTAATCACAAGTTTCCTGTTTACTCAAAAATAAATGAAGACAACGTTGTTATTAAAAAAAATGTTAAATGCAACAATTGTGAAGCTTTTCATCATGTTTATGATTTATGCAAATCTGAAATAAAAGCTGGTAAAGATCAATCATCTTTAATTATAAGTAAAGAAGATATAGCTGCGATGTTACCAAATGAAATTGTTAATTTTTTAACTTCAAATAATTGCGATATATCAATTTGGGAGCACATAAAAGATATAATAGACGAAAAAAGATGGGAAGAACAAGTAGTTATTAAAAGAGATATAATAGACGAAAAGCAGCAAATAAAATACATAAAAATTACCAGAAATAAAAATATTAAAGTTAGTTTAGCTGTTATAGACGATTTAATATTACCGGAGTAGATATGCACATAGAATTAGAAAGAAAAGCTAAAAAAAGAAAAGAATCTCGAGATATTGTAATAGAAATTATTAATTTTGGTGTAACTGAAGAACAAAAATATGATATTATGCTTAACTTAGCATTAACTCTTGAAAACAATAACGCAATGAAAAACATAACCAAAGAATTAAAAAATTTTATTACTGCTATTAACAATGAACAAGAAGATAATACAATAAAAATAGATAACAAAAAAAGTAAAATTATTATCGAATAAAAGGAGAACTTATGAACGATAAACTAGTTGAACAATATGAAGAACTTAAGCTATTAGTAGAAAGTATTCAAGTTGATTTAGTAAAAAACGCCTCTGGTAATAAATCAGCAGGAATCAGAACAAGAAAAGCACTAAGAAGTTTAAAGAAGATCGCTGCTGATCTAGTTAAATCAAGTCTTAGTGCTGATAAGGGATAATTTTAAAATTTAATATTATCAAACTTAAATCAGAGAATTAATTCTCTGATTTTTTTTATTGCTTTTTTCTCTATTTGACATATTCTCATTCTTGTGACATTAAAAAAATTTCCTATTTCTTCTAATGTCATTTTATTTTCTTTTTGTGCTATTAGTATACCACAACCAAAAGTTTGATTCGATTCAATCCAATACCTGCAGGTTTTTCTTTCACATTTTAGTTTATTTTTTTTATGATAGTCAAAGCATTTCATAATTATCTATACATCCTTATAGTTCTATGTGTATTATAAGGATTATTATACTACATAACAGAAAAATTAACAAAAGAGATTAGATGACTACAGAATCAAAAAAAAGAAAAACATTTATTATAGATACTTCAGTCTTACTTTATGATAAGTGTGCAATTCATTCATTTGGGAACAACGATACTATCATACCTATAGCAGTTTTAGAAGAATTAGACAGATTTAAAGATAAGAAAGGAGTAATAGGTGAAAATGCAAGATATGTCAATAGATACTTAGATAATTTAAGAACACAAGGTAGTTTGCATGGTGGGATTAAAATACAAAGTGGTCAAAAAATCAAAGTTGCAATTAACGGTTTTAAAAAAGTACCTGTTGGATTAGACCCGGATCAAGTTGACAATCAAATAATTTCTTTAGCACTGAGTATATCAAAAAACAATAACAACGATATTATATTAGTAACAAAAGATATTAATTTTAGAGTTAAATGTGACTCCCTGGGTATAACAGCGGAAGATTATCACAAAGACAAAGTTGTTTTAGAAGAATCCGAGTTCTACAGAGGTTATGTTGATGTTGAAATAGAAGATGGAGATATTATCAACATGCTTTATGAAGACGGAAATTCAGATTCTTCTATTGGTGTTGTAGAAGTTATTGAAGAAAAAATAGGTAGAAATCTTCATAACAATGAGTTTATTTCAATTAAATGTGGTAGTCAATCTTTTCTTGGTTGTTATTTCAATAATAGTGTAAATAAAGTGTCCAAATCAGAAGATTTACCTGGTTTAAGTTTTTTAGGGATTAAAGAAAAAAATAGAGAACAGTTATTTGCTTTAAACTTATTATTTGCTGAAGATGTACCTTTAGTTTCAATAACAGGATTAGCAGGTAGCGGTAAGACTTTTTTAACATTAATGGCCGGCCTGTCAGGATTAAATGAAGGGAGGTATAAGAGAATTGTCATAACAAGAAACGTTCAACCAGTAGGCAAGGATATAGGTTTTTTACCTGGAGACATTAATGAAAAAATGATGCCTTGGATGTCACCAATAACTGACAATTTTAGGCAAGGTCTGAAAGATAAGGATTTAACTTATTTTAAAACAATGAGAGATAAAGGTCAAATAGAAATCGCTCCTTTGTCTTTTATGCGGGGTAGAACTTTTGCTGATACGTTTTTTATTGTTGATGAAGCACAAAATGCTACAATTCATGAGTTGAAAACAATCATTACAAGAATTGGTGAGAATTCTAAAATAGTTTTATTAGGAGATGTTGAACAAATTGACACGCCTTATATTGATTCTTTATCAAATGGTTTAACTGTTGTAGGTGAAAAATTTAAAAATGAATATATTGCGGGCCATATACAGTTAAAAAAAGGTGAAAGGTCATACTTATCTGCAGTAGCAGCAAAAATCTTATAATTAAGGAAATTTCATGGCTGGCAACAGAGATAAAAATAGATTTAGAAAAATTTATAGATACATAAGAAGAAAACCGATTTTAGAAGGAGTACCAGACGACGTGTTAATAGAATCAGGAGAAATAACATTAACTGCAACAGATGAAGGATCATATACGTTCACAAAGGCATTTGCATCAGCACCTTTTGTAACAGCCACAGCATATGACTCAGCAACAAATGATGAAGCAAATGTTAATGTATATATAAAATCAGTATCAACAACAACAGTAACGTTTGGTACCAGTGCAGCTTTTACTGGTAAAATACATTTGCAAGCAATTGCTGTGATTGGATAAGGAGTTAGTTATGGCAGCATCAAAATTTAGAATAGCATCCGGATCTTTCACAAGCGACACAGTCTTTTCTGGGAGTGCAACATTTGCTAAGGATGTAACAGTAGAAGGCACACTTAATGTGCATGAAATGAAGACAACACTAGTTTCTTCAAGTATTATTTTTAAAAGCGGGTCAACAAAATTTGGTGATACGTCAGACGACTTACATCAATTTACGGGTTCAGTTGAATTTTCGTCTGGGTTATCCGGATCTTTAACGAACCTAACAGATGGAACTTCATATTTGCTAGCTGGTAATAATGTGACAATTGCATCATCTTCAAATGGACAGATTACTATTGCTTCATCTGGCGGAGCTTCAGATGTTTTTAAAACAATATCTGTCTCTGGTCAAGATGATGTTGTTGCTGATTCAGCAACTGATACACTAACTTTAGCAGCAGCTGGCGGAATGACAATAACAACGACAGCTGGTTCAGATACTGTTACATTAAGTTCAGCCGATACAAATACTCAAAATACTACTACATTATCATTTGTAGATAGTTCTGATGACATTATACTTAGAAATACAACGGGCGGTGCAGGTAGTGGAACAGATGATATTAAATTTGTCGCCGGATCAAATATTACATTGACACACACAGATGCTGACAACATAACAATAGCAGCTGCTGGCGGCTCAAGTGCAGCTGGTTCTGATACACAGGTTCAGTTCAATGATGGAGGCTCTTCATTAGGCGGAGACGCAGGCCTAGTTTATAATAAAACTAGCAATACATTAACTTCTACTAATATATCCGGTTCATTAACACAACTATCAGATGGTTCTTCTTATTTAATTGCTGGAACAAATGTAACAATAACGACTGCTTCAAATGGATCTGTCGCAATAAGCTCAACAGCAGATCAAAATGTTTTTAGTACAATAGCAGTATCAGGCCAGACAAACGTTGTCGCAGATGCGGCAACAGATACTTTGACACTTGCAGGCGGATCAAATGTTACAATTACAACAAATGCTGGAACAGATACAATTACATTTGCTGCATCCGATACAAATACAATGGGGTCAGGTTTTACTGTTTCTGCTACAACAGATTCAAATGCAACGACAATAACGCAAGGTGATGATTTAATGTTTGCAGCAGGAACAGGTATCACTTGCGAAACAACAGCAGATGGCACTGTTACAATATCTTCCACTGTGACAGATACAGATACAAATACTCAAAATACTACTACATTATCATTTGTAGATTCCTCAGATGATATAATATTAAGGAATACAACAGGCGGAGCTAGTAGTAGTACTCAAGATATTAAATTAGTAGCCGGCTCAAATGTAACATTAACACATACAGACGCAAATAATTTTACAATAGCAGCATCAAGTGGCACAGATACAACTTATACAGCCGGCACCGGAATAGATTTGAGTGGAACAGAATTCACAGTCGATGTGTCAGATTTCATGGCTAATGGTTCAAATAACAGAGTTGTGACAGCAACTGGAGCTGATGCAATGAACGCTGAAGCTAATTTAACTTTTGATGGGACAGACTTGAGTGTTAGTGGGAAAGTTAAAACAACAGGAATCGAATACACAGACGGCGACGAAGCAATTACTGTACAAGATGGTGGTTACATTAAATACGAAGCAGGTGTTACACATTCTCCAGCTGTCAGAGTTAACGCAGCATCTACTGCAACTAATGACCAATGGATAAAAATAGCAGAAGCTTCAACTTCAACAAGTGGTGATACAATTATAACTAATTTGCTTGTTACTATTTGCGGTCAAGAACTAGGAACAGATGAAGATCCTGCCATGTACTGCTCTTTCATAATACATGCTGAGTTTACACCAAAATCAACTTCACCGTATTATGAAGCAGCTGGTACAGCTTTGATTGTTGATACTTTTTCAAAAAACAATCTATTAGCTTGGGGCCCCAGGGCTGATATATTTATTTCTTACGAAGAAGATTCTACACCTTTGCATAATCTTTATATAAGAGTTAAAGAGGCAAATAAAGATGTTTATGTTACTCACCTAGGCGGAACAGACACAGACGGATTATTAAGAACAGACCCAGCAATGAGTATATGTACTGGACAATCCTTCGAGGCCGGTGGGGTTGATACATTTTCCCTAGGTGGAGAAATTTACGGTGAATATGCATCGAAAATACTAACAGGTTTAACAGTTTTAGGCGCAAATGCAGGATCTCCGTCTACGATTAATCTTGGAGATGACGTAGACGGCTTTGATAGACTTCTAGTGTTAGGTCACTCAACAAATAAAATGGCGCTAGGTATTCATGATCCAACAGATAAATTTGCTATAAATTCAGGTGGCGTACTATCAGCAGCTAGTGACTTTCAAATGGATGCGTCAGGCAATGTAACTTTAAGCAACGGAAGCTTAACTCTCGGCGCATCTTCCGGAGGGAACATAACAGTTGGTTCTGATGCAGATGGAAATGATAGGACTGTTACGTTCGGACATTCTACTTTGAAGTCTGTGGTCGGTATAGATGATTCACAAGATAAATTTGCAATCAATACAGACGCTTCTTTTGAAACAGATAACGATTTCGCAATTGACGCAAATGGTAATGTAACAATGCCAAACACATGTTTCGTATCAGCACAATTAAGTACATCTCAAACAAATATAGCAATAAACACATCGACTGATGTTGTATTCGATACAGAGCACTTTGACAATAGAAATGCATATAATAACACAACGGGTGTTTTTACAGCACCTGTAGATGGCTATTATTTAGTAATGGTAAGACTACAAATAGAATCTATAGATACAGCTGCAACAGAGTACAATGTTAGAGTTGTAGGCGGTGAGACAACAGTCAAGCCTCAATCCATGTATTATCAATTCGATCCTAATTTTAGTGCTGACACATCAAACGTATACCAGTGGTCAATTGGCGGTACTTCAATGCACTACATGGATGCAAATGATACAATCAAAATACAGTTTAGACAATCCAGCGGTACTCAACAAACAGATCTAGACGGCACCACATCAGAGGGAATAGGATCAATCCTTCAGATAAGGCTTTTGGGGTAAAATAAATAAAAATTTTAACTCTCTGAAAAATAGAGTAATATTCTCCAATAAGTAAATTATTTTTGGAGGTTTTTTATGTTCTCGCAAAGTGTGTTTGAGACTAAAAAAGAAAGAAATGAAATTAAATTTGAAGAAGCAGATGTTATCTTTGTGGCTGACCTATTCACTGATGAATACTCTGGAGGTGCTGAGCTTACGACAGAGGCATTGTTCGGAACTAGCCCCTATAAAACCTATAAACTTAAATCTAATGAATTAACAGAACAACTGGTTCAACAAGGCGTCAATAAAACATGGATCTTTTTTAATTTTTCACAAATGAATTTAAACCTGATTCCTGTCATTGTAGCAAATCTTTATTACTTTATAACAGAATATGATTATAAATTTTGTAGGTATCGTTCAATAGAATTGCACAAAAAAGAAACAGGTGAAGAATGTAACTGTCACAATGAAGATTATGGTAAATTTATTTCATCTTTTTTTGCCGGCGCTGAAAAAATATTTTGGATGTCTGATAAACAAAAAGAAAGACATCAAGAAAGGTTTCCATTTTTAACAGATGAAAAGTCAATTCGCTTATCATCAGTTTTTAACGTTAGTGATTTAGAACAAATTGAAGCTTTAAGAAAGTCAAGAGAAAAAAATGGACACAATAAAAAGTGGGCAATTATTAGTTCTAATTCTTGGATAAAAGGTGTAAAAGAATCGAAACATAGATTAGAAACATTTTTACCTGAAGAACACGATTATGATGTACTCTCAAATTTACCGTATAGTGATTTACTAAAAACGTTATCCAAGTACGAAGGTTTTTGTTTTCAACCTTTAGGAGGAGATACATGCCCAAGAATAGTAATTGAAGCACAACTTTTAGGATTAAAACTCTTAATTAACAAAAACGTCCAGCATTTAGGTGAAGAATGGTTTAGTAAAGACCCAAATGATGTTGAAGCTTACCTACTTGACGGACATAAACGTTTTTGGGACGAGATTGAACGACATGTTAATAAAGAAATAAAAATAAGTGGTTATACCACGACAAGAAATGTAATCAACAGTGATTATCCGTGGAAACAGAGTATACAATCAATGCTCCAGTTTTGTGATGAAGTTGTAGTTGCTGACGGTGGATCCGATGACGGTACATGGGAACAATTAACAACATGGGCAAATAAAGAAGAAAAACTAAAAGTGTTCCAGCATATCAAGGATTATTCTGATAAAAGATTTGCCGTTTTTGATGGTGAACTTAAAGCAGACGCTCGAAGCCACTGTACTATGAATTGGTGTTGGCAACAAGATTCTGATGAAATAGTTCATGAAGATGATGCAGCAAAAATAAAAGTACTTGCGAAAAAATTACCCAAACCTGTTCATTTATTGGCATTACCTGTTATTGAGTATTGGGGAGGAGAGGAAAAAGTTAGGTGTGATATTAATCCGTGGAAATGGCGTTTAAGTAGAAACCATAGTTACATTACACACGGGATTCCAGGTCAATTAAGAAAAATAGACAAAGACGGGAAACTCTACGCATTGCAAGGCACAGATGGATGTGACTATATCGATCGGACAAACTTTAACCCAGTCCCATGTACTAATTTTTATACGCCTGATGTACATCAGGTTAGGACGCAGATGTTACAAGAAGATAGGCAGGATTTACTTAAAAGTTATCAAACATGGTTTAATAAGGCAATTAAAGAACTGCCCTCTGTTCATCATTACAGTTGGTTTAATTTAGAACGAAAAATTAAAACTTATCGGGATTATTGGACAAAACACTGGTTATCTTTATACGACATAAAACAAGAAGACACTGCAGAAAATAATATGTTTTTTAACAAACCATGGTCTAAAGTTTCTGAGCAAGAAATCAAAAATATGTCAATTAGACTTAAAAATGAAATGGGTGGTTGGATATTTCATCGTAAAATAGATTTTAGTCAGCCTACACCTTTTTTGAAAATTTCAAAAAAACAACCTAAGATAATGATTAAAGAGGATTAAATGAAACCAAAAATTATTAAAAAACCGTGGGGTTGGGAAGAAATATGGGCTGATGTTCCTGGTAAATATTTAGGAAAAACATTAAACATCAATATGAAACAAAGGCTATCACTACAGTATCATGAAAAAAAAGAAGAAACAATTTATGTTATGAGAGGCGTTTTAGTTCTTTATATTAAAAATAAGTTCACAGACAACGTAAAAAAAATTGATTTAGGACCCGGGCAATGCTATCATATTCCACCTTGTACAATTCATAGATTTTCTGCAGAAAAAGGAGATGTTGCATTATGTGAAGTTAGCACTTATTTTCCTGATGACGTTGTCAGATTAGAGGATGATTATAATAGATGAGTGAAAAAATCCTTGTTACTATTTGCAATTACAATCATGAAGATTATTTAAAGCAATCAATTGAATCGATTCAAAATCAGTCATATGATAACTTAGATATATGCGTCTACGATGACGGGTCAAAAAATAAAGATTTAATACGTTCTATTATTAATGAATTATCAAGTGATAAAAGAATAAGATTTATTGATGAAGAAAACAATATCGGTAAATGGCATGGGTTAAATCAAGCAATTAAAACATCAAATGCAAAGATTTGTACATCACAAGATGCAGATGACATATCACTTAAGTATAGAATTGAAAAACAATATCAGGCGATGAAAGCTACTCAAACTTATCATAATTTATGTGGTTTTTATCACTGCTGGAATGAAAATGATGTAAATAAATTTTTAAATAGTTATAATAATGATACAAATTTTAAAATAATTAAAAAAGAAGACGTATACAAAATGGTAATGTCTGGATATCATCACCCTGGCATTAATCACTATTACACAGGTGAAGTTGAAACTGCAGGAGTATCTTCAATGTTTTATAAACAGCTTTGGCTATTTGGTTTGAGATTTAACCCGCCAGGTATGGGACTAAGAACAATAATGTCAGAAGACTCTGATTTTAATTTTAGGGCAACTTGCATGTTTAATTCAACTTCAATATTATCAGAAAAACACTATCTATATAGAAGAAATACTAGCACTAACAAGGAGCTAATGTAAAAATGAAAAAAATTGATATGATATACTGGATCAACTTAGAAAAATCAACTGATAGAAAAAAGGCTTTCGAAAAAGATGTGCTACCTATATTCAAAGATTACGACACACAAAGATTCCAGGCAGTAGACATGACTGCAGAAAAAACAAGTGGCAGGAGGACAGCCGGTTGCTCATTGTCCCATCTAAGCTGCTGGAGACATGCAATTTTTAAAAACTATAAGCACATAATGATCTTAGAAGACGATTTAAAAATAACAGCTGCCAAAGATGATGTCTTTAACACAGTTGATAATCTATTTAAATACTATGAAGATTTTAACATCTGTAACTTGGCCTACAACCATATTGGAAAAAAAGAGGAAAATAGAAAACTTAAGCATAATTTTTATAATTATGAAAACATACAGACAACTTCTGCTTATATTGCAAATGTTGATTTTTTAAATACAATATACAGTCACATGCTCGAGTCTACAATGAACCTGTTCATGAACGGTTCAA